>Ga0164293_10003023_pt1 | contig 14302 bp, 17 predicted proteins | sample GEODES118metaG_FD_111487 | JGI IMG/M metagenome (GOLD analysis project Ga0164293, IMG submission 111487) | Eutrophic lake water microbial communities from Lake Mendota, Wisconsin, USA - GEODES118 metaG | ecosystem: Environmental > Aquatic > Freshwater > Lake | place: USA: Lake Mendota...
AAATGGGTGGCGTATGGATACAAAGACATGGCTTACTTCGCTCTGAAAATCATGCAGAAATGTGGCTACTTGAACTCCAGATACGCATTAAACTGGCTTTATAACGAATGTGGATAACCCACGGAAAAAAGAAAGAGCGCGATCTATGTCAAAATTTAAGACACTCAGTTAAAAAATGACCCTATTTTACAACACTCAAACAAAATTGGGGGAAATCTTCGATTTTTTGGTAAAAGAAGGCTTCTTTCGCGAAAGGAACTCTTAATTTATGAAAAAATCATTTTGCTTTTTACTTGTCGCTACTCTGACTCAAACAGCAGCTGCTAGCATCGTGTCCACTTGGGATGCTCAAAACAACTGTCAGATCTATCGCGCGACCTCTGCGGATCTACCGCAGCAGACGGGCGAAATCATGGTGGATAATCGAAATTTTTACGGTTTCACACTTAAGAACTTGGCAATTAACTTTGATCAAAAGACAGCTCAAATGGAAGTCATCAAAAGAATTTTTTTTGGCTTTGATCGCTCACTTTTAGAAGGACCAGTCACAATTCATGCATCCAATCCAGATTTTCAAAAAATAATTAATCGCCTGAACAATTCGATCAGCGTGCTTAATCAAGTTTGTGTGACTCAACAAAACGAATTGATCTGGACAGAGAAGGCTGGGAAGAATTAGGCCCGATCCGAAGTCTCGATGTGGCTGCGCCTTCTCGTCCAGCACGATCAGATAGGGGAAACTTTCAGTGGATACGTGTCGATACAGCGGGCAGAAGTCGACAGCTTGCCCAGCGCCGGGTCTCGAGTTTCTTGTTTGAAGTGGAGGGCAGTAACATCCTAACTAACCGCATATCCATTTAGGACCTGGCACTACAAAATTTCCTCTTCGTCCATTATTAATTTTCTCGAGCTTCTGCATTTTTTCGATTTGAAATACTGATGCTTCAGACCCCAGCGTACCGCCTCTAGCTTTTTAGGTTCTGGCTGAGTATTGAGCCAAGCAAGAGTCCCAGTTGGATCACAATCAAATGTCGTATCCTGAACAAGCTTGAATTTTAGCGGAACTTTGTTGAGTACATGTTGGAGGGTACTATATTTATATTCTTCCACAAGATTGCAGATCCCTGCAGTGACTGGATTTCGGTAATTATATTTGTAAGCATTAAGATAATAACTTGGATGCTGCAATATCGTTTTATAATGCCTTCCTGCATAGGTTTGATTAATTCGATTCCCTTTTTTTGTAAGATGTCTACTTGTCCAATACATAAAATGATGCATACATATGTCGACATTTTCGTTTGGTGTTGAAGCAATCAGATGAAAATGATTGCTCATCAAGACGAAACTATGAACAACCAAGTTGTGCCTTTTGATTGTTTCATCCAGGACTTTACAGAAAATATCCCAAACTTCGTCCATGGGAATATTGAACCACTCGCGGTTAATACATCTAGCACTTATGTTGTAAGGAAATTCTGACTGGCGAATGAGCTTAGCTCTTGGCATGCTCGCCGGATTTGCAAAAATTTAACCAAACTTTTATTGCTTATTAAAGTTTTTAGATCTTTTTATCCGAATCTAGGAAATACAGTTCCGAATACTATCCAAAATTTTTAAATCCCTAACTAAATAAAAACCGTTGCTATTCTTCAGCTTCGTAATCGTCAAAGAGTTTCCAGTAACCATTCTCCCCTTTAATTTGATTAATGTACCATAGAGAATTGCTCTCTTCTCCCTCAGCCCAGTCCACAGCTGGCATGTGGGCCGCATAAATGCAAAGTTGCGAATCGTCAGGGGCCAGGGCCTTCCATGTCTCAAGTGTTGACTTGCAGTCTTTTCGATCTTCAACATGTAAATCAAAAATATACATCATTTCATCTGTTGCGTAGACTATACTTGGTACCTCAGTGTCCTCGTCGTAAATTACGCAGTCAAAACTAAGCTGAGCTTTTGGAAAGCAGTTCCATTCATTATACGATTGCCACTGAAATTCCTGATGGAGTCCGGAACTCATCGCCGGACCCACTTGGGAATCTTCATTTTGCATTTGAATATCTAAATCATTCAAAATGTTTATGTAACCAAATGTTGAAAATGAAAAAACGACGATTATGCATATTAAAACGATTTTTTTCATAGCGACCTAAAAATAGTGAAAATTTGAAATTAAAATTGAATGTGAAATTAAATATATAAAAAAAATGATAAGAACAAAAGAATTGGCTCTAAAATTTTGGTTTTAGTACACCGCATATCCATTTAGGACCTGGCACCTTGCGGAACTTCGATCATTCTATGCCGTTTCTTTTTCCAACCGCTCAGCAATCCAAATTTTAAGCAAAGTCTGATACCCAATATCGCCTTTTTTACGAGCTACTTTACGAAGCTTAGCTACCATTTCTTTAGGTAATCTGATGCTCGTGGAAATCCCAGAATTCTTTTTTTCGGGAATTACCACTACAGACTTAGAGTCATCCCAGTCTTTGGAATCGTACTTATATTCTTTCATCTTTTTACTTGCCTGCTTCATGTATCCCATCCTGTTATTATTCTAGCCATTGATTGACCTAAGTCTTCGAAAATGAGCCTTAATCGTCTACCTGAATTCGTTCGTCTATCAATTCGAAATTTATTAGGTCCGTGTTTCTTTTTGTTTGGGGTAATCACGTATTTATTAAAAAATACTTCTTCAGCTTCCCAGTCTTGAATATGATGTCGACCGAGATGTTCTTCGTTATCATCGTCCTATACGAAAAAATGCCAGCGTTTACCCGTCAGACTAGTCATAGCCAAGTGTACCGCAATTGTAGCTACAGGTCAATTTGCCTTTTTGGGTTTATAAACAGCTACTCTCGAACCGATCTTTGGATGGCATAACTGTTCGATATGAATTGATAAAACCTTTAAGGAAACTGGCTGAAATGAATGGGCTTGTACTTAATCTACTTTTTTGCGGGACCAACAGTTAAAAGAGAAGAACCCCAACACGCCGCATATCCATTTAGGACCTGGCACCCGTTGGCGAGCCTAGGCGCGCTTGCGCTTAGGCTTTTGATGATCAATCCAATTTGCCAATATGTCGCGAATAAGGACCTGATATTTTCCACCATGTTGCTCGGTCAGACTCAGTTTTTTGAGATCCTTTACCGTATTCAGAGGAAGCATCATCGAAACGCGAATAAGCGCATTGGCGTCATCGAAAGATTCATCTGACAATTCAACTTTACCGTACTTAATCTTCTTCATGATATTCAACCCACTTTTCTAAAAGTTCTTCTTTGTGTTCAGCAATGTAGGTCACAATTTTTCTGACCATGGTTTTCGAGAAATCCGTGCTATCGTCTATGATTTCCAAAGTAAGGAGATTTACTCTAACCGAGGCACCGCCACCTTCGACATGAACGTGCGGGGGATTATGATCCCTTTTGTTTACTTTGTATTTTAACTGCCCGACTCTTAATACAGTAACCACCAATATGATATATATCATATATATGAAATTCGCAAGATTTAATCCAAAAAATGTTTGATAACGACTCTCGAACCGATCTTTGGATGGCATAACTGTGTGATATGAATTGATAAAACCTTTAAGGAAACTGGCTGAAATGAAAGAAAATCCGGGTTGGCGGGCAGAAGTAGATAGCTTTCGAACTTTTTGTCTGGAATGGGCCGCGTAACCATTACTATCTGAAGAGCAGGTAACAACTTTATCTCGGATTATCCGCAAGAAAGTAGTGGAATTCACAAAGTCCAATAGACAGGAAAATAAAATGAATCTTTATATGTTTTTAAGTGGTTTTTCAAAATTATGTACTAAGGAGGATATATGTTAGTTCGTCTTTCACACATCATGCTGTATTCCAAAAGGCATGCAGAATCAGTCAAATGGTACTGCGAAAAATTAGGCTACGAAATTGATTACAATGCGCCTGGAGAATATGCCTCTCTTCATCATAAGAATCTTGGAAGATTGGCCATTCACGCGACTTCTGATGATTCCCAGATTGGCAAAGGTCCTATGCCTTATCTCCTATGCGAAGATATCAAGAAAACAATTTCTGAACTCCGCACAAAGGGCATCACAGTTAGTGATCCTAATCGAGAAGGAGAAAGTCCCTGGTTCTGTGACATGCAAGACATTGATGGGAACTTTTGGGGAATTGAAGAAAAATGAATCGATCCGGCTGTTACAAAAAACGATCTCGATTCATTAGTTGAAGTTTTTAAAATACTGATAAATTGGCGAGATGAAAAAATTAAGCAACCCAGTCCAATTTGATCTTGCGCTTTGATTTTACGCAATCTTTTAAGTAGAGGTCGATCAGTGTTTGATAGGGCAATCCGCTTTCATCAGACAATTTTTTAAAATAGTCGATAACATCAGAACTCAAATTAATTCCAACTGCCTTCTTCTTGGAGGCGTAGGGATTTTTGATAGCTTTCATTTTTGAAAAATCATACTCCTTCTTCATATCTTTTCCTTTCTTTTTTGGTGGCCTTTCTAGCCGAAATTATTCGAATTACGTTTCCAATGTTTCTTTCACAGAAGATAACAACCAGTATTCTTGAAGAGGCACTCATGCCTAGCATGATGAAGCGGTCTTCATCGTTCGAATGGTTACTGTCAAAGAACTCAATTGCATTGACGTCGTCGAAGATCTGCTGTGCTTCTTCAAACCAGATCCCGTGCTTCTTGCGATTCTTTTTGTTTTTATCTTCATCCCATTCAAACTTCATTACATATAGATTATATCTAGATGACGTATAGATTGCAACTTTTTGATTTTCATTGGGCTCAAACTATCGATATTGTTGATTAAATCCGGGTTGGCGGGCAGAAGTAGATAGCTTTCGAACTTTTTGTCTGGAGTGGGCTGCTTAAGGCTTGGCATGTATTTTTAAGTGACTCATTTGTATGCCCTATTTAAGAAGCGTCTTAACATTGAGTTTGATTACACTGTCAATGAACTTTGCACATGCGAGCCAGTTTTGTAAAGACCTGGTAACATCTCATTCTGAGACACCGGTAAGAATTGAAAATCAAAAGTCTTTAGATCAGGAATATCTTGATGCCAAGTCCCAACGTCCTACCGGTCATCAACATCAGGTAACGACCTTATTAAATCGTGCCTTCTTTCCTATGATAGAAAAGCTTGCTCAAACAGTTGATGGAAAATCACTTGCACAGCTAAAAGAAGAGGCTGCTTACGTAGAGTCGCAACACCCAATTCTCGACGGCACTTTCTACCGAGTGACTGGTAACACAGTAATTAATGGCTGGTATGATAAACGAATTGATAGATTTGAAACAAAACTCACAACGCTTGTCGATAATGCCGCTATGTCTTTCTTTAAAATTTATCCAAGCCATGCTTATTCCTCAAAACAAGAATTTCAACAGAAAAATCATTTGCATCAAAACCTATTAGCACTCACCCCCAATCAAAAACGTAGAGAATCTATTGGAAAGTTACATGATTGGTTTAGTGCAACTATCACTCCTGTAGGAGAATATGGTCGAAAGTTTTCAGAGGATCTTATGATCACAACGCAAGTTTTATCGGCGTTGGCTGAACGCAATCTTGTCGATACCTCAAAAAGTTTGGCATCTGATGCTCCGTCATTGATTTTACATGAAACAGGCCGGGGCCTCATGGCCTCAAGTGAAGGGATTCGCCAAGATGTCGCCCCACTCAGCTCTTTGATCGAAGGAATCTTGAGCTTTCATCAACTTTTAACTCTCACTTTATCAGAGAAAATTCCAGGAATTGAAACCGGTCATGATGCCCTCAAAGCGTTTATATTTTCTGGAAAGTCAGAAAATGGACTTACATCAGCTTTAGTTAAGCGACTTCCTTTGGCAGTTGTTGGCCCAATGGCAAATGCCGGAGTTACTTTTAAAGGTTCATTTGTTTTAACCCCCGAAGGAAAGTTGGAAATTTCCGATCAGCTAAAAGATGCCTTAACAAAGTATCAAACTAGGGCTGGAAAATCAGCTAGGCCGCGTAGAGTTTGTCCAATGTCGCTATTTTTTCAGGGGAAAAATCCTTTTACTAAGAATACTGCAGAAGAATCGATGGTAAATCAAAAAACAGGCTTACAAAACTTAGCAGAAACCTACTGGAAAATATTCGAGATAGTTTCAAAAGAGCGCCAAAAAAATTAATATAATTTATCTGATACATGACAGAGTCGGAGATTCGAATTCTTTATGACATCGGGTGATAACTTGAATCCCAAAGAGATAAGAAAAAAAAAATGGATTTCTTCAGGAAATTGCAGAGTATCGACCCGATCTTTACAGATTTTGTCGCCGTCTTACAAATAATCCACTCGATGCAGAAGATTTAGTGCAAGAGACCTTAGTCGCGGCCTATGGAAAATTAGCTGATAAGCACGCTGGAATTGAAAATGTTAAATCTTATCTCTTTAAAATGGCGGCCAATCAGTGGATTACCTGGTGCCGCCGAAAAAAGATTCATATTGAATATACTCAAACTATAACTGAGCCAATTTATAAAGACGATATGTACGTAGTGCAAGATTCCTTAAGCACCTTACTCAATTATTTACCTCCAAAAGAGCGAGTCGCTTTTGTATTAAGCGAAGTTTTCGAAAGTAAAAACGAAGAGATCGCAGCAATCTTGGGGAATACAGAAGGAGCTGTGAAATCAGCACTCGTGCGTGCACGTGAGAAAGTAAAGTGTATGAACATAATTCCAATCAAAAATAACGAAGCCGTGGAAAATTCTGAGCACAGAAAAATCTTAAACCTTGCGGTTGAGGCCTTTAACCGACGTGATATTGATGCATTTGCAAAATTATTTGCCGTTAATGCGATCGGCAATGCTCCAGGTTGCTTCTTTGAAACAAGCGCTGAGGAAATTAAAAAAGGAAGCCTGTTTTATACAATTAATAATCACGATGATAGTCCACAGCCTGAAAGCATGCGTGCAGAGATATTTACTTTCAACGGTGAAACACTCTTTGCATTATTTGATGGCGATACTTTGGATGATATCTGGAAGTTAACAATTGAGGACGGTGAGATACTTAGATTCGATTGCTACTACTGCTGCCCTGATGTATTGGCTGAAATTGCAGAAAGTTTAAATAAAATTGCTAACAGTCATGGTTACTGGTTCGAGCAAAAATTAGTAAAGAGTTGAACTGAAAAAAAAGATCTCGAGCCGCTTGTTGAAATATTTAAAATTTTAATAGATTGGAGAAACGAGAACTTTCAAAATCCGGAATCCGGATCTACCAATTCTCAATCAGATCCAACCTATTGAGGCTAAAACCAGTATAGTAATTTTTTATGTTTACTATCTTTACATTTTGAATATGAACAAGTATGCTACTCCTATACACCCCCAGTTGCTTCGGCGGCTGGGCGCAAGCCACCGAAAGGTGGCTTTTGCTTTTTTCCCTCAAGGCCTTCATGCGAAAAACAATTGTCTATGTCGATGGATTCAATCTCTATTATTCTTTGAAAAAAGAGAACGCAAAATGGCTTGATTTGAACAAGTTATGTGAATGCCTTCTTACCGAAAATGATATCGTCGCAATTAAATACTTCACTGCTCGAGTGAAAAGTCGCGTAGGCGATTTAGATATTCACGTTAGACAAAATATTTATCTCGAAGCGCTCAAAACGAATCCCAAAATAGAGGTTATATTTGGCCATTTTCTAACAAACAATGTTTGGATGGTAAAAGCCTCTGACGAAGGCAAGTCTCTTGAAGAAATCAAAAAAGTTCAGGTCATTAAAACCGAAGAAAAAGGTAGCGACGTAAATCTTGCTTCCCATCTTTTACTTGATGGTTTCAAAAATCGATATGACACAGCAGCCGTTATTACGAATGATTCAGATCTTAAGCTTCCAATAAGTATGATAAAAAGTGAGCTAGGAAAAACAATTGGTGTTATTTGCCCGCATGAAAAGCCAAGTCGCGAGCTTTCTAACACAAAAGTTGCAAGCTTCTTTAAAACAATTAAAGGTTCGACATTATTAGAATGCCAACTGCCCGATCGAATTCAAATTGGAGATCGTGTTATTCATAAACCCAAGGCTTGGGCGTAGAGTTATACCTAACGCAAGACAGAGCTCGAGATTCGAACTATTGGCGGAGAGAGTGGGATTCGAACCCACGTTAGGTTTGACCCTAAACACGCTTTCCAAGCGTGCGCCTTCAGCCACTCGGCCACCTCTCCGTTTTTGAAACCAGTCAAAGAGATGAAGTGATAACACTGAAAAGGCCCTGAGCTCAATCATGACTCGTGGCAAAAAGAGTAAATTTAGAGTGCAATCGAGGCTCCTGCATCAAGCAGCATCAAGAAATCATGACAGTCCGACCTACATCTGCCAAATTATCTCTATGAATTTCATACAAAACCTCGGACTCTCTGATCAAAATATCAATTGGATTTATTTGTTAGGGCTTTTGACGATAAGCTTTGTCGTTTATTTCCCGTTAGCGAAATTGATTCATCAATTACAAAATATTTTAAGAACCAAACAGACCCACTTTTTTTCAGTTGCAGTCTTAGGTCAACACATCGAAAAACCTTTAACCGGTCTTATTCTTACAATGATCTGGCAATCGTTTTTTGTGGTTTTAGAATTTCCGGTCACCTTTGAAAAAGCAGCTGCAATCTTGCTTCAAATTTTTCAAGCCTTTTTTATGATTCGGTTGTCTTATTTAATTTGTGAAGCCGTTGGGCTTTGGCTGGAAAGATCCACTGCAGGTTCTGCGGATCACTTGCATCAACACTTAGTTCCGTTGGTACGAAAAAGTTTAAAAGTTCTTGTGGTTTTACTTGGAACATTGATTTTGATTCAAAGCCTTGGCTTTAATGTGGTCTCTTTGCTGGCAGGTCTTGGCCTTGGTGGTTTAGCCTTGGCATTAGCAGCTCAAGATACAGCCGCTAATGTCTTTGGCTCAATTATGATTTTACTAGATCGTCCTTTTAAAGTGGGTGATCTCATTCGAATCGGTGACACAGAAGGAGTTGTCGAAGAAATCGGGTTTAGATCCACGCGCATTCGCACTTTTTATCGATCTGTTGTGACTTTACCCAACTCGTTTGTCGCAAAAGAAAAAATAGATAATTTAAGTCATCGAGATTCTTTAAGAGTCAGACATACTTTAGGTGTCACCTATTCCACATCAATTGAACAGATCACTCAGCTCACTGATGACATTAAGCGCGACCTAACCCTCAACCCACTTGTTTTGAAAGATGACATCAGGGTTAATTTCAGCCAAATGGGCGATTTCAGTCTTCAAATCCAAATTCAATTTTTTGTGACCTTAATGCTTCCCATGGATTTAGCTGACTTTGAGCAAGACCTCTTGCTTCAAATTTTGAAGCTTGCGAAAAATCGTCAAGTCGAGTTCGCATTTCCGACTCAAACATTAATGATTGAATCTTTACCAAAGGCTGCATCCATAGGTGTTTAGGGCCCGCCGAACATCTAGATCTCAAATCTTTTGATAAGTGCTAAATTCAATTTGATCTAGAACCGATTAGACTGGTAGGAACCTCTTACAACAATTGAGATTTAAAAAATGTTAAGACTGTTACCTCTTTATTTGATTTTATCGCTGTCTGCTTGTCAGACAAAGGTCAATCGTCAACCCAATCAAGTTTCAAATTCCTTTGATGATAAAAAAATTAGTTTATTAAAGTGGGCTGCTAAAAATAGAATTCTATTTCAAATTGATGAAAAAAGTTTTCATGATGTTGCAAGTTCAAAAATGGATGCCAGTTGTGAAACCATGGCCCAGCCGGCCTGGTCAGAATTGGTTACCTCTTCAATCGAAACTTTACAAAAAAAATCAGAATTTAAAAATTCAATTCATATCGTAGAAATTAAACCCGGTGCAGCTCCGCTTGCGACTATCAATCAGGATTTAGATGGTTTGACCTACTTGACGCTTGAATATGCAAAATCAATTAAGCCCGTTGTGATTTATGATCCCCGTGAAATCCCTTGCGATAATAAATCCACCAATTGGTTAGGCCAAACGCGCACCGATACGACGTTTCGTTACCCAAACGTTCAAGACATCACAAATGCGATCGGAAAAATTAAAAAAACAGGAACTCCCGAACGTTGGAATTTTAGAACTCAATTTTTAGACTATTTAGCAAGCAATATGACAGTTTTTCGCCTGACTTCTGACGTGAGTTTTGAAAAGTCCTTTGAGGGTGAACCACTTCTTGTGCATTTTCTAAACAAACAAGCTGATCAGATCCAATCGTCGGGATCAAAAACTTTGAATTATTGGTTAGCGGAAATCAATCACCGCAGTCACAGCGGATCCTACCTCAATTTATTTTCTCTTCAGTCAGATAAAAACCTAAGCTATGGAATTGCAACATTAGATAATAGCCAAGGCGTTGCAATGCCTTTCATGAGCTACAAAATTGAAGCCGGTCAGTTTTTATTAACAAACATGACTCAGCTTGAAAAATGTTTGGGTGATTTAACAAACCGTTACCGCAGATCTCTTGCCAGTATTGGTTCTGATCTGTCCACGGCTCCTCAAAGTTTTCTTTACCCCGGCTTTTCTTGCCGCTGAGTCTTTTGCAAATACCAAAGAAGAACAAGACCTGGAATCGCAATCAATGCACAAACCCAGTAGTACATCGCCCAATCCATTGCTTTCACCATACTGCCGGTAAATCCAGAGAAAAAATTTCGACCAATTGTCGCCAGTGATGAAAGCAGTGCAAACTGAGTTCCAGTAAATCGTTTATCGGTTAAAGTGGATAAATAAGCGATGAAGGCTGCACTGCCCATTCCACTTGAGATGTCCTCAAAAACCACAGCCATAGCGAGTGCCCATTTAACGGGACCCGTGTAAGTAATAATCGAGAATCCAGCCGTGGATAAGGCCTGAAGGATGCCGAATATCCACAAAGATTTCAACACCCCTAATTTAAATAACAAAATACCACCTATAAAAAGTCCTAACAAAGACGACGTCAGTCCTACTGTTTTTGCGATCAAACCAATATCCGCATTAGAATATCCCATGGCTACATAAAATGGATTCAACATCGCACCCGAAAGGGCATCACCTAATTTAAACAAGAAAACAAAAAGTAAAATAAGGAGTGCTTTGTCGCGTGTTAAAAATTCTCGGAAAGGTTCTATGACAGCATCCTTTAAAGACTTCGGAGTCATCGCCTCGTCATCAGCAGGCTCAGCGGCTAAAAAGGTAATCAGTATGGTGGCAGACATTGAAAAGGCCATGACCAAATAAAGATCATTCCAGGTCAGTGAAATGATATCTGAACCCACAAGTCCAATTCCGATTCCCCCCGAAAAAAGCATGGCAATTCTATATCCGTACTGAGTCAGACTGGACCCTATCCCCATTTCTTCATCTTTTAAAATTTCTCGTCGGTAAGCATCGATGGCGATATCCTGAGTTGCACTAAAGAAAGCAATCAATACGCAAAGACCTGCCATCCAAGACAAAGATTCGTGAGGTGAAAGTCGACTTAATTGAAAAAGCAGCAATGCGATCAAGGCCTGAGTTGTAAAAATCCATGATCGTCTTCGTCCGAAAAAAAGAAGTCGATATCGATCAACAAACGGAGCCCAAATAAATTTTAAGGAATAAGCTAATCCCACCCAACTAAAATATCCGATGGTGCTGATATCAACCTGTTCCCGAGCTAACCAAGTTTTTAAAGTCCCACCTGTTAATAGAAGTGGAAGACCGCTGGAAAAACCCATTAAAAAAACAATCCACAATCTGCGACTGGCAAAGGACTGACTTATGTTCTTCCAAAAAGTGCTCATAAAATCTTTTTTCTCATTTTCCAAAGATGATGACTGATGTAAGGCCTTCGCGTTTCAGTCGTCGCCACCATAATCAATTTTGTAATTTTTAAATCTTCGGGATCTGTTAAAAGTAAAATTAAAAGCTCTTGGATAAAATTAGTATTGAGAGTGACGTAATTATCAGTGCCAACAGCCAAGTTGACTCCCTTTTTTTCCCACCAAGAAAAAGGATGATCTTTGTAGTCTTCAAATTGTCCGGTTAATTTATTGTTGGAAGACGGCAACGAAACTAAAGTGACACCTTTTTGAATCAAACGATTCAGAACATCGTGCTGATAGTGCTCCACTTCACGGGCCGTGTGAAACTTGGCTTTAATTAATAAAATATGCTCGTCATCATTTAATTTTAAGCCTGCAAGCAATTTGTCCAAAACGTCTCGGTAAGTGCCCCAGTCCATTTCAATTAATTCTCGGTAAGTGGAATCTTGAGTGGTAATTTTTTGTCCCAATTGATTTTTCTTATAAACCTCTTGATACAAGCGATGAAAATAAAAATTGGGATTGATTCCTAGGCTGACTCCGTGCTCGAGGGTGTCGATATGCCAAATATTCATGGCATTATCGACCGCTTGGATCCCTTTTTTAAGCGTATGAAAAGTTTCACCGTGATGGGATCTGACTTTGAATCCGCGGTACTGCAGTTTTCGAAATCCCGATTGAAGTTCATTGAAGTGCTCTTTACGGTAGAGCTCTTTTTCATCTCCAACTGTGTCCACATCCACCAAATGCTTTTCTAATTGGGGATTTTGATCGATCAATTGTATAATTTCATCCACTTGGGCTAAAAAATGAGCTCTGCGGTTGGGATACTTTTTAGAATCATACCTGTGAGCTTCTTTTCTAAAAGAAGGAGACAAAATAAAATCAAAGTCAGGATGCTTATCTTGAAATTTTTTAAACCCATCATACAAACCTAAAACCACATCTTGGGCTGTGACTTCCTCAATGCCAGGTATTTGCTCGCTGGATGAAGATGTGGATCTTGAAAGCGAAAATTTAAGTCTTAAAAAGCCAACATTGTATTTATAATACATTTCACGGGCGATATGCTCTGCGGCTGCCTCGTGAACCTCACGATTAATAAAAACCAGCTGTGGTAGATACAAAATATTAAGGTAGGTCGAAAAGCCTTCGCCCTCTTTCAGAGAAATAAGTTTCTCGACATCCTCTACCGATCGTATCGGTAAGGCTTGCTCTCCGTAGACATCTTTAATTTTTTTCTCGTAAATTTCTTTCTGCGGGCCTGACAGCATTTTCATTAATCTTGGGTAAACAAACTCAGCATTCACGGCACCAGTTAGGTGGGTATGCTCTTCTCGGTATTTCAGAGGAAATTTTTGAAAAAATGAAAACAAGGCTTCTGCAAATGGATGCTCTAAAAGATGATTGATGGTTAATTTATTCAGTCTGAACAAATCCACCTTTTGCCTAAAATCATAAACCTGCTGGTAGGATTCAGCAGATTCAGTCTGTAGGTTTGAGGAAAGCAAAAGATCTAAGGTATCTAGAAGGCCGATACCATTTGTTTCAGAAATAATTCGAGTGATAGATTTAAGAAGAACGTCTTGAGATGCCATATGTGTCTTTAAATTTATCTTCAAAGAATCATGATGTATACGACTTTATCTTTTGGAATTTACGCTTGAGCCGATCTTAAATATTGTCTCCAGGCCTGCGGCACATCCACACCGCCGGCTTCGAATTCTGTCAGCGGAAGCCAGTTGGGCATTCGAGGCTCTTTAAGCAAAGGCATACGAGCCTCAGAGGGAGTTTTGTTTGCCTTCTTTTGATTGCAAGATCTGCAAGCAGAGACCACATTGCTCCAATCCTTTTTTCCCTCTCTTGAAACAGGTAACACATGATCCAAAGTTAAACTTTTGGTCGAAAGTCGAGTCGCACAATACTGGCAAGTGTAGTTGTCTCGGATGTAGACGTTTTCCCTGCAAAACCGAATATGGGTTTTGGCCCTGGATCTAACGTAGGATTTAAGTCTTAAAACACTGGGAAGTTTAAAGCTGGCACTGACGGATCTAGCGAAAACAGTATGGTATTCTAAGATTTCAACTTTACCCTGAAACCACAAAACGAGTGCCTTTTGCCAACTGACGACACGCATCGGCTCATAGCTTGAATTGAGAAGCAGCGCTCGAACAGAAAATAGAGGTTGGGACAAAGCTCCTCCTGACATCCCTTGTATTATTATAGAAAGTCCTTTCAATGGTTTTCAATCCTAAAAGATTAGGCTATGTTGTTTTTCATAATGGAATCAATATTTCTACTATTAGTATCTTTTATGTCGTTTGCAAATGGTCCGCAAAGTCTCGTTATTATTGGCGATTCTTTAACTGAAGGTTACGGTGTGGAAAGCAGTCAAAGCTATCCAGCACGACTTGAAAACAAACTGAAAGCCTTAGGTAAAAATTGGAAGGTGAT
>Ga0164293_10003024_pt1 | contig 14302 bp, 14 predicted proteins | sample GEODES118metaG_FD_111487 | JGI IMG/M metagenome (GOLD analysis project Ga0164293, IMG submission 111487) | Eutrophic lake water microbial communities from Lake Mendota, Wisconsin, USA - GEODES118 metaG | ecosystem: Environmental > Aquatic > Freshwater > Lake | place: USA: Lake Mendota...
ACAGAACCAGCCCGGCCCCGCGCTGGCATGGTATCTCCAAGCTAGGCGAAAATATCCCGCCAGTTCATTTGCTCGTGCAGGCATAGACCGCCTCAGCAAACAGGTACTGCCACACACAAAATGACACCTCCGCTTCACGCATTTTTGGCATTCAACTAATCGCGACCAACGGGACATGTCAGAGATCTCTTACGACTCAAAGAGTTTGCGACTTCAATGGAGTCTCACTTGTGGCGGTTGCTCATGACCTCGTGCAGAGCGCAAAAAGAACCTGCCACGTATAGAGGCTCAGGTTCGAGGCCACTGCCGCCAGAAGCAGGTTGATCGCATGGCCGACTTGGCTCTTGTGAGGAAGTTTCGCCCCAATCGAAAGTCGCTTTTCAGATGGCCGATGCGTGGCTCAATCGCCGCCCGTCTCCGAAATCGCGCTTTCGCTTTTCATTTCTCGTAGGCGGTTACGTTCTTTTCGGCCTCTTGGGAAAAACTCTTGAGCATGAGAAGCCCCACCATGCGCTGAATCGGTAAGGCCGGACACCCTTCCGCGCGGTAAAGAGAACCAAAGGCCTTTTCAAAACCCTTTCAGTCGATGGCCTGTGCCAAGCGGTAAAGGAGACGGAGCGGATCGAGCTGTTTATCCAAATCGGGGAGTAAAAATGAAATTTGGGCGGTGTCGGAAGAGGCTGGTTTCATTAACGCGGATTGCAGGGATTTTGAGTGTGCGGGCGGTTTTTGCCTGCAATCCAACACAGGAGAAATCATTCATATTACATTACACGAAATATGTTTAAAAGTTTTACATTGCCGACTAAAAAGTGTCGGAAGACTCTCTGGTTTGAGGAATTTCGAGGTTCATCTTCCTAAGAGTGCTTTTGAAGACTCTCCTTGAAACTGTTGGCATCGCCGTTCTGAGTCATCTATCCGAGTGGGCAGGAATAGCAGCAGCTGTGAGAGTCATTTTTGTACCAAAGCCTACATCAGGTTTGCGGCGTGACTCCATCACTTCCAATTTGTCCGTGTTAGACGTTTTTCAACTGTGAGGACTCAAGCGGAGTGACTTGCCGGCTCTCTCTTTCGAAGATCATCTTGAGGGGTTGAGCCTAGCTTGCTCAATCACAAGTCGAGGACCGAGCAATTTCTTCCCATCCAGAAAATGTGGCGCGGGATGAAAAAAATGAGGGCCTCAGAGTACTTGCTGCGTTTAGATAGATGCATGAATTCCATTGATCCTTTTGAAAGCGATTTCTCCAAGCTGGCCTCTAACAATCCAGGTAAACCGGATTTTGAAAGTTTTTGCTCCGGCGTATGGCGGAAAATTCGCCATCGTCAGGCGGTCGATTGCATTTCAACTGCCGAACCTTTTTGCCTGTGCGGTTTGTTGGATTTTAGCTCCGCACGCCTTGCTTGGACCGCCGCTTGTCTGGCGGCCTGCGTAGGAGTGACATCGGGAATTTGGGCCGCACCGGACATGAAGAATTCCCGCGTTGCGGCACGAAATCTGGATTTGGAAGTTTTTTCTTATTCCGCTTCGGGACTGCCAAGTCAATTTTGGGCATTAGGAAAATGAGACCAAGACTTCTGCCTCTGGCTTTCGCTCTGACAGCGATTGCGATCATTTCCGCAGCGAGTTCGTTTCTCACGCTCCGGATTGTGAGCCGGGATGAGGCTTATCCGGCGAAGGACTACCACGAGTGGATTCATAAAAGGCTCAACATGACTGCCGAGCAGGAACGACGCAGCCTCGCATCCGAGCGCCGCTATGAGGAGACGAAGCGGCATCTGGAGGAGGTCATCCGATTGGCCAACAGCGAGCTGGCTGAGAGCATACTGAAAGACAAATCCTACTCGTCTTCGGTCGAGAAGTCCGTGGCGGAGATTCATAACGCCATGGGACAACTTCAAAAGGCGACATTGGAGCACATCTTCGAGTTGAAGGAGGTCTTGGACGCTAAGCAATACGGGCAACTCATCGAGTTGACTGTCCAAGGCCTATCAGAAAACACTCGCCGGAACTGATTCGGCATGCCGGATGCCATCGCCCAAGATCCGGATTGGCCGGATGTAGCCGCCTTGCAGGCTGGTGACACTTCAGCGCTCAACCTGCTTATGAAGCGGCACCATGCGGAGGTGACGGGCTTTATTTGGCGAATGACGGGAAATCACCGCGATGCCGAAGAACTGGCGCAGGAAACCTTTGTGCGAGCGTTTTTCCAGATTCAGCAATACCGGCCGCGCGCCCACTTTGCGGCTTGGCTCTATCGAATAGCCCGCAACATTTGCCTGGATTATTTTCGTAGCCGCGCGCAGCGGCAGAAGAGCCAAAATATCCCGCTGAATGAAGCCTGGAACATGCCGGAATCCGCTGCCAGCGCCTTGCAGGATGAGACTACGGAACTCCTGCAGGAGGCCATAGCCGATCTTCCCATTCACTTGCGCGAGCCTCTGGTGCTGACGGCGTTGGAGGGGATGTCGCACGAAGAGGCCGGGCGGCGTTTGGGGATTTCATCAAAGGCTGTGGAAGCAAAATGCTACCGCGCCCGCGAGAAGCTCCGGAATTTTCTCGGGAAACATCAAAATGTGTGAGGGATTTGGCGATTCGCTCTCGTTTAAGCTCGCGTGATGCCCTTTCCATTGACTTCCAGACTACCGTGCGCGATCGCCATTTGTTGCATGATTTTGGGAACCGCGCTCCCAACACTTTGGGCTGAGCCATCCCAGATCCAGCTCACCTCCGAATCTGCGGTGGCATTGGCTATAAAAGGAAACAAGGAACTTGCAGCAGCACGTTTTCTCTTGCAGGAGGCGGAAGGCAGGGCTCGCGAAGCTGGCAAGCTGCCGAACCCGGAATTGGAAGCCGAGGTCGCCGCCGGACAGGATTTCGAGGGCCGTGTGGTTGCAGGAATCATGCAAAGATTTCCCCTGACAGGCCGACTTCGTTTGGAGCGAAAGCTTTCTGGTTTAGACGTGCAGATGGCCGGATTGGAAGTGCAGGAAAAAGAATGGCAACTCACCTTGGCGGTTCGAAAGGCCCTCTATGATCTCGCCGCTTCGCGCGAGGCGCTCGCGATTTCAAGCAGGCAGGCAGAATTGGCGGAAGCTTTTACGAAAACCGTGGCCGATGGCGTGGATGCCGGATTCCGCTCGCAACTCGATTTGCAGGAAGCAAAACTGTCCGCATCCAATCTCCAAGCGAAGGCGGAATCTCTGCGCGGCCTGGAAATGGAATCCTCCGCCCGATTGAGCGAATGGCTCGGACTGGCGCCAGACACCTGTTTTACCCTCAATCAAAAGCTCAGCCTGCCGAAGTCTATTCCAGCGTCCAGGTCTGTAGGAGCCCGAGTGGACTTGGAGATCGCAGTGTTGGCTGTGCGCTCGGGCGAAACCCATCTCTCGCTCTCGAAAGCCACCAGCTGGGACGATGTGGGCGTGGGAGTCTTTGTGGAAGGGGAAAGATTTCGAGACGACCCCACGGGCATCGAGCCCGAGGCACTCTCAGGTCTGAAGCTCAGCATTCCCCTGCCCCTCTGGCAAAGCGGATCCGGCAAGGTTGCTGAAAGAGAGGCCGCGCGCAAACGCATCGGCGCAAGATTGGAATCCCTCCGCTTCGCCGTGCAGAACCAGATTCTTCTAACCTATCGCGTCATGTCCCTTCGTTTCCGTTCTGCTTCCGAATTCGGCGATAAGGTTCTTCCAGCCGCGAGCGAGCATGTTAGGGAGTGTGAGGCGGCCTATGGCCGTGGCGAGGTGGACCTCCAAGCCGTTTTTAGAGCTCGCGACCGCCTTGCTGAAATCGAACTCTCCGATCTCGAAGCCCGCAAAGCGTATTTCCTCGCCTACAGCGAGTGGCTAGCTGCTCTCGGCGAAAGTAAGACCAATCCATGAAACCGATTTTTTTACTGTTTCTCCTTGCCTCTTCCACCCTCTCTGCAGCCGTAGGATCAGGCGCGAGCCAAACCGTCATCCTCGATGAAAACGGGGTAAAAAACCTGCGCATTGAAACCCAAGTCGTCGAAGAATCAACCTTTGAAGAGAGCATTTTTACACTGGGAGAAATCGCAGTTTATCCAGGCCGTCGCGCGGTGATCAGTAGCCGAGTTTCCGGACGCGCCCTCGAAGTTTACATCAAAAACGACCACTCGATCGAAAAAGGACAGACAGCCATTCTGGTGGAGAGTCGGCAACCGGGCAACCCACCGCCTACGATCGCCCTCCCCTCTCCGATCTCGGGACTCGTGAGCGAGACGCACATCGCGCCGGGCGAGCCGGTTGATCCCGAGAAGGTACTGGCAGAGCTTTTGGATCTTTCGGAAGTCTATGCCATCGCCCGCGTGCCTCAGAATCTGGCAGGGCAACTGAAACAAGGACAATCGGCGCGCATATCCGTCTCAGCCGTCCCCGGAAGAACTTTCGATGCAGAATTGGAGCATCTGGGCGCGGTGGCGGATGCCGCGAGCGATACGATCGAGGCGGCCTTCCATGTCAACAATCCCGATTTTGCTCTTCGCCCGGGAATGCGCGCCGAGTTTTCGATTATCGTTGGAAAAAAAGAGGGCGTTTTTTCAATTCCCCGCAGCGCATTGCTGGGTGATGCCTCGAACCGCTTCGTCTATGTGAAGGACTTTGAAATCCCGAACGCCTTCGTCAAAACTCCGGTTGTTGTTGGAAGTATGAACGCCAGCAGCGCGGAGATCATATCCGGTCTTCTCCCCGCCGACGAGATCGTAACCCGTGGGGCCTACTCACTCGCGTTTGCCGGCGGAGGAACACTATCACTAAAAGAAGCCCTCGACGCGGCGCACGGACACGAGCATGCAGAGGACGGCTCCGAGTTGACCCAGCAAACCAAGGCACCTTCTGAAGCAGCTCAAAAAACTGAGCCAAGCCGATTCTGGATGTTTGTAAGCGGAGGCTTGTTTGTGATGCTGGTCATCGTCGCTTCCCGCAGGAAAGGCCGCCATGCTGAATAGACTCATCGAATGGTCGTTGGCACATCGCGGCCTCGTTCTGGGAATTTCAGCCCTCGTTCTGATGCTTGGGATTTTCACGGCAATCCGCCTGCCGGTGGAGGTGCTTCCCGACCTCACCAAGCCGACCGTTGTCATCCTTACCGAGGCTCCGGGACTTGCTCCCGAGGAGGTGGAAACCCGCGTCACGCAACCGATAGAGACGGCACTCATGGGCGTCGCTGGCTTGACCCGCCTGCGATCGAATTCCGATGTATCGCTCTCCCTCGTCTACGCCGAGTTCAACTGGAATTCCGATCTCCAAAAAAGCCGGCTTCTCGTGCAGGAGCGCCTGCAGACCGTCAGGGAACAATTGCCGGAAGGTATTCAGCCGTTCATGACTCCCGCCGCTTCCCTCATGGGAGAAATTCTTCTCGTTGGCGTAAGATCAACGATTCCCAAGGGCAATCCGGGCCACCTGACTCCAAGCGAAGTTCGCTCGATCGCGGATTGGACCATCAAGCGCCGCCTCCAAAACATCTCCGGTGTCGCAGAAGTGCTTAACATGGGCGGAGGCATCCGTCAGGTGGAGATTCAACCGGATCCCTACCGAATGCAGGCTTACGGGGTCACCCTTGCGGACCTGGAGTCTGCGGCAGCCAATGCGGCGAATACCAGCACTGGCGGATTTCTGAGCACAGGTGCCACGGAAATCATGGTTCGCAATCTGGCCATGACGACCGATCTCGACGCCATCGGACAGACCGCGATCAAGCGCATCCGTGACCGCCCCGTTCGAATTGCAGATGTGGCGCAGGTCGTCTGGGGCATCGAGCCGATGCGCGGCGATGCGACGGTAAGCCAGGCCCCGGAAAAAAACCCCACCTACGGCGTCATCATGTCGCTAACAAAGGCCCAGGGATTCGACACGCGAGCCCTCACCGGGAAGGTGAAATCAGCCCTTGCCGAACTCCAGCCCAGCCTCCCGAAGGGCGTTGAGACTATCGTGCTTTTTCAGCAAAAAGACTTCATCGACAATGCGATTGGAAATCTCAAAAAAGCCATCGTCGAGGCGGCCATCATGGTGACTTTGGTGTTAGTTTTGTTTCTCCTGAATTTCAGAACAACATTCATCACCCTCACGGCCATTCCGATGAGTTTTGGGATGACCATGCTCACCTTCCAATGGTTTGGGATTTCGGTAAATTCCATGACACTTGGCGGATTGGCCGTGGCCATCGGGATGGTGGTGGATGACGCTATCGTGGATGTGGAAAATGTCTTTCGGCGTCTGCAGGAGAACGCGGCCCGGCCCGAGCCAGCAACTCGCATTCAAGTCATCGCCGGCGCTTCGCGCGAAGTGCGGAGTTCCATCTTCTACGCGACACTCCTCATCGTTTTGGTCTTCGTTCCTTTGCTGGGGCTGACAGGTGTTGAGGGAAAATTATTCACCCCGATTGCCGTGGCGACCATCGTCAGCATGTTGGCATCGTTCCTAGTATCCCTCACTTTGATTCCGGTTCTTTGCTCTTTCCTTCTGAATCCAAAGCCCACTATCGAGCATCAGGAAACTTGGATCGTGCGAGCCATGAAACGGGGTTTGCAGGCGACCGCTCTGCGGATCGGACTCGGGCATCCCTGGCCGGTTTTGGCCGCGCTTGGAATAGCCGTGTTCGCGGCGTTCTCTCTCTACCCCCAGATGGGGAAGGATTTTCTACCCTCCTTCAAAGAGGAGACGGCGCTTATCGCTGCGACATCAGCACCCGGAACCTCGCTCGATGAAATGAACCGCATCTCGGATGTCATCGAAGAGCAAATACTCTCCGTGCCAGAAGTGCAGAAAGTCGGCCGCCGCCTTGGGCGGGCGGAACGCGGCGACCATGTGGTGCCTGTCTCCACCGCCGAATTCGATGTGGACTTCCGCAGATCGGAGGGTGGAAAAAAGGAGCGCTCTCACAAAGAAATTCTCGATGACATCCGAGCCCGAGTGAAGTCGGTTCCCGGCGTCTTTGCTGTTGTCGGAGGCCCGCTGGCCGACCGCATCGGGCACATGATGAGTGGTGTCTCCGCACCCGTGGCCATTAAGGTCTTCGGGCCCGATCTCGACACCCTTCGAGATATCGGCACGCAGATTCAAACCCTCGCGAAGAAAATTCCAGGCTTTGAGAATGCCAAGCTCGACCAGCAATCCATGATCCCGCAGCTCCGGATCGAGCCCGACCGCCAGCGCTGTGCGGCCTACGGAATCTCTCCCGGAGATCTCAATACGCGTCTGAGCACACTGATCGGAGGCAAGGAAATCGCCGAACTGCGGGAGGATCAGCGTGCCATCAACCTTGTGCTCCGCCTGCCTCTGGCCTGGCGGGACTCACCCGAACGCATCGCCCAACTTCCCATCCAAGCCGACAGTGACCGTTACTTCCCCCTGAGCGCCGTGGCAGATGTGCGCGAGGCCAAGGGCCCAAATGTGATCTTCCGCGAAAATAGCCAGCGCCGCTTTACCATCTCCATCAAGCCGAGCGTGCCCGATGTCGGCGCGCTTGTGAACAGGCTCCAGAGCGAGGTTTCCGACAAAGTGCAGCTCCCCGAGGGCTACTTCATCACCTACGAGGGCGAATTCCAGGCCCAACGCGATGCCACTTGGCGTATAGCCATGCTGAGCGCAGGCGTTTTCTTGGTAGTCATCTTTCTCCTCTACGGATATTTCCAAAGCCTCTCACTGGCGCTACAGGTTTTGCTCAACATCCCGCTCGCTCTCCTTGGAGGCTTGGTTCTCACTTGGTTGGTCATAGACAACATAAGCATCGCCACATTGGTCGGATTTATCGCCGTCGGAGGCATTGCCGCCCGAAACGGCATTATGATGCTCTCGCACTACCTGCACCTCATGCGCCATGAGGGGGAAGGATTCACACGCCAAATGGTGGAACGGGGCACGCTCGAGCGGATGGTTCCAGTCCTCATGACAGCCCTATCTGCTGGCATAGCACTCCTGCCGTTTGTTCTGGCTGCGAATGAGCCGGGCAAGGAAATCCTGCACCCAGTCGCAGTCGTCATTGTCGGAGGCCTCATTTCATCGACACTCTTGGATTTCCTGATCACGCCTTTGATTTTTTTCAAATTCGCCAAATCGGCAGCTCTGCGCGCTATCGCGCGCCATGCTGCCGCTTCACAATAATATCGAACCACACCCAAACATGAAAACCACACTCATCCTGCCTCTCGCCATCGCCATCCTTAGCTCCCTCACGCTCCATGCGGGCAAAAACCATAGCCATGAAAAGAAAGTCGCCGGTCCAAACGGAGGCCGACTTCTTGTATCCATGGAACCGCACGCGGAATTCTTGGTCACAGCAGATCGCAAGGTTCAGATCACCTTCGTCGATGATGCCCTGAAACCCCTCGCACCCGCCGCGCAAGTCGTCACAGTCACAACCGGCGAGCGTTCCGCCCCGGTCAAGCTGTCGTTTGCCAAAACCGACAATGCCCTTCTTTCCGAGCAGACTGTTCCCGAGGGAAACAACTTCCCGGTCGTCGTCCAAATCAAAACAAGCGCGGATGCCAAAGCTATAGTCGAAAAGTTCACGCTCAACCTATCGAATTGCCCGGATTGCAAATACGCCGAATACGCCTGTATTTGTTCACACACGCATTGAAAAATCAGCTTGAAAAAAGCCGCCAGAAAAATCGGCCAAAATGGTCGATATCGCCGCAACTGCTATCAAAACTCACGATAGAATGCATGGTATCGCGGTTGAGTGTTCCTGATAATCCTTGCGGGAGATGGAGAAGTTGTCGTCGTAGATGAAGTCGTTGCCGGTCTTGTAGGGCGGATCGATATAGATCATCTTGATCTTCCCGAAGCAGTTCTCCTGGAGGAGCTTGCGGGCGGCCTCGAGGTTGTCGCCCTCGATGTAGAAGTTTTGGGTGGTATCGAAATCGATGGACTACTCCATACGCGGGCGCAGGGTCTTGCGAATGGGGGTATTGGCAAGCGCGAGCGCCTCGCGTTTCCCGGGCCAGTCGAGCCGGTAGCGTTCCTGTGGCCCTTCCGAGGTGTCATAGGAAAGTGCCTGGCGAAGCAGGTCGAAGTCGATTGCGCGCTTCAGCGTGCCGTCCGGTTGCCTGGTCTCAGTGACACAGTTTGGAAAGAGTTCGGCCAGCCGCGCGGTGTTGGTAGCAACGAAGTCCGGGGGTTGGAAGTCGAGTTTGTTCATGGAAAGGATGAATTATAAAGCAGGTATGGCTTTGGTGTTGAAGATGTTTTCGATCCTGATGAGCGTTTCGATCACGGACTCGAAGGAGGGAGGTTCGTTAAAAAACATTTCCCGCATGGAGGCCAGATCCTTTTTGAGGCAGGCCATGTTCCTTTCCGCAGGTAGGAGACGGAGCATGCCGCGTTTCGCGTCTTCGTAGCAAGCACATGCCTGACGGTAGAGGGCAATCTTGTGTCGGACGAGCGCTTCGAGCAGGTCCTCACGATCGGCGGCTTGATTGCCCACGCCGGCATGGATCATGACGGCAAGATCAGTGCAGTGGCGGGAATACCTCGCCGGGCATAGCTTGTCTTCCGGTAGATGGGCGTGCTGGTGCAGGATGGTGGTTTTTTCCCAGAAAGTGCGGGTGGCCTCCATGGTTTTCACTTTTACGATTGGTTCTTCCAGGCTGCCGGGGAGCGCCTCCTCCACATAGGGTGTCACGGGCTTGGTCGCAGCCGGCGAATGGTAGGAGTAGGCACCAAATTTAATCCTAATGGAAGGCCTCAGGTAGGCGGCAGCGGATAGGATGAGGCGAGTTGTGGGGAACTGAAGGCGAACTGATTGGTCATCGGCGCCGCACTCGTCCCGGATCCAACAATTGAAATGAAATCTCTGAATCCGAGTTGATGAGAAATTGGTTGCGGGGAGAGGATTTGAACCTCTGACCTTCAGGTTATGAGCCTGACGAGCTACCGGGCTGCTCCACCCCGCGATTTAGGAAATTCAACATAGCGCGACGATGTTGGGATGCAAGGGGAATTTTTATTTTTTTTATTGGCTGATTAGCTGGGCTCTTGGATGACGGGGTTGGTGAGTGTGCCGATGCCGTCTATTTCGATACTCACGGTGTCGCCAGGCTTGAGCCAGCGGGGAGGAGTTGATGCCATACCGACTCCATGCGGGGTGCCGGTCAGAATGACAGAGCCTGGAAGGAGCGTTGTGCTGCCGCTGAGAAACTCGATGATCGCGGGGACATCGAAGATCATATCGTTGGTATTCCAGTCCTGCACGGCCTCGCCGTTGAGAATCGTGCGGATACCGAGTGCGTTGGGGTTTGGAATTTCGTCCGGCGTCACCAGGCAAGGCCCGAGCGGCGCAAAGGTGTCGAAGGTTTTTCCACGACACCATTGGCTGCCGCCGAAATCCTTCTGCCAATCGCGGGCACTCACATCATTCGCACAGGTATAGCCGAGCACGAAATCGAGAGCGTTGGCTCGTGTGGCGTTCTTGCATTTTTTCCCAATGACGATGGCGAGCTCGCATTCGTAGTCGACCTGGTGGCTGACGAGGGCCGTGGGAATCTCGATGGGGTGGCCCGGATGCTGCAAAGCGCCGGGTGACTTCATGAAAAGCACAGGATGGACGGGAATCCGCGAGCCGGTCTCATCAGCATGGCGGCGATAGTTGAGGCCTATGCAAAAAATCGTCTTGGGATCGACAGGAGCGAGCAGTTTGGCGACATCCGCCAACTCGCCGGAAGGCTTGGGATTTTCATAGATGCAACCCTCGAGACGCTCAGCGCGCCCGTCAGGGTGCTGTATGGCAGAGTGGATGGCATTTTGTTTGTCGGTGTAGCGGATGATTTTCATGAGCGAGGTGAAGCGATCGGTGGCGTTTTATGAATTTCAATTCGCCATGGAAGACATGTAGAGCACAGAGGGGAATTTTTTCCATTCTGTTGATTCTATCCCAAATCGATTCCGGCTTTTAGAACTCCACTTTTACACCGGCATACCAGTTGCGAGGAGCGGCGGGGTCAATGCCGTCGGCGCGGATGCGGGCGTAGTAGTCTTTATTGAAGACATTGTTCACTCCGGCGATGACGCTCACGGTGTCTTTGTAGACCTTGGCTTCGACGGTGAGGTCCCAGACATTGTATGCTGGGATGAAACGGCTCGCAGGGTTGTTGTCGGCGGCATAGGTGGAGCCCATGAAATTGCCCATGAAGGCGGCTTTGATGCGGTCGCGCCAGTTGTAAGTGAGGCCGAGGCGGAAGATGTAGTCGGATAGATACTGCGGAGTTTTTCCATCGTTCGGGCCGTTGATGAATTGTCCATTTTGGAGGGTGAGCGCGGTGTAGGCTGAAATCGAGCCATAGCGGTCCACCCAACCCTTTCCGTCGTCTTTTTTCCAGGCGGCATTGGCAGCGCCCACGAAGTCGACTTCCGTGTATATGTCCCATCCATAGACAATGGAGCGGCCGGAATTTTCGATGATGGTCGTGATTTGGCCATCATTCACAGCTCGGGAGCCGATCTGGTCGGAGTTGTCGATGAGGAAAACACTCGTGTCCCATGTGATCCAATCGACGGGTTCGCCTTGGAAGCCGATTTCATAGTTCACGATGTTGCTCTCTTGTAGATTGCCGACAACGGCAACATTCGGCGAGGTCGGGACGGCCTGCGTGAAGATCGGCGGACGGTAGGCCTGCGAGACATTGGCGTAAACAGCCACCTCGGGCGTGAAGTCGTATTCGAGGCCGAGACCAAAGAGCGGGGCGAAATTGTAAACCATTTCGTCCTGGAGCGGCTTGCCGGTCTGGAAGGAGGATTTGTTCACCAACTCGCGCACGCTTTGCCAGATGTTCTCGAGACGAAATCCGGGAGTGACCGAGAAGCTGCCGAACTGAAAGAGATTCTCGGCGAAGAGGCTGTAGTAAACGCTCTCGCGGTTGCTTTGGTTCACCGTGCTGCCGCTCATCGCCGTGGGCGAGTTGCCGGTCTGATCCACGCGCGGTGACCAATCGTAGTAGAACATCATGCCGCCGGTGAGCGTGTGGGTGTTTCCAAGCCAGTCCCAATTATGGCTCAAGCGCGGCTCTGCGCCGTAGGTGTAGAATTGCTGGTTCTCGAGCTGATTGGTCTGGGCTTTCGGGCCGGTGGGCAGCGTGCCGAAGCCGCCACCGTTCTGGCGGCGGCTGAAGCGCAGGTAATAGTCGAACCATGTGCGAAAGGTGAAGAGCGTGCGATCAGAGATGTCCCACTCGTTGATCACCGAAACGGCGTAGCGGCTCACCCTCATGCGGTCAAAGAAGCGCGAGGTACCGTCGCGGTTGGTGTCATAGTTGACAGCGTTGGGACCACTTTCCAGCGTGAGGCCGCCGGGTTCGCCATGTGTTTCGTCATACGCAGTGGCATTCAAATACCAGCGCACGGGGCCTGTGGCATCGAGAGCGAATGTGCCTCCCCAGGCGTTCAGAAAAAAGTCGCTGTTCGCCTCGCGGAAGCCGTCTGTTTGCTGGTGATCATAGTAGCCGTAGTAGCCGAATTTCCCGAGCGTGCCGCCGAAGGAGGTGAAATTAGAATACATGTCGAAACTGCCGAGAGTGTTTGTGGACTCGATGGTGAATGGCGTGTCCAGCGGCGGTTTTTTCATGACAAAATTGATCGCCCCGGCAGGCTGCGGACCATACATGAGCGCCGCTCCGCCACGGACCACTTCCACGCTTTCAACGGCATCAAGCGGCGGCGTGTAATAGGCCTCGGGATATCCCACCATGTCGGCATGGATCGGAATGCCATCCTCGAGGACTTGGAAAAACTGCGTGCGGTGCGGATCGTAGCCGCGATACCCGATACTCAACAGCGGCGTGTTTTCCTCGGCGAGGACGAGACCCGGCGTCTTCGAAATAACCTGTCGGTAGTTATCCATGCTGATGTCTGGAATCTGCTCCAAATCGATATTCGAGGTCTTTTTCCCGGCGTGTATTTTTGTGCCATCGACATCAGGCAAAAAGGCGCCGTTGACCTCTCGGTCGTAGTCCGCGCGCACTTGCACCTCCTCCATTTGTTGCACTGTGCCCTGAGAGAAGATCGTCCCCATGGTAGATGCCGCAATCAAGACCGCGGCCCCTACCTTCCGATTCATAAGATGGATTTTTTGCATATCGACGCGCAGATTTAGTGAGACAGAGTCTCAGTAGCAAGTGTTTTTTTGAGACTGCGTCTCATTTTCGACATGACGCCGTGAGTTTCTTATGCTTTAAACAATAGCTATGGAAACACTGATGGACTATTTCATTCGAGGCGGGGAGCTGATGTGGGTGCTGCTCGCTTTTTCGGTGGTGGGTGCGGCCGTGATTGTCGAGCGTGCGGTGGTTTACCTCTCGTATGGCTTCGGACCGGATCGCTGGTTGGACCGGGTGCTCGTCGAGTTGGAGGCCGGACGCACAGCCGAGGCGCTTCAAATGGCACAAGCGAGTCGGCATCCGGTCGCTCGGGTGGTGCAGGTTTATTTGGAAAACCTGGAGCGCTCTGCCAAGATTCGGGTCGATAATGTCAAGCGGGAGGGCAGCCTCGTTCTGGAAGCGGTCGAAAAACGCCTGCGCGTTCTGGCTTCGATAGCACATCTCTCGCCGCTCGTGGGCCTGCTCGGAACAGTTTTGGGAATGGTGGTCGCCTTTGCGAGCATCGAAACACTTGCGGGAGCGCCGAAGCCATCAGACCTAGCCGGAGGCATCTGGGAGGCTCTTCTGACGACGGTGTTTGGACTCGTGGTGGCGATTCCCTGCATGGCGGCTTACCATGCATATGAGAGTCACGCAGACAAAATCGCCCGCCGCATGGAACTGGCAGTCACCGCCCTTGATGATGCTCTGCAACCAACATGCTCTTCGGTTTGCGCAGTGAGCGGAAAGACAATGCCGCTCAGAACGGAAGCGGCCCGCGACCTGAACTCCGTAGCCTGATTCACCATGTTCAGCCGTCCCAAACGCCCGACGCTCTCGATCGATATGGCACCATTGATCGATGTCGTATTTTTACTGCTGATTTTTTTCATGCTCACATCGAGCTTCATGCCCCCGTCGGTCCCACTCACGCTGCCACAGGCTTCTTCCAAGGAAAGTACGGATTCGGCGAAGGTCGTTGTATCCCTCGACGGAGACAGTCGGATTTCCATCTCGGAAACAATTGTATCCGATGGAGAGTTCGAGAACTTGCTGAAAATCGAACTTAAAAAAAATGCGACAAGTATCGTGCATTTCCGGGGCGACAAGTCGGTGGACTACGGAATTTTTCTTCAACTCATGAGCCGGGCACGAGCAGCCGGAGCGCAGCAGTTTCAGCTTGTTCACGAGCCTTTCGGAGCGAACAAGCCGTGATG
>Ga0164293_10003025_pt1 | contig 14296 bp, 4 predicted proteins | sample GEODES118metaG_FD_111487 | JGI IMG/M metagenome (GOLD analysis project Ga0164293, IMG submission 111487) | Eutrophic lake water microbial communities from Lake Mendota, Wisconsin, USA - GEODES118 metaG | ecosystem: Environmental > Aquatic > Freshwater > Lake | place: USA: Lake Mendota, Wisconsin...
CAAGTCATTTGATGTCAAGGTCCTAACCGATAGCTATGCAGAGAACACCGAATCGGTCACGTTGACGCTTGGCAACGGCACAGGCTATGGGGTGAGCAACAACAGTCAGACGATCACAATCGCTGATAATCCCTTTGTGCTTTCGCTCCAGGCCGTCCAGAATGCAACCGAAGCCGGGGCCAACGAAACAGATCTCGGCTGGTTCACGATCACCTCGAACAAGCCAGCCCCCAATGGTGGCCTGCGAGTTCGCTACCAGATCAGCGGCGGAACGGCCACACGCGATGCCGACTACTACGCAGCAAAAGCAACACTAAGCACCGCCGATTTCAGTGCTGAAGATCTGGTTGTTCTGCCAACCGGTGCCACGGAAGCACGGATCTACATCTCTGCCATTGCCGATGCGATCCGGGAAGGCAACGAGACAGTCAACCTGAAACTGATTGCCAACGTTGAAACCGACGACAAGGGATTCACCTATCAGCGCTACAACGTTGACAGCGCCAAGAGCGAGGCCGTACTGACCATCACCGACAGCACGGCCTACGCGCCAGCTGTGGTGGTCACACCCGCAGATCGCACCGGGCTGGCGACCGTGCGCGCCCAGCTGGTCAACGGCAAGCAACAGGCCACGTTCGATGTGCACCTCAACAGCCAGCCCCTGGCCGATGTCACCGTCAATCTGAGCACCAGCAGCGGCACGCTCTCCGGCCAGAAGCTCACCTTCACCAGCAGCAACTGGACCCAGCCGCAGCGCGTCACCCTCACCGATCTGCGCACCGATGTGGCCAGCACGGTGAGCCTGAGCACCTCCAGCAGCGACAGCCACTACAGCGCGCTGAGCACCACCCAGCGGGTCATCCCCTCCACCTGGTCCTCCGAACTTGAGCTGAGTCTCTGGGAGGGTGGCAGCCTGGTGCCGGTGCAGCCTGCGGCGAGCGTGCAGGCGGTAGACGGAGCCGAAGGCAGCAACAGCCGGCTGGGATTTGAGCTGAACCTCGGCTCGCCGGTGGTGGGCAGCCCGGTGCAGGTGCTCTACCAACTGAGCGGAGCCAATGGCTTCGCCCTCGAGGGAAGCAGCGCCGACGCGGTGCACACCCCCGAGACCACCTACAAGCCCCTCGTGCTGCACAACACCAGCAGCAGCGGCGGCTACGCCTATGCGGATTTCAGCGCGCCCCTCACCACGGTCAGCACCCACGGCGAGATCAGCGCTGAGGCCTGGGTGCGCCGGGATGCGGTCACAACCGCTCCAGGCGTTCTGGAATTCAGCGACAGCAGCAGCCACAACCAGATCACCCTGGGCTTCCACGACACCACCGGCAAGGCGAAGCTGGACATCCGGGATCCCGGCGGCAGCCTGCTGGTGAGCCTGATCGCCGACAGCGAGGTGGGGCTGAATGAATGGAACCACCTGGCCTACAGCGTGAATGCGCGGGGCGTGGCCAGCCTCTATGTGAATGGCGACCTCGCCAAGCGGGGCCAGCTGGCCCATGCCTCCGGGCTCAAGGTGGCCCTCTATGAAGGCAAGAATTTCGAAACGCTGCGCAGCAACAGCGGTGAAAGCAGCATCAATTTCACCGATAGCTTTGACACAGCGAAGGGGGGGAATGGTGACACCTTCTCAATCCGTGCCACCGGGCAGATTCAAGCCAGCAGCAATGGCAATAACAGCTTTGCTGTGCTCTCTGATGATGGCGTGAGGGTATGGGTCAATGGTCAGCAGGTTGTCGACAACTGGACCAACCACGGGGGAACGTGGAACAGCTTCACCGTGCCCAATCTGGTAGCCGGTGAGTGGTACGACATTCAGATTGACTACTACGAGGATGGTGGATCGGCGCAACTCAAACTCACCGATCAACCAAACGGCACGCCGATCACAGCCCTCCGCTATGTGCCTCTCTACAACACGGCACGCAGCCTCAACTCCATCGGCCGCTCAGCGGTGGCGAGCTCCGGAACCGGCTATCTGGCAGGAGCCGTGCGCGGTGTGGGGATCTGGAATGCTGCCCGCAACCAGGACGAGATCCAGGCCTCGATGCTGGCGGCCAATCCCAGTGGCAGCGGCCTGATCAGCGCCCTGGCCCTCAACAACTCAACGGCCAACAGCGTGGGCGGTGCGCCAACGGCGGTGCTGCACAGCGGCACCAGCAACAGTGCCGCCTTCGCCACCACACCGATCTACGGCATCACCGTGCCCGTGGGTGCCTCCAGCGTGAGCCTGCCGGTGGTTCCCATCGACGATCTCACCGCCGAGGGCACGGAAACCCTCACCCTCACCCTGATCGACACGGGCCGCTACAGCATCGGCGGCAGCAGCGGCACCGCCACCGCCGACCTCAGCGACAACGACACAGCCGATGTGCTGTTTCTAACCGCTGAACAAACGGAAGGCGACACCACTTGGACACCCACCTCCCAGTTCAGGGTGAGCGAGGAGGATCCAACCCAGGCCACCAGCAAGGCCGTGGGCGTGCGGCTCAACAGCCGCCCGGCCGCCTCCGTGAAGCTCACCCTCGACCCGAGCTCCTACGGCACCGACGAGCTGAAGGTGACCAATCCCGCCAATGCCAGTGCTACCGCGGTGGAACTGGTGTTCACCCCAGACAACTGGGATCAGGTGCAGCAACTGCAGCTGCAGGGGGTCGATGACTCCAGCGACGACGACGACATCGCCCAGTCGCTGCGCTTCACGGTGACCAGCAGCGACGCGGTCTACGCCGCCCTCAAGCCCAGCATCTCGGTGCTCACCGTCGACGACGACGCCACCACCGCCAACTCCAACCTGGCCACCGACCAGAGTTCCTCAGCGCCACTCGCCGCCCTCACGGGCCCCTCCGTGGGCACGATTCACGAGACCGGCAGCGACAGCGCCACCTTCACGATCAGCCTGCCCAGTCCGGCCACCGCCGACACGCTGGTGTTCCTGGAGGTGGACCCACGGCTCAGCCAGGCAATCCCCAGCGACATCATCGTGACCGCCGGCAGCGGCAGCCAGTCGATGGCGGGGCTGACCCGCTTCGGCAGCGTGTCGGGAGCCAGTGAAACCTCGGCACTCGACAGCGATGGCATCAACGAGAACGCCTCGACGTTCAGTGCCAATCAGCTCACGGGCAACTTCACCAGTACCTGGTCGGGCTACATCTATATTCCCGAAACCGGCAGCTACAACTTCAGCGTTCCCGTTGTGGGCGGCGTCAAGCTGAGCCTCGACGGCCAGGTTGTGATCGACAAGCTGAGCAGCAACTCCCAGGCAACCTGGGGCACGGGCACGCTGCAACTCAACCGCGGTGATTTTGTCGCGGTGACTCTCGACTACCAATCCTTCAACAACAGCAGCCCCAGCGTGGCGTTGCGCTGGACACGACCGGTGGATGGCGGCACCAAAACGTTGGACGAGTTGGTGCCAAGCGGATCCCTCAGCCGCACCGATGGCTTCAGCCTGCTGATTCCCAAAGGCGGCACCAGTGGCACCTTCAGTGTGAAGGGGGTGCAGGACCAGGTGGATGAGGAGAACGAAAGCCTCTCCACTGCCCTGCTCACCGCCCGCGGTGTGGAAGTGGTGGTGAAGGGTCAGAGCGGCACCAGTCAGCTGCAGGTGTCACTGGGCACCACGGATCGCGAATCGATCACCCTGGCGGCCGGCACGATTCTCAGCCTCGGCCAGAACCTGTCCAGCAGCGCCAGCCAGAGCGATGCCATCGCCACCTTCACCCTGAGCAGTGCGGCCACGATCCACCGTGATCGCACCACAACCCTGCCGGGCAGCCTGGTCTGGACCACCTACGGCCAGTCGAGCAGCTACGCCAGCTCGGTGACAGGTTTGGTGGCCGGCTACGGCAACGATCTCTACCAGGTGAGCGACCCGAGTGTCGCGCTGACGCTCACCGCACCACTCACCGCCAGTGGCAGCAGCTACCTGGCCAGCCTGAAGCTGGAACCCACCAACCACAGCAGCGTCACGCTGGCGGCCGGCACCACCCTCACCTACGTGGTGGAAGCCACGGGCGAGTTCGTATCGCTGGTGCTGTCCAACAGCCTCACCCTTGCCAGCGGCCAGACCCTCAGCAACATCGCAGTCACGGCGCCGAGTCATAGCAGCACACTCACGCCGACATCCACAGCCCTGAGCGGCCTGAGCAGCAGCTACGTGCTGCCGAACACGAACGTGGTGCAGCTGCTTGACGACGATCAGGCGGGCCTGCGGTTCTCCCTCGATTCCGCCGGCAACCAGCTGGTCGACAGCACAGTGGTGAGCCTCACTGAACAGGGCAGCAGCGTCACCCGCTATGTGCGGCTGACCAGTCAGCCCACCGACTCGGTGACGGTCTACGTGGAAACCGCCGACAGCAGCGAGGTTGTGCTTCAGGTGCCAGGGAGCAACCCGGCACCGGCTGGCTCACGGATCGCGTTCACCTTCACCCCGGGCAACTGGCAGACAGCCCAGGCCTTCACGGTGCTCCCAGCCGACGACAAGCTCGTGGATGGCACGATCAATGTGGATCTGCACGTTCGCACCACCAGCGCCGACAGCTTCTACGCGATCGATGAAGACAACCTGCCCAAACTGCCGTTCCAGGTCAAAGACAACGACAGCGCAAGTCTGCGCGTTGAACTGCAGCAGACCAGCATCAGCAGGGCAGGCAACGGCTTTGTGAATCTCAGCCTCACTGCCCAGCCCACGGCGGATGTCACGGTGAGCCTGGTGCCCAGTGACAGCCAGTTCACGATCAATGACCGCAGCATCGGGCGGGGCGAGACCCTGATCTTTACCCCCGACAATTGGTCAACGATCCAGACCGTGGGGCTTTGGGCCGTTGACGACAACACGGTGGAAGATATAACCACCAGCCAATTGCAGCTCAGCTCCTCCAGCAGCGACAGCCGTTTCAACGCGCTGAACATCAGCCCTGTGCAGATCGACATCGTTGACAACGATCCGCCCCAGGCCCTGATCACGCTGATCAGCGACAGCACGGAGGAGGCCAAGCCCGGCCGGTTCCAGATCCAGCTCAGCCATCCGGCGCCGAGCTCGGCGGGATCCAAGGGCATCCAGGTGAACTATCAGATCTCAGCCCTGAGCCTGGATCCCGGACTGGGGTATCAGGCCAGTCCATCCAGCATCGACAAGATCACCCAATCGCCAGGGGTCACCACCGGCCAAGTGCGCATCGCCCCTGGCCAGAGCAGCAGCGATGTGATCGTGGTGCCGATCGACGACTTCGTTGCCGATACGGTGAACAAAACATTCACCGTGCAACTGACATCCGGCGACGGTTACGCGCTGAGCAATGACAGTGCCAGCAACAGTGCCACGGTTCAAATCATCAACAACGACGTGGCCGGCGTGGTGCTGTTCACCTCGGGTGAACGCGTGCTGGTGAAGGAATCAGGCGAAAGTGCTACCTACCAACTCGCCCTGCTGAGCCAGCCCACGGCCAACGTGACCGTCACGATCACCGAGCAGATCCTTAGCGGTGGCAGCCAGCAGCTCGGCACCAGCAGCAACCCCTACACCCAAACGCTCACCTTCACGCCGAGCAACTGGTATACAGCCCAGCAGGTCAGTGTGAGGGCTTACGACGATGGCCTCATCGAGGATGGCAGCGGTGAGAACCAGTTCACCGGCATCCATACCGGGCAGCTGAAGTACAGCTTCAGCAGCACCGACACCGCCTACAACAGCGCTACCCACAGCGGCGACAGCAGCCATTTCACCAACATGGTGCAGGCGGTGGATGTGCTCGACTATGAGCTCTCCAGCCAGACCGCTGACGCGCTGCATTCGTCGCTCACGTCGCTGCAGGAAGGGATCGACAGCCTGTCGCTGCCGATCGTGGGCAGTCTCGATGGCAAGGCAGGCGACGGCCTGCGCAAGTTCATCACCAACCTGGTGAACAGCGTGCGACAGATCGGCACGCCCACACCCAAAAAGCTCAGCAAACTGCTGAGCGAGGAAATCGCCGATGCCCTCGGCATCCCTGAAAGCGCCGTCACCGTGAGCCTGGCGATGCAGGGCACCAGTGCGGTGGTGGTGAGCTTCCGCTTCGCCGACAGCTACGACGTCTTCAGCATCCCCCTGGCTGCCGACTTCGGCCTGCCGGGCCTGGGATTCCAAAGCGAAGGCACCCTCGACGCCTACTTCGATTACGACGCGGGCCTGGAGCTGATCTTCCCCCGCTCCGGTGATGTCTATCTGAACACAGACACCGACAAGACCTACCTCAACGCCGAGTTCAACACCAGCCTCTCACCCGACTTCAAACTCACCGGCGGTCTTGGCTTCCTGCAACTGGATGCCGTGAATCAGCCCAGTGTTAATGAGAACGTTGAAATCGGCGACGAACCGGCGAGCACCGAGCTCGACGTGGCCTTTGACCTCAACCTGCACGGCGGCGCGGGCAGCGACGGCAAGCTCAGCTTCTCGGAGCTGACCAGCAGCGGCCTCGACCTGGAGAAGGTCTTCCAGTACGCACTCCAGGGCAACGCCGCCATGTCGTTCGGGGTGACCACCAGCGTCAACGGCTCGGCGGCCATTCCCTCCTTCAGCTTCGACCTCGCGAGTCTGCTACCGCTGTTCGACTACTCGAATGCAGAAAAGACCGACGACCCCGAGAACGCCACAACATTCTACTTCGACAACATCAAGCTCGACTTCGGCTCCTACATCACCCAGATGCTGAGCCCGATCGTGGACGGGCTCGATTCCATTCTGAATCCCCTGTATCCGATCGTTGACGCTCTGTATAGCGACACCCAGATCTTTGCCACGATCGGCATCGAGAAGACGTTTGACGTCGACAAAGATGGTCATGTCACTGCCCTTGACCTGGCCTCCTGGTTTGCCGATTTCTACGCTGAGTTTGACCCCACACGCGGCACCGAGCTGAAACTGGCGGTTGACAGCACAATCGAATTTCTCGATGTGATCAAGGGGGTCATGGATCTGATCCGCGACCTCGAGAAGATGAGCGAGGAAGGCGATTTCTACATCGACTTCGGCAGCTACGAACTGCCCGCCTTCAACGCCGGCGATGCGTCGGAGGAAACCACCGATGTGACCGTGGATGAAACCAGCGCATCGAAGCTCAGCGATAACACCGCGCAACAGGCTGACGCCGGTGGCACCAACAGCTCAGGAGGCTCCGGCTCCAACACCTTCAAGGACATCATGAAGCAGCTCGACGAGCTGGGCTTCAAGATTCCCTTGATCGACGATCCCAAAAACGCGATCAAACTGCTGCTTGGCCAGGATGTCAGCCTGTTCGAATGGCGCATGCCCGACATGGGCATGTCGTCTGAGATTGAAGAGAGCTTCCCGATCTATCCAGGCATCGAAGGCATCATCGAGGGCGGCTTCGGTGTCGACGCCACCATCGGCTTCGGCTTTGACACCCACGGCCTCAATGAATGGATGGACAGCGGCTTCAAGGCCAATGATGCCTGGAAGGTGTTCAACGGCTTCTATGTGGCCGACTGGCTCAACGGGGTCGACGTGCCGGAGTTCAGCATGGATGCCACGATGGGCGCCGGCCTGGGGCTTTCAGCCCTGGTGGTGCGAGCCGACATCACCGGCGGGCTGGAAGCTGCCGCCAGCTTTGACCTGCTCGATGAAGGCGAGATCGCCGGCACATCCGACGGGAAGATCCGTGGGTCTGAAATCAGTGATCGGATCAGCAATCCCCTCGACCTGTTCGAACTGGTGGGGAGCCTGTCTGCCTATCTGCAATCCAAAGTGCAGGTGGGTCTGGACATGGGCTTCTACTCCATCTGGGACACGGTCTGGAAGGAAAAACTGGCTGAGATCCCACTCTTTGAATTCGGTGTCGGCGGCAGCTACGGCAGCGGCACCGTGTCCAACGGTTATCTCCAGGGAACCACCGTGTTCTGGGATAGCAACGACAACCTCACAGTCGATTCTTTCGAGCCCTACACAATCAGCAGCGACGATGCCCACTACAACCTGCGCATTGATCACCGCACCTTTGACACCAACCGCAACGGCACGATCGACTCGAGCGAAGGCCGCCTGATCGCCTTCGGTGGCATCGACAGCAGCACGGGCCTGCCGCTGGAGGTGCCATTCATCGCCCCTCTGGGCGAGATGCTCACGCCGCTCACCACCCTGCACAGCCTCGCCCTCGACGAGGGGCTGGGCGATGCGGAGGCCTCGGCCTGGATCGATCGGGCCTTCGGCCTAAGGGGATTCGACTATCTCCGCGAAGATCCGGTGCTGCAACTGAATCAGGCCGGTGACGTGCCAACCGCCATCGAGCTGGATGCGATGGCCGCCTATGTCGGCCACATCAAGCTCCATTTCGGCTGGGATGTGCTGGTGTACTCGCTCCAGCAGCTGCTCTCTGAGCAATACCCGGAAGACCTGGACACCGAGCTGGGCCTGATCACCGCCTTCAGCCAGGAGCTGCTGGGACAGCCCACCACAACGGCGATCAACGACCGTCTGGCCTCAGCCGCCCTGGGCGCGATCAGCCGGCATACGCCGGACCTGGCCGCCGACCTGGGCCCCCTGGCACTCCTGGCTGGAGAGATGGCCGCCAATGCCAACTGGGACCTCTCCCAGGAGATCGATGGTGTGTTCGCCTCCGCCAGGGAAGGCAGCATCACCCTGGCCGAGGCCAGGGAGGCCATCAACACCCTCAAGCGCGATGCCTTCAACCACTACCGCCAGGAAACGGACAGCCTCAGCTCCGAGCTCCATCTGATCGACCAACCGACCGAGCTGCTGCGCGAGGTGCAGAACCGGCTCCAGCAGGTGTACGGGGGTTTCGTGGCCGAGAACTTCGCCACCAACGCGCCGGAGATGCTCGAGGGTCTGGAGCTGGGCTGGATCCTCGAACCGGGCTCCGCCCTGATCAGCCCGACGCCCTTCAGCACCCGCGCCAGCCTGCAGGCCCTGGGCGTCACCACCGGCGCCCAGCAGCTGGGGTTCACCCTGACGGCCGACCCTGCCCAGAACGCCCCGCAGCAGGTGCGACTGCTCGCCAACCTGGAGAGGCTGGGTCTGAATCAGCGCACCCCCGGGCAGGCGTTCACCTACGTCGTGGACACCGACCTCACCCCCAACACCTTCCTCTACAACGCCAACAGCCGCACGGGGGCAAGGCTGTTCAATCTCGGCGCGGGGCTGCCTCTGGTGGCGGAGCTCAACTACGTGGACGGAGCGCGGGGCGACCGCGATGACCGGCCCGGCGTGATCGAGGATCCGGGCACCTTCGGGGAACTGGTGCAAGAGCACCAGTTCAGTGCCACGGCCAGCTCACCGATCCTCACGATCGGCGCCGCCGCAGACGATCCGCTGGCGGCAGCGGTGTTTGCCACCAGCTCAGTGGTGCAATCGGGCAGCTCCTCCAACCAAGTGGGCTACCTGGTGCTGGGGGAGACGGAATCCTGGAATCCCAGCCTGATCACGGTCGACAGCCTCAGGGAGCGCATCCAGCTCCTCGGCGGCACGCTGGAGAACAGCAACACCCCCAGCCTGGGCAGCAACACTTCGCTGTCGCGTGAACTGCAATTCACCACGGGCGATCGGCTGGTGTTCCTGGAGCTGTCCGACCTCACGATCTGGGACATCGCCAACCGCTCCACCACCCTCGATCAGTTGGCCAACCAAATCGGCACCCTGGAGGTCAGCACCTCCTCGGCTGGCGACGAGGCCACGCTGCACTCCCAGCGCTCGGGCATCTCCATCCAACTGGCTCTTCAGGAGGAGGAAGCATCGCTGGCCGGCTTTGTGGCCCGGCAACAGCATCAAGCAGCCGTGCTCGACCTCACCGGTCTGGGCAGCGCCGAGGTTGCCGGGGTGCTGGAACTGGCCCGGGAAGCCGCCTACAACTCCCAGGTGAGCTTCTACCGGGTGCTCAACGCCAGCGGTGCGGTGACCGACCCGGTCACCGGCGAGCCGATCCTGCCGACGCTGGAGAACCGGGAGGCCTACGAGGCGGCCGCCAGGGCCAACCAGGTCAGCGATCTCTCCGGACTCTCTGCCTCCAACAACAGCACAACCTCCAGAAGCGTCACGGTGTCGGACTCCTTCATGCTCGCCCCACTGGCAGACGTGGAGGCCGGCACGACACGGCACACCTTCTTTGCCTTCAACGATGTCAATGCCGATGGGGTCCAGCACTTCCAGGTGCTGGGTGACAACGTCTTCGGGTTCGAAGACCTGTACGGGGGTGGCGATCGGGACTTCGACGACCTGATCTTCTCCTTCAAGCCAACCGCGCTGATCGGCACCCCGCCCCTGGCCTGATCGGCCTGGGGCGGGTGGGGCCCTCAATCCTCCGGCAGCTGAACCCGGCCGCTGCGCTGTCCCTTGATGGCGCTGCGCTGCTTCTTCGCCGCCAGGCGCCGCTCCTTTGAGCCCCGGGTGGGCTTGGTGGGCCGCCGCGGCGGTGGCGGCGGCTTGAACGCCTCTTGCAGCAGCTCCACCAGGCGCCGCTGGGCCGCCACCCGGTTCTGCCACTGTGAGCGGTGCTCGCTGGCAGCGATCACGATCGCCCCATCAACCAGTTTTCCTTCCAGCCGCCGCAGGGCCCGGGCCTGGAGCGCGGGCGGCACGGCGGCCGAGGCCGTCAGGTCAAACACCAGCTCCACGCGCGAGTCCGTCGTGTTCACGTTTTGACCGCCGGGGCCGGAAGACCGCGAAAACCGCCAGCGCAGCTCCGCCATCGGGATCCGCACGGCCGGGGTCACCTGCAGGTCGTCGCTGGGGCGCACTGGGGCCATCCCTTGAGCCTGTCACGGGCAACACACCGGCGATGCGCAAATCTGGGGACAGCCATCTCCCGCACCATGGGCGACTCCGCCAACCCAGCCCCCACCCCCGGCTGGATCGACGAAATCTTCGACGGCGTGCGCTACGGGCTGGAGGGCACGGTGATCGCCGAGCAGGATTCGCCCTTCCAGCGCGTCACGATCATCGAGAGCGAACGCTATGGCAAAGGGCTGCTGCTCGATGGCTGCTGGATGACCGCCGAGCGGCAGGAGCGGCACTACCACGAATCGATCGTGCATCCAGCCCTGTGCAGCGCCACCTCCATCGAACGGGTGCTGGTGATCGGCGGGGGCGATGGCGGCACCGCTCGTGAGTGCCTGCGCCACGCCGAGGTGCAGCACCTCGACATGGTGGAGATCGATGGGTTGGTGGTGGAGTGGAGCCAGCAGCACCTGCCGAGCATCGGCGGTGGCTGCTGGAGCGATCCCCGCTTCCACCTCACCGTGGGCGACGGCATCGCCTGGGCGGCCCAGGCCGCTGACGCCAGCTACGACGTGGTGATCGTGGATGGCTCCGATCCGGCCGGCCCGGCTGAGGGCCTGTTCAACCGCGCCTTCTTCGAGCAGTGCCGGCGCATCCTGAAACCCGGCGGCGTGTTCGCCACCCAGAGCGAATCACCCGAGGCCTTCCGCCAGGTGCACATCGACACGGTGAAGCTGATCCGCGAGGTGTTCGGCCACGCCGATCCGATGTATGGCTGGGTGCCGATGTATCCGAGCGGCTGGTGGAGCTGGACGTTCGCCGCCACCGATGCCCCCCGCTACCGACAGCCCAACAGCGAACGGGCCGCAGCCGTGGCCCAGGGCTGTGAGATCTGGAGCCCCCGCTGGCAGCGCGGCGCCTTCGACGCCATCCCCGCCGCCATTGAACGCGAGCTGAACGCATGAACCACCTCTTCGACACCGACGGCGCCATCTACATGGGCAGCCGGCGCGACCCGGACGGTTGCCGAGTAGGTCTGTTCGGCGTGCCCTACGACGGCACCACCTCCTTCCGCCCCGGCACCCGCTTCGGCCCGGCGGCGATTCGCGACGTGAGCCCGGGCCTGGAGAGCTACTGCCCCCAGCTCGATCGCGATCTCGAGGAGCTGGCGATCGCCGATCTGGGCGCCGTCGACATCCCCTACGGCGCCCCCGAGCCGGTGGTGGCGGCAGTGAAAGCTGCCACCGAAGCCGTGCTGGCCATGGGCCTGAAACCGTTGATGCTGGGCGGGGAGCATTCGATCAGCTCGGGAGCGGTAGCGGCCGTGGCCGAACGGCACCCCGGGCTGGTGCTGGTGCAGCTCGATGCCCACGCCGACCTGCGCCAGGAATGGCTGGGCGCCCACCACAGCCACGCCTGTGCCATGCGCAGATGTCTGGAGGTGCTGCCCAGCCAGCAGCTGCTGCAGATCGCGATCCGCAGCGGCACCCGCGAGGAGTTCAGCGAGCTCAGGCAAACGGGCCGGCTGGTGGCGATCGAGCGCATGGCCGAGGCCCTCAAACCCCTGCGCGGCAAGCCGCTCTATCTCACCGTGGATCTGGATTGGTTCGATCCGGCGGTGATGGCCGGCACCGGCACCCCCGAACCCGGCGGCTTCCTCTGGAAGGACTTCGCCGCCCTGGTGGAGGAACTGCGCCATCACGACCTGGTGGCCGCCGACGTGGTGGAGCTGGCACCGATGCTCGATCCCACCGGCGTCAGCAGCGTGCTGGCCGCCAAGGTGGTGCGCAGCCTGCTGTTCCTGCTGGATCGGTGATACCGGTCGCAGCCTGGGAGCAGACGCTCAGTAGCAGCAGGTGCCGCTGGTGCGCTGCTCCCTGAGGCGCTCGTGCTGCTGGCTGATCAGCAGCACAGCGAGGGTGGGGTGGTTGTGCAGCAGGTTGAGGAAGCGCAACCGATCCAGCCGCAGCAGCTCCACGGGCGTGCGGGCCAGGGCATCGGTGCGATAGATGCCGTCACGCCACACGATGTCCTGGTAGCTGAACAGCTCTCCAGGCCGATAGCAGAGCTTTTCGCCCGTCTCACCCACCACCTCCACAATGCCGCGGCGCACGCCGTAGATCGAATCGGCAGGCGTACCGCGCGAAAACACTTTGGCCCCGGTGGGCAGGGTGAGCAGCTCACAATCCACCTGGGCCGCCATCAGCTCGATGGGGGTGGTGAGGCCCGGAGTTGCAACCAATAGCTTCCCCTCCGACAGCAGAGGCAACGAGACTATCCCTGTCTTACAGGGGAGCATCGATCCATCGGTGTGCCGCAGACCGCAGCAGAGCCAACAACACCGGAATTACAGATTTGCTTAAGAAATTCCCCGCCCCCTGGGTGCCATGGCCGGTGGGCCTGCCCTACAGCCGGGGCAGCACGGCCTCCAGGCTGAGCTGGCGGTTCGGGCGTGGCTGGGGCTGGCCCGCCGACTGCTGGGGCTCCATCACCGGAAGCCGGGGGGGTCTGGCCGTCCAGTGATGACACCACAGATCGTTGGCCAGATCGGGATGCATCGGCAACTGGCGCAGCTGGCACCAGCCAAACTCCACCCCACTCGGCGGCGCACAGTGGCGGCAGCTGCGGCAGCAGGGGCGTTGAGCCATCCAGACCGATCGCGGTCGCCCAACCTAGAAACGGCCTGCGAAAGCGAAAAGTCGAAACCACCGAATCTTCGGATTCTTTTCTGGCTCGGCACCCATAGGCTCTCCGCCAGCTGCCTCCGCTGCCTTGGCCCTGCTGCGCACCCCCCTCTGTGAGGCCGCCATTGCCGCCGGCGGGCGAATGGTGCCCTTCGCCGGCTGGGAGATGGCGGTGCAGTACGGCGGGCTGGTGGCCGAACACCAGGCGGTGCGCCGGCACTGCGGGGTCTTCGACATCTCCCACATGGGCGTGCTGCGACTGCGCGGTGATGGCGCCAAGGATGCCCTCCAGTCGCTGGTGCCCAGCGACCTGTTCCGCATCGGCCCTGGCGAAGCCTGCTACACGGTGCTGCTCAATGAAGCCGGCGGTATCCGAGACGATCTCATCGTGTACGACCGCGGCTGGGGCCCTGGCGCCGGCGGCGAGCCGGAGAGCCATGAGCTGCTCCTGGTGATCAACGCCGCCTGCGCCGAGGCCGACACGGCCTGGCTGTGCAGCCAGCTCGAGCCCCAGGGGATCACCATCACCGACGCCAAGGGCGATGGCGTGCTGCTGGCCCTGCAGGGACCGGAAGCCCAGACCCGGCTGGAGGCCCTGGCCGGCACCCACCTCACAGGCCTGCCACGCTTCGGCCACCGCCATCTGAATCTGCAGGGCAGCGCGGCAGCAGCGGCGGCCGGGGCCGGCGTGTTCGTGGCCCGCACCGGCTACACCGGTGAAGACGGCTTCGAACTGCTGCTGAGCCGCGATGCGGGCCAGGCCCTCTGGCAGCAGCTGCTGGCCGAGGGGGTGACGCCCTGCGGGCTGGGCGCCCGCGACAGCCTGCGGCTGGAGGCCGCCATGCACCTCTACGGCGCCGACATGGATGCCACCACCAGTCCGCTGGAGGTG
>Ga0164293_10003027_pt1 | contig 14293 bp, 8 predicted proteins | sample GEODES118metaG_FD_111487 | JGI IMG/M metagenome (GOLD analysis project Ga0164293, IMG submission 111487) | Eutrophic lake water microbial communities from Lake Mendota, Wisconsin, USA - GEODES118 metaG | ecosystem: Environmental > Aquatic > Freshwater > Lake | place: USA: Lake Mendota, Wisconsin...
AAAGCGATATTTGATACCAAGCCTTTCCCACACATTAGAAACAGCAGTCAACCAACATTTAGTTCCGCAATTGCTGATCATGGTGGTTTAGGTAATGCTTTGAGTGATTCTATGAGAGGACAGAAAGCTGCGGGATTGATGAATAAAGGATTTGTTCCTAATTTTGCCAATAACCGATCCTTCAGAAGAAGGATTCAAAGAAATCAAGGACAGAATCAAACTCAAAATACTCAATCAAATTTCAACCCAACTCAAATACAATCAAGTGCAGAACAATTCGCTCAAGATGCATTAACAAAAATTAATAATGCATATCAATATATTGCTGTTTTTGGCGCAGCATTTGCAGATGTTATTGAAAACGTATCAAAATCAACAATAACAACAATAAAATCAACATCTTCAAAAGTTCAATCATCTATAGGATCTTTATCTAATAATTTAACTTCTTCTGTTTCTAATATGTCTAATAGTGGAAATAGATTTGCAAAATTTTCAGAAGGATTATCTAAAGCTAGTACGGCAATAGCAATTCTTGGTCCTACTATTGCAGGTTTTGCGGAACAGGCTGTTTTTGGAAATAAAAAACGAACTGAGATGACAGGTACAGAAAGATCTCTTCAATCGGCTTTAAGTACTGGATTGAGTGCTGTTTCTACAGGTGCTGGTATAGGAGCAGCTTTCGGGCCTGTAGGCTTAGGAATAGGTGCTGCTGCTGGAGCTTTAGTTGGTTTCGTTTCTGCTTTAAATGCAGCAAAATTAAGTGCTGAAGATCTTGCTGAAATGGCTGATAATCAAAAACAAAATACTCAACAAAATGTTTCTGCTGGTCAGAAATATATTCAAGCTCAACAAGAATATGCAAAACTTTTAGCTTCTGGCGCTTCGTCTGATAAATTACAATTAGCTAGTAAAAGTTTATCAGAATCATTTAATCAAATTACAGATGTTAAATTAGCAGATGAATTGAGTAAAACAAAAGGTGGTGTAGAAGCTTTAAATTCTGTATTGAGTAAATTTGAAACTGATAAAAATGTTTTGACTGCTGCTTTGTCTTTTTCTGCTGGAATAAAAGGCGGTAAAACTCAAGGAAGCGTTCAACTTGGAGAAAGAGTTAAAGAATTAAAATCAATAGGTTTAAGTGAAGATCAATTATCTGTATTGCAATCTTTTAAATTAGAAAAAGAAAATATATCTCAATTCATTCCTCCTGCTGGGTTTGGGCCAGGCACAAGGATAAATGTTGAAACCGTCAAAGAATCTAGTTTAAAAACTGCTCAACAAATTGCAGAAAATATAGCTAAATCAACAATAGGATCTAAAGGTACAGTGGAAGAAGTCAAAGCTTTTCAAGAATCTATTTTTCAATTTTTACTTGGAGAGCAAAAAGATGAATTGCTTAAAAATTTATCTTCTGGAAATCAGTTGCTTAATAATATTTTAAATAATAGTATAGAAGAAGCTAATTTATTTAAATTAAGAAATAAATTAGATGAAGATAATTTAAAATATATAGCAGAAACTAATCAACAATTAAAAAACAATGATTTCGCTAGAAAATTACAAGATGAAATCTTTAATTTTAAAAATGAGTTAACTAATGGTATAATTGATCCATTAAATAAGATAAGACAGAAATTTGATTATAATTCTTCAAAATTATCTTCTGAATTTAATGATACAGTTACTAAATTAAATTCAGAATTCATTGAAAAAAACTTTTCATCAGTTGCTGGTAAAATAAATAGTGAAAGTTTTTTGAAAAATGTTTTTAATCCAGCATTTGAACAATTTAAAAAGGGTGATTCATCGGCTATCGAAGATATGTTTAATAGCGATAAATTACAATTTTTAGATCCAAAAGTTGCTGAAGAATTTAAAAAAGCTTTCGACGCTTATAAAAGAAATCTTGATTTTGAAAAAGATAATTTAGCTAAATCGGAAATGCAGTTAGAGCTTCAAGAAAATATAGAACAAATAAAAGAATCTAACTTAAACTATCAAGCACAAGTTATGCAAAAAGAAGTGCAGCTTCTTAATTTAAGAGACAGAATGGAAATGAGAAGAAAAACAACTTCTCAAATTGAAATATCTAAAATGGAAGCTCAAATGTCTGATGCAGGAAATTATTTGGGAAGAGGAGTCATAGATAAATCAGAAGAAAAAATAAGATATAGAAACGCAATAACTAATAAAAAGTTAGCTGATTCTGAAGCTTCGAAAGCGGCAGAGGCTCAAAAAAGTTATTCTTCAATTATAACTTTGCAAAAAAATAACTTAATTAGTCAAGGATATGGTGATCAAGCGGACTCTTTAATTCCAATGAAAATTAAAGATGCAGAAACATTGAAAGAAGCTATTAAAGAAATAAATTCTTTAACTTTTGAAAACAGAGATCAAGAGTCTAAAAGAATAGATGTTTTAGAAAATTTAAAAACTATTCAAGAGCAGATAACTCAAGGAAAGATAACAGAGTTAGAAGCTGTAAAATTATTAAATAATCAAGAAAGAATAGCCGCTGATAGAGCGGTTTCAATGAAATATGGATTCAAAGAAGGTTTTGATTCTTTAATAGATGATGCCGATAGAATTGGGTATAAACTTGGCCGTCAAATACCAACTATGTTTGCAGATGGAATGACTAACGCTTTAATGGATGTAGCAAAAGGAACTAAAAATATTGGAGACGCTTTTAAAGATATGGCTATTACTTTTGGTCAGACTCTTATGCAAGAAGTTTTAAGAGCGGCTATAGGAAAAGCTTTGGGTTCAATTGGTATTGGGGCTTTATTTGGTCAAGCTGGGGGCAATGTTTCTGCAAGAGGAATAGGCTATCAACATGGAGGAGTTATTAGAGCGAATAATGGTCAATATGTAAGCGGTGTGGGTTCTGGTGACAGATATCCAGCTATGCTTGAAAATGGTGAATATGTTTTAAATAGAGAAGCTGTAAAGAGATTGGGTGGGAAAAAATCTTTAGATACATTTAATTTTGAACAGGCTCCTCGTTTTGCATCTGGTGGAAATGTTTCTATGGAAGCTGAAATGGCTTTGAATAAAGATCAAGAAATGGATTATACAAAAAATCTATTATATAATAGATCAAATATTGGAGCTATAAATGAAAATGATTATACCGCTTATGCATATTCTGAATCTGATTATTTCAAAAAAATGAGAGAAAAGGCAATCGCCAATGAACAAAAACGTGTTCAAGAGTCTTTTGCTAGAAAACAAAAAAATGCTCAGTTGATTAGTAGTTTGGTTGGAACTGCTGGATCTTTATTCTTAGCTGCTGGAATGAGTGGAATGGCAAAGCAATCAGCAGCAGCAAAAAAACCTCCAGTTCCATTTTCTAAGTTTCAAACTGCAACAGTAGCTCAAAGAGGAGGAATGATTGGGTTTAATTCAGGTGGATTCGTTCCTCATGGATCTAGATTATCAGACACTATTCCAGCTTTATTGACTGGTGGCGAATATGTAATGAATAATAGTGCAGTTCGAAAATATGGACTTGGTGCAATGAATGCCATGAATGCTGGTGCAATGTCCAATAGCACAAATAATAGTACTACAAGCACAAATAATAATACAAATAATAATGCTACAAATATTTCTATCAATATTGATAGATCTGGTAAAGCTACTTACGGTTCTGATACAAATAGTTACGAAAAGAGTGATATTGCATTCTCTAAGCAAATGGCAAAACGTGTTGCCGATATAGCTAAAGGTGTAATTTCAGATGAAAGTAGATACGGTGGTAAAATATATCAAAGATAATTAAAACATGAAAGGCGCAATTACAAATTATGAAAATACACTGTTCATGGACAGTGTTGCTTTATCTGGCGTTATATCTTTTGATGGATCTTATAATATTGAAACTAAACCTATTAATGTTATAGGAAAAGGATTTTGTAAACAAGTTGTAGCGCAAGTTCCATCGGCTTCCGTATCTATAACAAGATATCTTGTCAATAATGATCCTGTTTTTAGTTTGACTGGTGATAGACAAAATTATACAGCTTCATTTACAAATGGAGGTTTAGTTTATGAAGGTAAAAACTTTGGTTTTACAAATGGTTATTTATCTTCTTTTGGAATATCTTGCGGAGTTGGCGACATACCTCAAATAAAATCTTCTTTTCAAATATTTGGAGATGTGGGTCCATCTATAAATCCATCTGGAAACGGAATTTCTTCGGCGGTATTTGTTCCACAAGTTAAAAACATATCAATAACATGTAATAATTCTAGTACTAATAGAGTAAAAGATTTTAGTATAGATTTTGATTGTAAGAAAGATGCTATATATGGATTAAGCGCGTCAAATGCTCAATATCCAATTGAAGTTCAAAATGTTTTTCCAATACAAGTTGGCGGTTCTTTTACATTAGAAGTTGATGATTATCAAACCAAAAATATCTTTGATATTTTGAGTTCTGAAAGTTTAAGCAGTTTTATTATAGATGTCAGAGGAACGGTTTTGATAGATCAATTTTTAGTTACCGCTGATGGTTTAGAGTTGGTGACTAGCGATACAAATGAACCTTTTGATGTGTATAGAAAATTAGAAGATTCAGTACCGATATTTAATTTCTCTACTAATGATGCTATAATAATAAGCGAACAAATTAATTCAACATCAGATGATTTATTAAGTGTAAAACTATCATATAAAGCGTATTTAAATAACTAATATGGGAACAAAATTTACAGACTTACCAGTAATAACAAGTTCAACTATTACAGATTCATATGTGTTTCCTGTTGGTACTACTACAGAAACAGATCAATTATCTTTAAATGAACTACAAAAATCATTTACAGGTTTGACTGCTAGAAGCACAAATGGTATAAAAATAGTAGGTAAAACTAAACTAAGCGGTATATTTGTGAGTGACAACGGTTTGGTAGGAGTAGATAATAATTCTCCAACAGTAGCTTTAGAAGTAGGTGATTCTTATTTTTCTTCAGATGTAGCTCAAGTTAGAGTAACTGCTGGTGCAATTTCTAGACAAGCGTCTTTTTCTTTAAAAGATAGCAATGTTTTGTGGAAATTAAGTAAAAAGGCGAGCGATACTGATTTTTATATTGAAGCTTCTCAAGATGGTGGAACTACATCTACTGGAGTTTTTAACATTGACGTAAGTGGAAATGTTGGAATATTTAATGGTTCGACAGCTTTATCTAATAAATTTTATGTTTCTGGAGGAACGATAAAATTTGAAAGCGGAGTTTCTGGTTTTCTTTTTGATCCTTCAACAGCAGAAATAAAGACTTCTTCAGCTAATGATATCTTTTATATAAATAAAACAAATAACGATGATGTTGTTTTAGGCAATAATGTTTTGTATGTAGATAATAACACATCAATCCCTTTTGTAGGAATTAATAATATTATTCCACGTTATCCTTTAGATATTAAAGGCACAGGACAGTTAGGAAGATATGGAAATACTACATCGGCAACGACTAGTTTGTCTTTTGAAAATACTGCAAGAACTGGATATGTTGGAGTATATAACACAAATTTTCAAATAGGACCAACAAATTCTTTATCTACAAATAATTTAGTTTATGATTTAGCTAATAGAAAATTAGGAATAGGAACAACATCACCAATTGGAAAAATGCATGTAGTTTCTACAACTGCTGAATCTAATATTTTTGAATGCTCAACAACAGATACTTGTAGAAGTACTATTTTAAATAGTTATTCAAGCGGTCCAGTTAGAACTGCATTTCAAGCTTTTGCCACCGGAACTGCAAGTAGTCAAACAATAAAATGGTCAATTGGTCTATTAAATACTACTGGTCCAACTTTGGATAGTGTTTTCGCTTTTTCATTAGGTGGAGGCACAAGCACATCTGCTATAAAAGCTTATTTAGATCAAGATGGTGATTTAGATATAAAGGGGGGAATTACTACAAGTGGTAACTATACCAAAGGAAAATTTGTTCAAACATTTAAAACCAGATTAACTGGTAATAATATATATTTCGATCCATTTTCTGAATCATCAAGTCCAAGTCCTAGTGGTCATAATGACATTTTATGTCCATTTGGAATAACTCCTTACGCAGGTAGAATAGAAAAAATTCAAATAATAAGCTCAGATAATCTTGCAGCGTATCAAGAAGGAAGATTTGAAATAGCTGCTATAACTCCAGTAGCTAATTCGCCTTTGGGCGTTACTGGTCAAACAGATTTCATACCATGCTCTACTAGCGCAACAATAAGTGGCGCAATAGGTTATTTAGATTTTCCATCAATAAATAGAAATCAACTAATAACTTTAAATAGAACTCAATTTACAAATACAACAGCTTTTAATAGTGGGCAGCTATTACAATATAGAATATGCCAAAATAGCGATGCTGTTGCTCCAGGTTTAACCACGGCTCATAATTATACAATTATGTCAACAGTTTCTTTCACAGTGACATAATATGGCTAAATTTATAAATTATCAAAATCTTGATTTCAAATTAAATTCTCAAAATTTTTATGCTAATAAAATAAGTTTATCGATAAATGCATCTGTCGATCCTGTATTGGTAAGCGATGGTACTTTACTTGATTACGCTCCGCAGGGATCATTGGTGGGATCTTTGTCTTCTGATTTTTATTTGACTGGATCTTTACCGAATTTTTTAGATATTACTGGAACAAACTCTGAGAAAATAACGGGTTTGTTTGGCGGTGTTCAAATAGATAATTTATATGCTAAATCTTTGAGTTTTTCAGTAGAACCATTTCAGCCAATTATATTATCAGTTGAATTTGATTGGTATGGGCGATTATCAATACAAAATTTAGAAGAACAGACAGTATCAGAAAGAAATAATAAAGCATCTCCTCAATATATTGCTAATGCTTATAGATCATCTATGACTAATGCTGGTTTAGATGGTGTTGAAAGCATCGTAAACTTTTCTTACAATTCTAGTTGTGATAGACCAGCATTTTTTAAAGTTGATGAAATAGTTCCTTTTAGAGTTGCGAAGCTGAATAAAAAAGCTGAAATAAGTTTATCTTCTAATGATTTGGGCGACTCTATAGACATAGATGGAAAAACGGTAAATACAACTTTAACTTTAAAAGATCTTTACAATACTAGTTTGCAAGTTTTTTATGTTAGTGGAGTAATGAACAATCAGAAATATGATATAAGTGAAGGAGGTTATTTATTGACTTCCGCTAATATTTTTCAACAAGTTACAGAAGCTAAATATTTAATATAATATGAGTTATTTAATATCAGGTTTAAATATAAAAAACATATCTGAATATGATAATTCATTTTTATATTCTCCATATGATATTATTGATTATCAATTAAATACAGGTATTTCTGTAATGCCTAATTATACAGGTTTTGGTATAACGGGTTTAACAACTTGGTTTAGTAATGATAGTTTAAATAATTTTTTAACAGATACTAGTTTTAGGGTAACAGGATGGTTGAATAATGTTTCTGGAAGTGGAAATTTATTTACAGAAAATTCTGATGTAAATAGTAGAGGCAATATTGATTTTGATCAATCTTATATAACACTATCTGATTCACAAGTTTTAAGCGGTTCTGGATTTAATTCAGATTCTAGAATTTTATTATTAGCTTTCGAAGTTATAACTCCAACAAATTTTAATGAACAAACGATTTTTAAATTTGGAACTGGAGATAGTAATGGATTTTTAAAAGTAAAAGGTAGAGATGAATTATTTTCGGCAAAATTTGTATTAGATAATCAAGAATTTAACGCTATTTCTAGCGTTTATGACGATAAAAATATCGTTACTTTAATACAAAATTCTTCAAATAGCAGTTTAAAAATAAGACAAAATGGGTATGAGTTAGGAACGTATTCTTCTTTTAATGATTATTGGAAGTCTGGCGAATTAACTTTAGGATCAAACCCAGGTAATGTTGGAATAAGGTATCATGAAATAATTCATTTTACTGGATCTTTAAATTCAGATCAGATAGATCAGTATGAAAAATATTTGTTTGAAAAATATTTTAAAAATGATGGCTTATATTTTGCTAAAAATAATGTTCCGCAAGGATCTGAATATTCGCCAATAACATATACAGGAAAGAATTATTGGACTAAAAATATAAATGATTTATTTTTTCTTTCTTATGGTAGCTCTGCTTCTTTTTCAGCAAAATTATCTCCTTTGACATTTGGAGATGGATATAAAACAAATATTACTAATGGAATAAATACTTTAAATTCTAAGTTTAATATTATTTATGATGGCTTGACGGATTTACAAGCAAAAGCCTTGATCGCTTATTTTGAAAACACACCACAATCACAAAGTAAAAGTGATTATGAAGGCTTCAAAGGTGTTGATTTAAATTTATTTACTCCTTACAAACAAGATTGCGAAACTTATTTTTTAAACATAAATCATTCTACTCCTTACAATGATATTAATAAAATCAACATAGAAGCCGAAGCTCTTTATGAAAGTTGTTTGAATTATAAAGGCATGTATGTTTTATTAGATGAAAAAAATATAAGAACATATACAGATACTACATTTGAATTTGCTTATAATGATGTATTTTATTATCCATCAAATAATTTTTCTGAAAGAGGGTATTATTTTTATACAGGACAAGCTAAAGGGGTCGCACAAGGTTCTACTGGTCCATTGTTGCCTCAAAATAGCCCAACTGGAGCAAACACTTATTTTAGTAGAGATTTTTATTTTAAACAAGATATTGAGTATGATATTTCTGAAAATATAAGAATTAGAACGGTGGATTTTAAAAATTCTACAAAAGAATATAAAAAAGATGGTGAATACCCTAATATTTTTGAATTCGAGGTGACCTTTTCAAAACGATCAAATAAAGAAGCTTTAGCAATTTTAAAATTTTTAGATGATAAAGCGGGATTTAAAATTTTTAATTATACTTTACCTCAACCATATAATAAAACAATTCAAGTTTACTGTCCTGAATGGAATCATACTTATCAATTTTATGATAACAATAGCATAAGTGCAAAATTTATTCAATTTAATAATAAATTTTCTAGCTCAACGGTTTTTAATTCTTTAATAACTTTTACTTCATGAGTACATATTTAACAGGTGTAAGTTTAAGTCAAGTTCCAACTGGATTTGGTGGATATACTGGGGTTGTGATTCAAAATAGTGGCAATTTCCCAGTTCAATATACAATAAATATATCTAGTACTACTTTCGACGCTTCTGTGACTCCTACAAAAGCAGCAGATGGTTTATTATATGATACTATATTTATATCTGATTCTTTAGATTATCTAGATCCAAATCAGAAGCAGATAACAAAAGTAATAAACTGTAATGAGTCAGGATCTTTTTACATATTGCATAGTCCTTTTAGAACTTTTAATTTATCTAGTGATAGATCAGAAGGCGCAGAATACGCTGCTATAACTATAAATTCTCAATCAAATATAGGAGATTCAGACTCTGATTTAATTATTAATGTTACTGGAAATAGAATAACAGGATTTCCTATTCCTAAAAAACTTGGAGAATTTTATGCAGTAAAAGACTATTCGAATATAGATGCTTTATCAACTACAAAAAGCCCTAGTTTAACTTTTTATTGGTCTTGTATTAATAATTTAGATTATTTTACGGGGTTTAAATTAGAATTGTCCACGAACTCATCTTTCACTTCGCCAACAACAGATTATTTATATGTAAAAGAAAATTCAGATGGTGGATTTCCTTTATATGGAGGTTATGACGGTTTTAATAATGAAACTTATTCATTAAAAAAAACTAATTTATCTTTTAATCAAGATTATTATGCTAGAATTCAGGCTGTTAATGTAACAGGTGGAACGGGGGAATATGCTTATGCTACAGGTTATAATTATGATTATCCTATATTAGATGATACTACTTTTAGTGGAAATCATCCAAGCCCAGGTGAAAATTTAAAAATAACTCCAACTATATTATATTTAAATTATTTATCTAATGCTGAAACTGATTTTGATTTGTTTGATTATGTTTATCAACAAAATGGAAATTCAGCAGATTTTAGAAAATACTCTGGAATAAATGTAAAATTTTCTCCAACTGATAATTCAATTGGTAATGCAACATATAAAGCTTCAAGTACTTCTAAAGGGGTAATTAATTTTATACCTAGAGATAATATACAAATGGCTTTTAATACAGGAGATGGTGGTATATTTAGATTGGAATTAGAATTTGAAAATATAGGATTATATGGTTATGGAGGTCAAGGAGTTGATGTTAAAAACATAACAAATTATTCGGAAGCAACAAATGGCGGTCCTATATTTAAATTTGATGATGTGAAATATAATGATACTTCTGATAGTTCAAATACAAGAACTATACAATACTATATATATAAAGATTTAGATAGTATATTTTATGCAGGTATTGGTGGAGGAAAAGGTTTATTGTTAACTGATGAAACTAACAAGGGCTTTCCAATACCGATAAATGGAACAAAAATAGAAACAATAAACTATATTAACTTAAAAAATCCATAATATGCCAGAATACAAAATAGGAAACATAAATTATTTATCCGAAGATAAAGCTGTTATATCTGATGAAAATATAACTACTGCAATAGATATATATAAAATTGATCAACCGCCTCAATCAACTAATAATTCCACATCTAATCAAGCGGCAAGCACTAAAGTTCCGCAAGCTAATTCAACAACTACTAGTGAAAATGGTCAAACTTTAACTCCACTTTCTCAAGGGATAAAAATTGAAACTATTGGATCTGATGGAGATTCTGGAAAATTAACTATTAAAACATCTCTTACGTCAAATAATTTACCAAATATATATTTCAACATAAGAGAAAATTCATTTGATAGTAAAAATTTATATTTTAGATTTAAAACAAGTGATATCGCTAGTTCAGCAGGAACGCAAACAGATACTTGGTCTTCAGATACAAATTTATTATCTGGATTATCATTAACGGGAGACACTAATTGTTTGAAAGTTACGCAAGCTTATGGTCAAAAATTTTATGAATTAATTTCTACTAAAAGCATAAGCAAGTCTAATTTTTCTTTTAGTTTACCACAGACTCCAACTTATGCTTTTTTAGTTTATGCTTTAGCTCATGCAAATGTAAAAACAAATTTATATTCAAGTTCTAATCAAATTCATAAATTTCAAGCGTATTCAGATATTGGTGTAACGGTAACGCCTATATATAATAATAGTTATACTGCTGCTAGTGGTAATAAATTTTCAGGTGGTCCAGAGCAAAATTATAGTGTTTTTTCATTATCTCCTTTATTGTCTTCGCAATTTATTTCCCCATACCAACAAGTTAACGGTTTAAACACAGTAAATATAAATAACTCTACTTTTGCTAATAATTTTTCTCAATGGAAACAATATAATACAGTTCAATCTGGAACAAATAATAGAACAAATTCGGCTCCTGACTTTACATCTAATAAGATTTTTAATTTATGTAATACGCCAAATTCTTTATCGTCGCCAACAGCAACTAATACTCCTTTTATAATAAATCAAGGTGGTTCGGATATTCCTTTAAGCACTTTTTCTTTATTTTTTATAGAAATGTATAGTTATTTAGAGTTACCAGCTTTTAACCAGCAAAGTAATGATTACAATATTTTAAACGTAGTAACCAAAGTAAATGGCTCTACGTCTTACTCTACAAGAATATTTATAAAACCAGACATAAATTTTTCTAACAATATCAATTGTAATATTTCGATTGGCAATAATCCAGGTTCAGATGGAATAAGAATGTTTTTATTTGATTATTTGTATGGAACTTCTAGAGATGTTTCTTCGATGAATCAAGATAGAAATCTTATCTTAGAATCTTTGGGGTATAATAATAGAAAAGTTTTATTAAAAAGCTCAACCGATTTGCAGATGACAAATGCAACTTCATCTTTAAGATTTCCAGCATATTTATCGCACCCTTTCTTAAATATGTATTTTAGTTAATAGTGTAAATTTATTTTTAATTCTTTATTATATTAAAATGTCAAATCTATTTTTATTAGATAATACAAGCGTTTTAGATCTTTTTGAAATAAAACTAAATGATTTTGATGGATATTTCAGATTTCATGGGTCTAAAAATCTAAAATCTAATATCGTTTTTAAAGGAAAAGAGTATCTTTTTATTCCGTGTGAGATATCAAACTTAGAATACTCTTCGGAAGCCAAGCAAAATAGACCTACTTTATCTATTGCAAATATAAATAATTATATAAGTAATTTAATAAAAGATAGAAAAGATCTTATAGGAAAACGATTTTATAGAAAAAAAATATTAACAAAAGATCTAGATGATGTTAATTTTGGAGGATCTAATAAAAACACTTTAGGAGCTTCGTCTTTTTCATCGTTTATATCAGTTGATACGTTTGTTATTCAAAAGAAGAATTCTGAAAATAAAGACAAAGTAGAATTTCAATTAGCTAATATTTTAGATTTGGATGGTCAAACAGTTCCGTCAAGAAAAGTTTATAATGATATTTGTCAGTGGCAATATAGAGGATACGGATGCAACTATGGAAAACTGTCTAATTATGATGGCCCAACAATACCAGTTAAAAAAACAAAATTTGATACTTTAGATTCTGTGATAAGCGCACCTTCTAACGCCTTATCTACTACAAATTTATCATTATGGTTAAATAACACAACTGGAAAAACATATGGTTCTACTATTGAAGTTGCATCATCTTCTGGAAAAAAATATTTATTTCAAAAATTAACTGCTTGGCAAGATAGCTCAACTATTATAAATACCAGTGGAACTGCTAAAACTATAACTCCGACATCTAATATAAAAAAGTTTACAAATTCAGGAAGATTAAACAATCAAGAAGGAGTGTTCTTATTAGCTGAAGATTCATTGTTAATTGATTCTTTATTTTTTGGATCTGGTAATGACTTGACTATTTTTTATGTTTCTGAGACTACAAATAAAAGATTTGATGTAGCTAGAAGCGGTGCGCCAAATGGTGGGTATATAGCTAGAGGTTTAACATCTGAAAATACAGCAACTAATAAAGATTTTTTACTTGGTTATGACAAAGGCTATTCAGACGTAGTTTATCCTTCAAGTAGTTTCGCTAATGATAAAAAAATTTGGGGCTATTATGATTTATCTCCTAAAATATATGCTTATTCAAATCAGTCTGGTGGAAATAAAATATTTTATAAAAATGGTACAACTTTATTTACAAGAACTGGAAGTTTAGATTTAGACGCTTTGAAATTAAGTTTTAATAAAATTGCTGGTCAAACTAGTGATATCGTTATTTATGAAATTATTATTTTTAATAAGATATTAAACGATTCTGCTATAAAATCAGTTTTTTCGTATCTATCTACTAAGTATAATATAGAAGTTGCTAATTATTTTGAGAATATTGAAACTGTTAAAGGTTCGACAATTTTTAGTCAATCAGCTTACAGTCAAGAAGGTAATTTGGGGGTTACTATTGCTGATGAAAATAATAAATTATTTTTAAAATATCCAGATAACATATATTCTAATTTTGAATCTTATGGTTTAACTAGTTTAACTTATAAAGGAGATTATAATAGTAATACAATATATGCTCAAGGAGACTTTATAAAAATAGATGAAGAAATTGATTTTGACTTTAATGAAACGGTAATTCAAAAAAATTCTATATTGCCTTCTCGTTTTTTTGTTTGTTTAAGTAATGAAGGAGTAATAGGAAAACATCCTATGGATTATACAAATATATGGAAGGAAGATAAGTGTTCTAGAAATTTGAACGGTTGTTCTTTAAGATTTAATAATACATCTAATATTCCTTTTGGTTCGTTTCCTGCAACTTTAAGTTATGATTATAAATTACCAGGATCTTGATAAAAATCTTTTAGAGAATTTAAAAAAAGAAAGCATTTCTTCTGATGAAGAAGTGTGTGGTTTTTTAGTAAAAAAAGATAATGCTTATTATTTTAAAAAAATGGTGAATGTACATCCGAATCCTAAAAGCTTTTTTCTTATATCTCCAAGAGACAGTGATTATTCTGATGGGTGTATAGTTTTTCATAGTCATCCAAAACATGTAAAAGAAAAGGGATTTTCTGAATGGGACTTAGAAAATCAAAAATATTTTTACTTGCCTATGCTTTTATATAGTGTAAACAATGATGAGTTTTATTATAAAAATATATGATAAACATAATTTTAGAAGGCGTTTTGGGAAAAACTTTAGGAAATTCATGGAATTTGAA
>Ga0164293_10003029_pt1 | contig 14291 bp, 2 predicted proteins | sample GEODES118metaG_FD_111487 | JGI IMG/M metagenome (GOLD analysis project Ga0164293, IMG submission 111487) | Eutrophic lake water microbial communities from Lake Mendota, Wisconsin, USA - GEODES118 metaG | ecosystem: Environmental > Aquatic > Freshwater > Lake | place: USA: Lake Mendota, Wisconsin...
TAACGATAAATTCCCAGTAGTAGAGATTGTATGATTATAAGATGAATAATCTCTGATATTTGGTGGATCTCCGTGTAGTAGCAGAGCCACAGAGTCAAAACTAGCATCAACCGGAATAGTTGTAGAGAAAGGAGTAGCAGGTAAGCTAAAGCTATTACTATATCTAGCAATACCTCTAGTTATTCTTACGCTATCAATATATCCTATCCAATTAGGATTATTGTTATTATGCCATTTACCTATATTATATCCAGATGATAAATCAGAAATTGGTAAAGAACTAGAGAAAGATTGATCAACTTGTCCATTCACATAGCCGGTAAACGTATTATTTTTTCTGACCAAAGCGATATGATACCACTTATTAAGATCTAGTACTATATTACCTCTGCTTCCACCAAGATCAGTTCCGTAACGAATATCCCAAGATCCTTTTGAGGAAGACAAGGAGTACCCAACTCGGCCGTCTGAATTAACTCCTATACCAATCCAACAAATATCGCTCTTAGAACAAATCAAAGAGTCTGCATAATAGTTGTTGTCAGTAGACGATCTATATACCCACATCTCTATTGTAAAGTCTTGATCACTTAAGCTAAAGTCAGATCCTGGATAAACTGTTACATACTCACTGCCTGTTAATTTTAAACTAGTACTAGTAAATTTGCTTTGATCATTACTAATGATAGGATTTCCATCAGATTCTACAACATTACCGTATACTGCAGAATCAATAAATGTTTGACTATTATGGTTTCCATTAAATCTTACTAAACTAATAACATCATTGAATGCATTATCTATTTCTGCTATTGGAGATGTAGTGGGAGTAGGGGTAAGAGTTATAGTGGGAGTAATTGTTGGAGTAGGAGTAGCAGTAAAGTATGGCGTTGGTGTTACGGTGGGTGTTGGTGAAGGGGATGGTGTTGGCTTTGGTACAAGCTGGAATGTTATATTGGTATCTCCAACTTGATTTAATCCTCCCCCAAATTGTGCATCAGTATCTAATACATAATATAAAATATTTCCATTAGAATCTTTAACAGCCTGCATGTTTTTTTGACTAGATCCTAAATTCATACTATAAGGATCATTTGATGCCTGTTTCTTGAATGGCTGATCAGGAGGAGTAAAAGAACTAGTATATCTTGCTAAGTCCTTAGATATTCTGATCTCATCCATATATCCCCGAAAACTTTGTCTTCCATTAGGAAAATATGCATATGAACCAACATTAATAACAGTACCACCAGTAATAGAGATGCTACTATCACCAGAGCCTATTTCGTTGCCATTTTGATATATTTTAACAGATGAACCATAACGAACTACAGCTAAGTGTACCCATTGATTGACTGGAGGTTGGAAATTAGACGATATTGCTATTTGCCAACCATATCCACTAGTAGCATAAAAATATATTCTATTGTTATTCTCTACGAATAATATCCATCCTGTTTGATCTCCAGTAGTACTAGTAGAAATAAGTCCCTGATATCCAACATCATTTCTGGTAAAATAAAACCAGCCCTCTATCGTAAAGTCACCAGCAAAAGAAAATCTAGATCCGCTACTAGCATAATAATAACCGCCATCTCCAAAGTATACTGTTGGGGATCCAAACTTAGATGGAGTATTTACTATACTTAGTGGTTGTACCTTAGTAAATAATTTATTAGATTCTGAAAAGTCTTTCATTATACAAATTTCCTAATTATTATGGCGATGTAACAGACTCATCTGAGAATGATGTTAATAAAGATATTTTGTTGTGATTTGTATCGACCAAACCAGGATCATTAGTAACGCTAGTATCTTGTTTAACTATAACATTGATTGCGTTAGATAGTACCCCATCAGAATTACTTATTTCGCCGCTTAATGTCCATCCGCTATCGGGACCAACAGGCGGACATCCAGCACCAATATTCCATAAACTTTGAGTTGGAGAAACGTATCTTAATCCAGATCTCATATCTGGTAACTGAACAATTTTGCCAACATCATATCCGCCATAAGCAGCAAACCAATTGTCACTATACGTAACTACTGCAGTACCATCACATAACGCCTTAATAGTATATCCTCCATCACTAGCCCACGCCCCATTATTATTTCCTCCTATAAAACAACTGTCGTCATCTCTATAAGTAGCATATAGAAATCTTCTTCCAGAACCATCAAAAGCTAAAAATCCTAAATTGGGACAACTAATAAATTGCTGAAAAACATTTACTGTTAATTGAAAACTTCCGCTATTATCTCCTTTGGCAACGTCGTTGGTTATAAAATACAATCTTCCTGTAGCTTCGGCAGCCCCATTGAAATTAGAGCCAACTAAAAATATTGATCCATTAATACCAATTTTGCCAAGTATGGCTTCATGAAGAAATCTACTATCCAACATAGCATAAGGATGAAATACTCCGTCAGGCCCAGATGATCCTTGACCCCAACCAACAGTTCCGGTAGCACTCATACTTAACCTATCTCCTGCATTAACTGTTATACCACTATCCTGCCAGTCAGCACGAGGATCAACGGTTAGAGGATAAGTAAGAGCAGCAGCTTCTGCTCCTAATGTTGATACTGCTTTAACAAGAGTGTTATTAGTAAATGTTAAAATATTAGTAGTATTTGATTTTGTAATATCGCTTGTTATTGACGCATTAGGTTTACCACTAAAGCATATAGTATATCCGTATGACGCACCGCAGCATTGACCATTATATACTCCAACAGTAAATGTACTACTGCTAGTAGTAAATGTATAATTTACGGGATCACCACTAGTATTATTCTGATTAATCACTTGTCCATTAACAACCAAATCGTCATCCGCACCACCAGTTATTGTTACTTGAACAGGAGTCTGGATATTGTCTGGTACTGTTATAGTTTGGATACTCTCAGGAAGAATTCCAATAGTGCCATTATTAGTTCCTCCGTTCCAAGAAACAGAGATGCAAGAGCTTATTGTATCGGTGCGATCATAGTTTAATGAGATATTTCCATTATTATCTAAACCCAATTTAATAATTGTAGGGTTACTTTTAGAGCCCAAAGAAATATTCTCTATAAAAGGTACGCCATTCATAGCAACGGTAGTTTTTGAAGATGTTGGACCACCATAATGATCAAATATATGCAAATTATCGCCAATTTTTGAAGTCCAAGATTCTAATACGTTCCATGATCCGTTGTTGTAATTTTGAAGTTGCATGAATCGAGGTTCTTTTTTATCTGCCGGTCCAAAAGAAGATGGTATACCAGCTAAAGATCCATTAGATATAGATCCTTCCATTAAGGAAACGTTCAAACCAACATCTATAATTCTCCACTGGGTTCCTGGAGCAGGATTATAGTTTGGATCCCACAGCACTATTGCGCTATCAGAATTTAATTTTAGGTTACCGCTTTTTATAACTCCAAGAGGATTCATTGGGTCCCAAGGAATATCCACCTCTAAAATTTCTTTGTCTAAATTATTGGCAGATATTGTTAATGTTATAGGATCTGTTGATGTTGCAGACTCGATTGTGTTGGTGTCGTTATTATATAGTATAACAGTACATCTATACTTATAGTTATTTTGCTCTATATATACCTTGTCGAATTCTAAATAGCATCGAGGGACTACGCTATCTCCCAGATTAAATTCAACCAGTTTGATATCTAAATTTTGATTTTCTATACTACTAGTAACATATCTTTTATTCTCTATTGCTTCATTTTTTGATAAGCTTTGTTCGGACACGCCAGCAGGAATATCACTCCATGTTTGACCATTATCACTAGACTCTTGCCATTTGTAAAACAAAAATCTTTGATTATTACTAAAATTAATCCAATAAGCATCTACTGTTGCTGTCAACTTAACGTATACGTCTTCCGTAATGTTTATTTGACTGAGTGGAGTGTTTGCCACAATAGTGTTTGCTGTGTATATTTTTGTCATTTTATTCCTCTACTATAACACTAGATACACTATCAGTTAAAATCACTCTATATCTCTCATAATTATTATCATATACTAAATTTGGTAATTCTAATACTGACCCGGTAGCGCTCGGTATATTGCTAAAAGTATTACTATTATAGTAAGCATCATAGTTATTATCTATAACAGATTCTGGATTAAAATCGTCTATATATCTGGCTAATCCTTTTGTTACTCTTAGAGTATCCAAGTACCCATTAAACTGATTTTCATGGTTATCAGCTTTGCCTATACCAATATTAATACTACCAGATGTTTCGTCTAAAACTCCGCCATTCACAAAAGAGGCTATTAGTGTACCGTTTCTAAAAAATCTGTATGTTGAACTTTTCCTTGTTAAAGCGATATGATTCCATGAGTTGAGTTCAATATTGTCTAAACTATCACTTATCCATTCAGCATTCCAAGTATCATTTATTTTAGCCTTAAATTTATTCATAGATAAAGACCATCCTTCGTTTTGGTAATTAGGATATCTGTCTCCTAATCGCCTGCTAATAATAGCCATTTCAGAATATGCTGTTGGAAAACACCAACACTCTATTGTAAAATCTTTGTCTCCAAATTCTAATAATCCTGTTGGATCGGTAATACGAATAGCAGCTCTTTCTCCTATTCTTATACTACTATCTCCGATTTTTTTGACATCAGTAGACAACGATATATTTGCGCCACTAGTATTTAGAGTATTATTAACATATAATTGAGGACTAAAAGAATTTTTACTATCGTCTACTATATTTTTAGAACCATTATCTCCTTCCATACCAAGTAATAACTCGGTATAGTCATAGAAAATATCATTTTTAGTATATGTATAGTTTATAGAAGTCTTTACAGGTATAGATTTTTGCCATTGATATAATAGCGGAGGAACTACAGTATTGGCATCTATAGATAATACAATGTCTTTATTTGGAAAATTAATTTTTGCACTCTTTTGTAACTTAGAATTTACAGTAATGGATGGTGGAACATCTATTTTTACAAAATTTGTGTATGCGTCTCTTGCTCCCTCAACAGATATGGTTGCCCTATATTGAGAACCGCTGTCTGCCGGAACCACAGGTATAGATAATTCTCCATAAACTTGTCCACTAATAGTAATAAAAGCATTTTCATTAGGTAAAGATTTCTGCCAGCTATATTTTATATCTCCAGTAGTAGTAGATGCTCTAGTGGATAATCTAAGATTATAGTTATAAGGAATATATCCAGAAGGTTGTTCTAAGATTGTTATCTGAGGAGTAGTATCTACATATACTTCTGGAGATACTATCGGTCCTCTTTGGTCTTCTAGTATCACCCTATAGTATGTATTATCGTCTATTATTGTTAATTCTGTAGCAACATATGTAGCACCCGTAGCATCAACTATATCTGTAAATATTTTGGGTTGAGAATTAGGAGGACTCTTTTGCCAACGATATGTTAGTGGGGGCTGAGTAGATGTTGCATTTACGGTAAAAGAGGCTTGTTTATTAATAGCAATCTGGTCAGTTGGAAAACTGTTTACAGTTATACTACCTGGAACGCTCAAAGATGCTAAGCTAGTATAATAAACATTGGAACCTAAATCTGTAATAATTTGTGCTCGATACTGTTTACTATTATCTGAAATTTTTAATCCAGAAAGGTTTAGTATTCTATTGCCACTGTCCAATTGCGTAAGATTTATAAAAGTTTTCCCTTGATCTTCGGATAGTTGCCATCTGTATTTTATTCCTCCGTTTGAGCATGTAGCGTTCGTTACAAATGCGGCCTTTTCTTCCTCATCAGCAGTAGCATTAACTGGTTGTTGAGTAATAGTTAATTCTGGTCTTACTGTCAGTATAGCAGGCCCCGATGTGTATGAGTCTCCTGCTCCGTCAACGATATTAACCCTATAATAGTCACCATCGTCTTCGACCTTCAAGTCTGTTAACTCTAGTCTATTTTCTGTACCACCAGTCACAGCATTATAGTTTAAGCCTCTATCATCTGATTTTTCCCATTTATAAATTATGGGACGAACACCACTAGCTACGGCTATAAAATCGGCTTTAAGATCTATAGCGGATACATTTGCTGGAGCTAATCCTATTGCTAATGTTTTGGGCACTGTTAGTTTAGCTGTATTACTATAAATTAATGTTCCAAATTTATTAACTGCTCTATATAAATTATTATCATCAGCTCTAGAAACATTTATGGTTAAAAGAGAATTATTGGCACCAACTATATCAGTCCAAGATAATCCATTATTTTTAGAAACTTGCCATTGCAGTTGTTGGTCAGATGATACTGAAGCAACAAACGAAGCGGATCCATTAATTGATATAGTATCTATTGGCTGATTAACAAAGGATATAATAGGCTTAGTATTATTAACAAAGTTACCATCCAGAGGCTTTCCTTGCAAAGCATTAGATAAGTCAGACCACAATCCTGAATTAATAGTCATATCATCAACAGTATTTGCGTTTATAATCGAAGATAATCTTGAAACATCTTTTGGATCACCATTTAAAGTATCGTTAGTATTAATCTCAAAATCCGATCTTTTTAAATTAAAGGGAGCTAATCCTATGCCTATTGCATCAGCCCGGACCCAGCCAATCCATGGCCATCCAAGACTAGTAAAAGCATTATTATTTTTCTTATATTGGATATAGGATTTTAGCATCCAATACCATGCTCCACCCATTTCTATGTCTATATTTTTAAGGTTACTGAGATTATTTGATTCCAGTATACTCCATATAAAAGAGAATCTTCCCGGACTAGGATTAGCTTTTATTATACCCATCATATCATAGCTTGTATCGTTGATTGGTCCGACGACAAGCTGTCTATCTTTATAAACAGACACGCTAGTTCTACCAACATTAAATGGAGCAGACTGACCAAATGTTCCGGTGTTTTTAACGGTTAATAAATATTCCGTATTAGTTTGCTTATCTCTGATATACATCATCAATATCTCTCTGGCACCATTACCATCGTTTTTGTTGTCGTCAAAACCAACACGACCCAAAACGTTATGATTGAGCCAATAGTGTGGGTCCCCAGTTCCGCTTCCTCCACAGTTTAAGCAAGGAGAGACTCCTGATAATACGCTAACTACAGAACTAATAATGGAACTAGATCCATATGTAATTACAACCCTATAGTTTTTACCTATAGTGGTACTGGGTATGGTTATCGAACTACTATAATTTATAGTGGTGCTGGATCTTGTGGATGTTGTAGTACCTGGAATTTTGATATCATTTATCGTTCCATTAGTTCCAATCTCCTGCCACTGTATTATTGGGACCGGAATTGGATCTGAAACATTTATATTATCTATATTAAAGGTAAAATTAAAAAGAACATTATTAGATAAATCTATTGAAGAGCTTTGTGGCTGTAAAGTAAAATATAATGATTGTGATGACTGAATAACCAGTAATGGTGCTTCATTAGAGGAAGCAGTAATAGCAGATGTCCCACAGCATTGGGCCGTCACAGCTAAACGATACCGGTCGCCATTATTAGTCGCTGATGATAGATTACTAAGATTTAAAGTATTAGACTTAGAACCAGAAACAGAACCAGCAACATCATTTAAATCTTGAAAAGATGATTGTGTATATGGTTTTCTTTGCCATTGATAACTAACTATTTGACCATAATCTGTTGTAGCAGTACCAGAAAATGTCGCTGATCCTGTTTTAGTGATTTGGGCTAGCGGATGAGCTGAAAAAGAAACTTCCGGAGCAGTTCTTAGTATCGCTGCTCTACTAGTGATAGGAGGAATAGTAAGATCGGTATCGCTTATTCTAACCCTATATTGATAGTAGTTCTCTTTTATGGTTAAGTTATTAAAAATTATTTGCGAAGTTTTTGTTCCACTAACATTAGCCGTATCGTTTGGTATGTCTGAGAAGGTAACTCCTTCATTCGTAGAAACTTGCCATTGGTATAAAATAGCCATAATATAAAATCTCGTTAATTAGTTAGTGTTCTATATTGTAAATACACCCATAATTTAACCGGAGGATCCTGTAGGGAATCTGTTCGATAAATAATTAGTATTTCTTGCAATACCCTTAGTTAATCTAATATCGTCTAAATACCCATTAAAATAAACACTACTAGTAAGACCATATTTGCCTATAGATAATCTGTCTATACTATTAGGTAGAGCTGCTGAGGATTGGAATGAAGATATTAAAGAAGTATTTTGATAAGTGCTCCACGTATTGCCTCTTCTAATAACAGCGTAATATGTCCAGCTGTTATATATCGGTATTCCCATACTAATATGACTAGCAATATCCCAATTTTGCCCATTTGAGCTGGAATAAAATCCTAATGTTGTACCATTATTATAGCCGATTAAAAATGGAGTAACACCGTTAGCAGTTAGAGACCTAGATATAACTGGTGAGTTAGAGTTACTAGTTCTATATTCCCAATACTCTATGGTGAAATCGCCAGAACTAAAATCCAAAGCGTTATTGACATTATCTACTAATATATGATCACCAGCACCATTAAACAGTATGCTTTGGCCAAATCTTGCCTGTACACTAGATACTTGAGTATTCCCAACACCGGTTACTGGCACACTAAAAGATGATAGATCTGTAAAGTTGTCGTCTCCACTGGCTCCATCGCCCCTAAGAAGTAAAGATACATTATTCCAATATCCATCTATAGCATATCCATTATTAGAAATAGTTTCATATGATCTAGATGGGATAACAACATTTCTTGCTACTCCTTTGGTTATTCTAAGATCGTCTATCCATCCATCAAACTCGCCATAAGGAGATTCAGAATATCTACCAATCTTAACTGATGTATTTACATCTGCTAAAGAGCTTGAACTTGTACCGGATCCTACAGGAACACCACTAAGATATAGTTGATATAGATTACCGCTACGATTAACCCCAACATGACTCCAAGAGTTGATAGGCACTGAACCCCCAGAAATATTCACGTCAATAGCTGAACCGTCAGACGACGATTGGAATGACAAGCCGCTATTCTTAATACCAAAATACCAACTATTACTATTTGCAACCCCAGACATATTCCATTTGGATACTATTGTTTCATCGATTAGTCCTGTTGGGAAAACCCAAGACTCTATTGTAAAATCCTGATTACCAAAGACATTAATATTATTATCTAATACCTCTAGATAATCTCCACTGCCATCTAATATTAAACTAGTACCACCATATTTGCTTTGTGTCGAAGAAGTTTTTGCGTTTCCGCTAGGATTAATTTTATGATTATATATGCTTGAATCAATAAAAGTAGTAGAGTTGTTGCCACCATTAACCTGTAATAATAATCCAACGTTATTAAGATATGTATCGCCCCTATAAGAGGTTGGTGTTGGTGTTGGTGTAGGTGTTGGAGTAGGACTAATCTGTCCTGCCTGTACACTAATAGTAGCAATACCACCATTAGCTACAGCATCAGTTGGTTGCTGTATGATTGTTAATCCAGAATTTAAAGTTACAGTAATAGTAGCAATATTACTAGTTAATACTAGTTGTCCATTACGACATATTACTCTGTATCTATTTCCATCGTCTTGAGCTGATACATTTTGTATACTGTACATAGATGAATTAGCACCGTTTATATCTATGAAGGGATCATTATTTTCAGAAATTTGCCATTGATAACTTATATTTCCTCTACTAATAGCCGTAACGCTAAGGTTAGCAGTAGCCCCAGAATTATTATCAGCAGTCAATTGAACATTAATATCTTGAGGATGATTAGTAATCTCAATTGATAGTTGAGATGGAGTCATAGTAATGGTGGGAGTTGGTGTTGGAGTAACTGGATTATCCGTATAGCTCACAGCAGCTAACGACGTATTAGAAAGGGCTACCAATAAATCTTTCTTAGCTGCTAAGCTAATCCAGGTTTTACTTTTTAGAGTATTTGGCGAGTATCCAGACCAAGTAATTCCATCATTAGAAACTAAAACATTAGGATAACCTTCGGGAACACTATTTGCTATTAAAACAAATTTACCGTCGTTATATACTGCGGCTCCAATAGAAGTTGACGATAATGCCGGCAAAAGTCCTGTTGTCCAAGTTACACAATCATCAGTACTATACAAATAGGTATTTGTAACATTTGCCGTTATAGTGGTAGGAATCATCAACACAACTCTTGTAGAAGCTACCTCTCCTGGTGGTGCTATTAAAACTTTACGAGCAACAAAAGATTCGGTTGTTTCGATTTTACTCCAAGAATTAGTGCTAGAAGCTAAGTTTGAAGTTAAAACATACTTAGGACCAGATATTACAGCAAATATTGTCTTATCCACTGCTATTGTAGCATTAGTGAGCGGTAAATTACCAACTTGCCCAGCCACGCTAGTACTATTGAATTTATAAAGTTGAGTTGGTAAAATGTTTGATTGAGTAGCATAGTTCCAGTATCCAGCGTTATTAGACCCCGCCTTATAGTAAGCTGCTTTATACCATTCGTTTTCAGAAGGCAAGAAATACGATGGCGCAGATCCAGTGTTGGGGTTGGTAGTATTGCGAAGTATAAGACCAGTATTTCCATTAAGAGAATATGCTCCATTTTCGGTTGTGGCAGCTATTTGTGCTTGAGTTTGAGGCTTACCGTTTGCATACCAATTAGCAAATCTAGCAGCACTATACCAGCTAACATAATTAACCGGCTTATTCCCCATGTCAGGCTTAACGGTATAAATACTATTTGTTCCTATAGTAAGGATTCTTGAGTATTGAAAAGTTAATAAATATAGATTATTAGAGTTGCCATCTAATACTAAACAATACGGTAATGCTGCTATATTAAACAAAGTAGCATTTGGTATACTCTTAATAACTGCTTTAATTGTGGTATTTGGATTAAGCTCTATAACTTGTAGAGCCAATGTTCCAGCCCAATAAAGCCTATTATTTATACGATCAAAAGACAATACTGTGTTGCCAAGATAATCTCCATAAGACACGTTGCCGGATTGTAATGAACAGGAAGAAATTTCTACAGATGGATTATTTGGATCAATCTCTACAATACTAACAGCATTAGTGGTAGAATTATATTTACGCATATATATGTGACCACTATCTTGATTTAGCGCCATATGTGCCATACTTACTGGAGATGTAGCGATTGTTGTTGGCGTCATAAAAGAATTGCTAATATTGAATAGGAATCCAAAAATAGTATCCCCGCCGCCAGGACTAGTAGTACCTAATAAATAGATTCGATTACGATTTACATCAGATATCATCTTATTGACCGTCATTGGAGAGGTTAAGGTATTGATGATAGTATCACTACTTGTCTCTACAATTGATATGCTCTTAGATCCATAACATACATATATACGACCTTTAGGAATATCTAAAGTCATATCTGTTGGTCTAGCTGGTAGAGTTATGGTACTTTTAAGAGCTGGTGCTGTCATATCGATTACAGATATACTATTACCTAATTGATTCAACACGTATGCTTTATTCTTATTGGTATCTAAAACCACCCGCATTGGGTGTGATCCAACAGAAAAAGTAGATAAAGTAATTCTATTAACAAGATCATATACGCTTACAGTATCTTGATTATAATTAGTAATTAACATTTTTGTATTATTACTATATATAACACTATCTGATGGTGCCATCGCGCCTCGACTATTACTAAGATAAACATTACTAGTAATTGAAAACCTGTCGTTTATTCCACCTCCGTTATTGTCAGTAGTCATAGATGCGTTATAGCATCCGTTTGGATCTCCTGTAGCAGCTACGACATTTAGAAATTCACAATACTCATTATTAGTTACAGAATACGTTTGCATACGATAATCATATGTAATAGCGCCATAACCGCCATCACTACTATTAGAACTATCTCCAACAGACACAAAAGTACTATATTCTTGAGATGGATTACTTATTGAAGCTAGTCTAAAGCCACGATTGACTCCAGCACCAGTAGATGGATCTTGCAAATATCTGCTACTAGCTTTAATTTGTAGAGAGCTGTTATCTAGATAGCTGCCACCACGTAATACATAATTAGTAGAGGATATTGTGTCTGTCCATTCCCATACATTTCCGGTCATGTCATATGTACCGTATGCGCTTGGACCGCCATTACCTCCAACAGAATTAACCGACGAGCTCAAATAATTAGCACTGTTATTATAGATAAAGGTTCTACCAGAACTATCTCTAGGAACCGTAACGCCATTAACGAATGATGGACCTGATGATCTTCCAACAAGATTGTAGGTTATTGTGGGATTACTTATTGGTGGCGTATTGACAGTAATATTGCCGTTACCTATTAGAATACCACTATTTATAGTCGGCATTGACGCCCCATCTGCTATGATAGTATTATCAGTAGCTAAACTAGACCAGCTAAATCCGTCTATTGTGTATGTTCGGAATCTGGAACTTCTACCGTATCCAAAAATAGAGTCGCCACAATCTAATAATTTCCAAGAATCAATAGACGAAATATTATTGGTATCTAGCCAAATATTAGCTTTGTTATCGCTACTAATCATTCCTAGCGCACTATTACTTGGGGCTGCTATGAAACTATTATTTTTCTGATAGTATACTAGGTCACTCCATGTTCTATTTGGAACAATAACAGGGAACCAATTTATTCCTATTTTTGGTAGAGATGAAGATGTTACGGTAACTGTTGGCGTTGGTGTTGGAGTAGTCTTTGGTGGTGTTGGAGTAACGCTAGAGGTAACTGTTATGGTTGGTGTAAGAGAAGGAGTATTAGTAGGAGTTACTGTTGGTGACGGAGTTAGTGTAGGAGTAGTTGTTGGAGTGGGCTGATTCTGTGGAAGATCTAGTTTCACTAAACTATGATCATATCCAGCATCGGCAGATATGTATTTTTTGGTTTGGTCAATGATATAAAATCCTTTTCTCATAAGAGAGTCGGATGTTCCTAGTTGTCCTTTATCGTTCTTACCAGTTCCACAAAGAATATTATTTCTACCATCAGGAAGATCAAAGATTGCAAAACTATGATTCTTTCCACAAGCTATTCTTTTTTGTTGATCTATAGTAACACTGATACCTGGTAATAAAGTATCGTCTGCTATATTAATAGCACTTACTTCTCTTGGAGAAGAGATACTAGTGTCGATCAGAGGAAAACCACACTCGCTACTACTATTTAGTCCCCAAGAATAAAGAGAACCATTAAGTTTCAAAGCTAAAGAATGACTATCTCCACAAGCCATATCATACCAATTACTATCAGATCCAATTTTTTGTGGAGTATTGTATATGTTGTTTGTTGCTGATGATCCTAAGCCTAGTTGCTTATAAGTATTGTCGCCCCAAGACCATAGGGTACTATCTTGTTTGATAGCTAAATTAAAAAATGCTCCGCAGGCTATTTTAGTATACTTATCATCTGTGTCGATATATGGAGCAGAGGGGATTTTGAAGTCTTTGTCGTATCTGCCGAAGGCTTTTGTTACCCTAACCTCATCGATATAGCCTTTCCATGGAGAAGTAGCATTAAAAGCACCACCAATAAAACAATTTCCACTACTATAGTTTAGTGTCGATGTTTTTGTATATGATAATATTCCATTAATGAATAAGAATAATGATGTGCCAACTCGTGATACTGCAATATGATTCCACTGATTAACTGGAACAGTAACAGTTGGCTGATCTTCCATATAGAAGATTCCATTATAAATTCCATACCACGCCCCATTACTACCGCTGGTATTTCTAAGATCAAACAACAAATTATATCCAGAAGAATCTGTTGAGTATGCAAAACATTCCAGTGTAAAATTACCAGTACCAAAAGAAAAATCATCTCCAGAAACCGATAAGCATCCTGGCTGTCCATTCCAAAAATATGAAGATCCTCCAAACTTATTTTGTGATGTACTTATAATACCAGAACCTATTCTGCTTACGTTTTTAGCAGGTACTGAGCTGTCGGTGAAATTAATGCTGTTATTAGTTCCATTTAGATGTAGTAGTAATGATACGGAAGAAAAAGGAGGATCAGATATTCTTACGGGACTATAAATTTTAGTAGTATTATTAACACCATTTCCTATTTGACCAAGAGTATTATCTCCCCAGGCCCATAAAGAGCCATCTTTTTTTATACCTATGGTGTGATATGCTCCACAAGCTACATGGGACCATAGCGAGCTATCTACTTGGGTAGGATCAGCCACTGATAATATGGAAGGATTACCTATACCTAATTGACCATAAGAATTATCTCCCCATAGATATAA
>Ga0164293_10003033_pt1 | contig 14282 bp, 4 predicted proteins | sample GEODES118metaG_FD_111487 | JGI IMG/M metagenome (GOLD analysis project Ga0164293, IMG submission 111487) | Eutrophic lake water microbial communities from Lake Mendota, Wisconsin, USA - GEODES118 metaG | ecosystem: Environmental > Aquatic > Freshwater > Lake | place: USA: Lake Mendota, Wisconsin...
CAGGAGGCGGAACCGAGGGCGCTTATGTGCTTCAACTTGGTGATTTTACTGGTGATGGACGACTGGATATTTTCACGATCAACGCAAACAACGTAGATCGAGTGGATCTTTTTGTTGCCAATTCCACAGGGTTGAGTTTTACGTATCAACTAGGTGGTGACGCTTTCGGTCGCTCAGGTAACCTGGCCGGCAGCGATAGTCCTGTTGATATCGACGGAGACGGCGATCTGGACTTCATCCTGGCGAACAACTTTACAACCGAGCCAATCTCGCCCCAGGTCTTTGTAAACGATGGCACAGGACGCTTCAAGCGAACCGACTATCCAACGGCCGATTTCCCCGGGCATATTCTGGCCACCGATAACACGAATAGGGATAGCACGCACGGCGCGATGTTCGGTGACTACAACCGCGATGGAGTCATCGACTTTTCGTACATGACAACCAGAAGGACTCATTTCGCTGGCAACTACGACTTCAATGGAGTCGGCATTCGTTTGGGAACTCGGCCGGGTGAGTTCGGTGCCACACGCACGGTCGGTGGTATGACATTAAACACGAACGATAACGAAGCATATGCTGCGGACTTTAATCGTGATGGTAAGATCGATATGCTCAGTCTGAGCAACGCTCGGATGTCGCTAGGCAACGGTGATGGAACGTTTCAACCTTCTTTCCCGGCGACTGCGATTGCCGGCGGTTCTGACAATGGTGTTGTCGCCGATTTCAATTTGGATGGTATCCCCGATTATGTGTCCACGCGTGCAAACGCCAGCAATGATCCCGTAAAGATCTATGTGGCGCTAGGCAACGGCGATGGAACATTTGACTCCAACTTGGGACCAGTCGCTGCCGGCATGTTCTTTCATTATGCCGATATTCGTTCGGCCGACTTCAACAACGATGGTTATCCAGATTTGATCGCAAAGGGTGATGTCGAAAGATTTATCGATGTCTATCTAAACAATCCAGCCAACCCAGGTACGTTTACTCGGCCGTTCCGCGCTGTGGTGGAAGTCACTGGAGTGAATGCAACGGGCTTCGATCACGCGATTGCGACCGGCGATTTTGATGGCGACGGAAATACGGACTTCGTCACTGTCGATCAAGTGACTGGCCAACCGCTGAAGCTGCAGACGTTTTCAGGCGATGGCACCGGTAATTTTACAATTACCGACGAATCATTTGCCTTTGACGACGCGGTGTTCAGCGAATTCAACTTCTACTATCCCTATGTACTGCAAGCTGGAGATGTCAACGGCGATGGACTGCTGGATGTCGTTTCGTTCGGCTCACTCGGTGTTATTGTCCATATCGGCAATGGCGATGGGTCGTTCACATCCATCGATCACTATCCCATCGAACGCATTAACAGTCTTGCGAAAGCAGGCTACTTGGTAGACTTTGATCAAGACGATCACCTGGATCTAGTGCAACACGGATTGGATGAAACGCTCTCGATTCGTCGGGGCAAGGGGGATGGAACCTTTGCCGAACCCCAACGAGTCGGAACTCATGGGCAAGGGGATATTCTGACCTTTGCGGACTTCGACAACGATGGTCACTTGGATATGGCCACCGTGATGGGCAATGCGGGAAGCTATAACAACGGAGATGTCGTGTTCTTTTACGGCACTCGCAATGGCCTGGTTGACCAGTTGGCCGTTGACCTAGATGGCGATGGCAACGAAGAGATTCTGGCGGTCAACGAAGCCAACGATCGCATAAAAATCATGGTCGGCGACAATCTCGATCGCCTGAATCGTCGAGTTGACTTGCTAAGCGGTCGTGCGCCGCAAGCCGTCGCCACGGGAGACCTGAACGGCGATGGTCGTCCAGAGATCATTACCGCCAATCGCGCGGGCCGATCGATCTCCGTCTTTAGCGGTTCACTGGCCAGCGGCTATACCTCCACCGACATCCTCGTTGGCAGCGCTCCCATCGACGTGCTTACCCGCGATATCAACGTCGATGGACATACCGATGTGCTCGTCCTCGACGATGTAGCCAATGCCGTCTGGGTACTCACCGGCAGCGCCAGCGGAGTTCTATCAACACCAGTAGCTATCGCCCTGGGTGATAAGCCTGGAAAATTCACTGTGGCCGACGCCATAGGCGATGGACAACTCGACGCCGTCATCACACTCCCCGACTCGAATCACCTGATGATCCTCCGTGGGATAGGCTTCCAGCCTGTCGCGGCCCCGATCTATATCTCCCTAACCTCCTCCCCCAGCGACATCCAAGTCACCGATCTCAACGCCGACGGCAACCCCGACTTGGCCACCACCCTACCGAACTCAAACGTGCTGAGCGTTCTCTACGGTCGCGGCAATAACCAATTCGCCCGAGCCCAAAACATCTCAGTCGGCGACAAGCCCACGCGAGTCACTTTGGCTGATACTGATGAAGACGGCCGCATGGACTTGATCGTCGCCAACAGCGGCGATAACACAGCCAGCGTTATCTACAATCGCTTTGATCCCAACGAAGTCTATCGCTATGACTCCGATGCCATCGATCCCGACAACGACACCTTGACCTATTCGATCGTTGATGGTCCTGGCGGATTGATCATCAACAGTCAAACCGGGGCACTGCTGTGGGCCGCATCGCCCGATCAAGTTGGCGAGCACACCGTTACGCTTGCAGCCAACGATGGTCGCGGCGGTATCGCCACCCAGTCGTTCAAGATCAACGTCCAGCCAGCACGCGACAATGCATTACCACTGATCGCGACAGAACCCAATACGAAGATCGGTGCCGGCGAAACCTTCACTTACCAAGCTACCGCGCTGGATAACGATCGAGATACGCTGCGCTACAGCTTGATCGACGCTCCTCCCGGTGCCACCATCGATCCGACCACTGGCAAAGTCGCGTGGGACGCTCGTGCTGATAGGGCGCTTAGCTTCGCACCGCATGGGATCAATAGTCAAGGCCGCGTTGAGATCGAATCGCACCCAAGCTTACGACCAGCCAGCCTGACCGCCGAAGGTTGGTACAACTTTACAAGCTTGCCAGCCAGCAATCAGCGTACAAACATCATTTATCACGGCACTGGAGCAACGGGCGGTACATCCTACGGTCTGTACAACTTCGGCAACGCATTCCTGCGACTGGAACTCGATTATCCAGCCCCTACGAACCGGTTCACCTATAGTATCCCCTTCGTACCAACGACCAATCGCTGGACCCACTTTGCGATCACCATTGATGATAGCACGCGCATTGCCAAGATCTTCGTCGACGGTGTAGAACGCGGGTCAGCAACCCTACCTGGCGCGATTGTCTACAATCCGGCCGTGAATGCTCAGGTGGGTGATAGCAGTACTTCAAACTTCACGCGGGCCATCATCGATAACTATCGGCTGTGGAACGTAGTTCGCACTCCGGCTGAGATTGCAGAAGGTCTGTCGCGGCAATACAACGGTGACAGCCGTGTCGTGCTCGACTATCGATTTGACGAGCCACAAACGCTCAACGTCCGCGACTTTTCACCGGCTGGCAACCATGGCTATCGCAAGGCGAATGGCCTGTTGCCTGAGTTCGTACCCGGCTTGGCCGAGACCGGCAGCCATCAATTCACGATCGGTGTTGAAGATGGTCGCGGTGGTTCGGACCAGCAATCGTTCACGCTCGATATCGTGCCGGAACTTCGGGGCACGATTCGCGGGCAAGCGTTCAACGATCTGGATAACAATGGCCTTCGCAACGGTAGCGAACCAGCCCTTTCCGGTAGGCATTTATTCATCGATACCAACGGCAACGGATATCCCGACCCAATCGAATTACAGACCACAACTGATGCAAGCGGTAATTATCAGTTCAATGGATTACTACCAGGCCAGTATCCTCTCAAGGTCTCGCCAGTGGCTGGCTTTGAGACACCGCTTTTGACTCCCGCTTCCGTGACCGCAAACGTCAACACGCAAATTGATCTAGCCATCGAGCAACTCGCTTTAAGCCAAATTCGAGGTCAACTCCGAACCGAGGCAGCGGACGCGATTGCCTATTGGAAAGTCTTCGCAGATCTCGATCTCGATAACGAGCAAGACGAGAACGAACCGATGACGATGAGTGATCGCGACGGCTATTTCGCAATCACGGGCCTCAGTGCAGGAAACTATACGATCCGAACCGAATTGCCAGCAGGCTGGGCTGTCGCAACCGGCACCAACGGTCAGAATGTGACACTCGCCGCGAACGCTATCTCTGAGGGGAACCATTTCACGCTCGAGCCGACCAACACGTCGGTCACCGGTGGATTGCATTTCGTCACCTCGCCAACTCTCGCGATCGAAGCTCGCCAGACATTCCGCTACGCGTCGGTAGCTATTGACATCCAAAACGAATCGATCACCTACGATCTGTCACTAGCACCCGATGGGATGCCGATCGATCCGGCAACCGGTCTCGTCGCTTGGCGACCCACGATTGCACAAGTTGGCGAGCACCTCGTCATCTTGCGAGCCACCAGCGCCTCCGGCTCGATCAGCTTGCATGACTTCACGCTAACCGTCACAGTCCCCAACACAGCCCCCACCCTAAGCAGCCCCGAGCCGATGGGCGCTAGCCCCGGTTTTTCACCCAATCAGCCGCAAGGCTCCATCCCCGGTTTCCCCCCAGCCTACGTCAACCTCATCTACGCCGTCGATCTACAAGCCCAAGACGCCGAATCCCACGCGGTTTCGTTTCAATTACTCACTGGGCCATCCGGTGCCACGCTCAACCCGACCACTGGCCATCTTCGCTGGACACCAACGCTTGGCGACGTCGGCAGCGCCGCGTTTTCGATCGAACTGCGCGATAGCCAGAACGCCACGTCCATTGTCAACGTAAACATCCCCGTCCGCAATTCCCAGCCATCAGCGACTCCGTTTGCCATTAGCCTGCCACGCACGCAAGTCGGCTTGGGACAAGACTATCTCGCCCGAATTCAAGGCCAAGATTCCTTGGGTAGACCGCTGACTTGGTCCTTAGTGACTGGGCCAACAGGTTTGATAGCCAGTTCCACCGGCACGCTTCGCTGGACACCCGGAAACGATGACCTCGGCTCACATGGCATCACTGTAAGAGCCACCAATGTCGACGGAGCTACAGAGGATCGCACCTTCACACTGCAAGTCCTCGGACGCCCAGTCAACGTATCGCCAAGCATCACATCCGAACCGATCACTTCGACCGTGATCGGCAAAACCTATCGGTACGCCATGCAAGCGACCGATAGCGATGCCGATCCACTCTCATTCGCATTGCTCGCTGCACCGAGTGGCATGAGCATTCATCCATCGCTGGGAACGATATTGTGGACACCTACAGCGGATCAATTGGGTGAAAGCGAAGTCTCCATCCAAGTGACCGATCCCAATGGAGCCTCGGCCTCTCAAACCTTCAAGCTGAAGGTTTCACGTTCGGGTGGACCACCAGCGATTCGCTCCGTGCCACCCACCGCAGCATCCGTAGGAGCTGGCTATCTGTACACGATCGCAGCTCGCGACGCCGAGAACGATCCGTTAACCTATCGTCTGTTGGCCGCGCCCGCCGGCATGAATATCGTCGAAACGACGGGCGAGATCTCTTGGACACCGGCGGTCGATCAAGTCGGCTTGCAAGATGTTGTCATCCAAGTCAGCGATGGCATCGGCGGTGCAGTCACACAAGCCTTTGTGATTCGCGTGGCCACAGGCATACCGAACTTGCCACCGGTGATCAACAGCATGGCACCTCGCTTTGGATCGGTTGGTACACTCTATACCTATACCGTACAAGCGACCGACCCTGAATCGACAACCATCACCTATTCGCTCGGTCAGTCCCCAGTCGACATGAGCATCGATCCAGTCACCGGCGTTGTGCAATGGACTCCAACGCAGCCGTTTGTTGGCAAATCGGTCGTCACCTTGATTGCAACCGATGCCAGTGGAGGCAAGGCCGTCGAGTCCTTTGAGTTGGACATAGTCGCTGCCAATAGTCAACCGACGATTGCAAGCACAGCACCATTGGACGTGGCAGCCGGAGCATTGTTCACGTATCAAGTGCTCGGTCGCGACGCCGATCTCGATCAACTGATTTACGAAATAACAACTTCACCTGCTGGAGCCACCATCGACAGCTTTGGCAAGGTCACTTGGCCGACCACTCCAGCCTTGATCGGCCCGCACAATTTTGCTGTTCGAGTGAGCGATCCACGCGGAGGTGTTGCAACGCAATCGTTTACGCTGATCGTGATTGAAGACGTCATTCCGCCCAAGGTCAGCCTTATCGAAAGTCTGGGCGACGCCAATCGCAAGATCTTGCCATGGCAGGGACCGTTTACCGTGTATGCTCGAGCCATCGACAACGTAGCCGTTGCCTCGCTAACGTTAACCGCAAATGGCCAAGACATTCCGCTCAGTGCCGCCGGTACAGCCACATTCACCTTCGAGGAATGGGCCTTCCGCGAGATCAACGCCACTGCGACCGCCACCGATACCAATGGCAACGTCACCACGAAGACGATCACTTTCGACTACGACTTCCCCGAGGGCTGGAGCGGATCCGGCACGGCAGACATTCCCGTGGTAGCCATCACCAGCCCGACTGACACTGCTGCCGTCTTCGGCATGGTGTCCATCACCGGAACCGCTTCACACGCAGACTTCGCCGGCTACAAGCTATCCTATCGCCGCATCGACGAAACCACCTACACGCAGTTCTTCGAAAGCACGACCGCCGTCGTCAACGGCCAGTTAGGAGTTTGGGACACGAGCCTGCTGATCAACGACGAGTACGTCATCCGTCTCGAAGCCGCCTCGAACGCCGGCGTCGTCAACGTCGTCGAACACAACGTAGGCTTGAGTGGTGAGTTGAAATTGGGGAATTTCCGATTATCCTTCACCGACATGGTCATCCCGGTAGCGGGCATCCCTATCGAGATCACCCGCATCTACGATACCTTGCAAGCCGACCGCGAAGGGGATTTTGGCTATGGCTGGCGACTTGAATATCGCAACACCGATTTAAGAGTAGGTCTACCCAAGAGCGGTTTTGAAGACATTGGCATCTACAGTCCATTGCGTTCCGGTGTGAAGGTCTATCTCAACGTGCCTGGAGTTGGCCGTCAAGGCTTTACGTTCAACCCAGACATCCGCGTGCTACCTGGCTTTGGAGGAAATAACCTAGTTTTAGCTCGACCGAGGTTTAAGCCTGATCGAGGTGTAACAAGTTCGCTGAGCACCGGTACGAGTGGCTACCTGCAGGTTAACGAGTTTGGTGAGCTCTATGCACCTGGCGGGATTCCGTATAACCCTGCGAGTCCCGATTTTGGCGGCGCGTATGTACTGACTACCAAGGAAGGCCTAACCTACCGGATTGAGGGAGCCAGCGGAAAGCTGCTGTCTGCAACCGACCTGAATGAAAACCTTCTGCAGTTCACAGATCGTGGTATTGAGTCCAAGGAAGGAAGAGCAATACAGCTCCAACGTGACTTGCGAGGCCGAGTCACCCGAATTGTAAGTCAATCGGGAAGTTCTATGGAGTACGTCTATACGGATAGCAACTTGGTCAGAGTGACTAATCAGGTCGGTGAAGTCGCTGAGCTGACATATTCGATTGATCGACCGCATTACTTGCTAAGGTTATCAGCGGAGGGAAATGCTTCTGAGGGCTTGCGAGCGGAATACGATGTCGAAGGTCGGCTTTCACAGCTTGTCGATGCTGACGGAAACTTTGTGAAATCAATCGTTGACACTGCGTCCAGCTCCCGCACCATCACAGACCAACTCGGAAACTCGACCACGTATCAGTACGATGGAATGGGTAATGAAGTCGCACGAATTGATGCGTTAGGAAACATGAAGTTTAACGTTTACGATTCTGCGAACAATCTGCTTGAGCACACGGATGAGCTCCGTAGAACATCTCGAAACGACTACGATCCATTCGGCAATCCAGTACGAATTGTTGACGCAGCAGGCAATGTTTCACGAATATCCTACAGCAACGCATCGAGGGGCTTGCTCAACAGCATCGTCGACCCATCGGGTAAGTCTACCAAGTATCAATTTGACGCCAGGGGCAATGTAATTCATTTCTCAGATTCGGCGGGACGAAGTGCCAAAAGCAGTTACGACCGGCGAGGTAACGTGACAAGTCACGAAGACTTTGCAAATGGTATTTACTCATATATCTATGACATGTCGGGCAATCAAGTCAATAGAATTGATGCGATGGGGAGGGCTGATACCTTCACTCACGATATGGACGGTCGTATCCTATCGAGAAGTTGGCTGGCCAATATCGCCGGCACAAATTCTTCGTTGTCGGAACGCTTCACTTACGACTCCATGGGAAGGATGATCCTTGAAGAAGACGCCTTGGGTAACAAGAAGTCGTTTACATTTGACCAAAACGGATTGCTTGCATCAGCGACCAATGAACTTGGTCACAGAACAAACTTTGTCTATAACGCAAGAGGACTTCGAACACAAATTGTTCAACCTGACTCTACGACAACTGAACTTGCAGACAATTCTCGCCAACTTTTCGAATATGACGCGTTGGATCGAGTTATTTCCGAGACGAACGAACTCGGAAACACAAATCGTGTGGAATATGACGAGTTAGGACGTGTGAAAACGCGGGTGCTTTCAGATGAGACCCCCGATGACAATTCAGATAACCCAAGAATCGCCTATGAATATGATGCCGTCGGGCAACTGATTACTATAGTCGACGCGAATGGCAATCGCAGCCTGTATGGATATGATGATCTTGGTAGACGAATTCTCAGCCGCGATCCACTAGGAAACGAAACGCGTTTTGAATTTGATTCCCTTGGTCGTACGTCGGCTATTAAGGACCCAATGAATATTCGAACGCAATTTGAGTTCGACGAGAACGGCTACCCATCCCGAACAGTCTTTGCGGACGGAACGGAAACTCGAACGGTTCACGATCCATTAGGATTATTGCGGAAGAGAACAGACCAAAATGGGAACTCTACTCTCTACGACTACGATTCACAAGGTCGCCTGATTCGTGTAGTGGAAGCGAATAATAGCGTGACCATCTACGACTATGATGAGCGTGGCAATCTTGCGAGAGTCAGGGATGGACTTGGTCGCGCAACGACCTACGAGTATGACGCTCTGAATCGAAGAACCAGTTTGATTCGGCCTAACGGCCAAGCCGATCTGAATGAGTACGATGCCGTAGGAAACCGAGTCGCATACACTAGCTTCAATGGTGATCGTCAGACTTTTGCATTTGATGAGAGAAATCGATTGACGAGCATGGACGTGCTGGGAGGAGAGAAATGGACCCTCACTTATCTTGAAAACGGATTATTGGAATCCGAGTCCGATTCTAACGGCACAACTACATATCAGTACGACTCGCAGAATCGCTTGACAAGCCGAACGACGCCAGATGGTCATAGCGTACGCTACACTTACGATCGTGTAGGCAATTTGAAGTCATTGATGAGCCTTTCTGGCACAACAACCTACTCGCATGACGCCCTAAATCGAATCCAGACCGTTCGAGATCATAACAACGGATTGACTCAATTTGAATATAATGCCGTCAGTCTGCCAACTCGGACGACTTTTCCGAATGGAATTGTCGAATCCGTAACGTACAGGGAGAGATCAAAGGGGTCAGGCCTCTTTGATTGCCGCCGGCCATGTTGTATAATGTGGTTTTGCATTTTGGAGAGCCAAACCGATGCCTCGACCACCTCGCGCTGATGAAGCTGGCGGACTGTACCACGCGCTTAATCGCGGTAACCTTCGAGCGACCATTTTTCACAAAGACTCCGATTACGAAGCTTTCGAACGGATTCTCTATGAAGGACTTCAGATCCATCAGATTGAACTCTATGCATTTCAATTGATGTCGAACCACTATCATCTTGTGCTGCGTCCGCTGATCGATGGCGAGATGAGTCGGTTCATGGGCTGGGTGGGCGGGACGCACACGATGCGGTATCATGCTCACTACCACACCAGCGGAATGGGCCATGTTTATCAGCAACGCTATAAGAGCTTCCCAGTCCAGGATGACGTCCATTTTTTCGTCGTCTGCCGATACGTTGAGCGAAATGCTTTGCGAGCGGGCCTGGTCGATCGAGCGGAACATTGGCGTTGGTGTTCACTGTGGCGTTGGTTGCGGAAGCCGGAGCCCAACCCGCCACTCCTATCGCCATGGCCGATGGCTCGATTGCCCGGCTGGGTGGACAAAGTCAATACGGCACTGTCGGATAAAGAACTTGCGGCGGTAAGACTATCAGCACAACGCGGCAAGCCTCTCGGAGACGAAGGCTGGGTGGAATCGACGGCTCGACGCCTCAACCTAGAATCAACGATGCGGCCGCGTGGTCGCAAACGAGTTCGTTTCCCCCAAACACCCATCAAAGTGGGGCGCTCCGCTTAGTCAGTGCCATGCACTTCTCGGAAAGAATTCGCGGGACGGGTTAGATGGCCGCCATTTAGAGGGCGATCAGATTCCTTCTCGCCGCCTGAGCGATAGGCGCTTTGGGCGCTTCGCTTCGGGTCGGGTTGGCACGGTCGGGTTGGTACGAACATTCAGGCGAGTTCTTGGGTGGCACGTGCCTGAGTCTTCGAAGGGCGCAGTGTTTCTGTAGGCTGGGCGACGGCGTGGTGGTGATACTGCATTTGTTGGCGAAGATACGTGTTGCCGGCCGAATTGTGACTGAATGGATTTGAGGCCATTTTTTGCGGGGTTGGCCGATACGTCCCGCACCCTGAATTTGCCACTTTTGGAGGCGCTGGCGAGATGGGGACTTTATGCAAACGGTGCCATTGAGAAGGTTGGACTTTGTTGACTTTATTGGACTGCATTGACCTTAATGACCTGGAGAGGCCCAAAGGTGTCAGGAATGTGGCAGGAACCGTTTGCGTGTTTTTCGTTGGATCTCCTTGGTATTCGTTGACAAACAACCTGAACGACTCAACACAAAATCGTTCTCGACGTCGTTGTACAACCCCGTTGGGGTAGACGCGACAAAAGGGGACGGAACGCAGGGTGCGCGGCGTGGTCGCGACCCTGGGTTTTGGAATCTAACGCCGTTGGCGTATGGGACTAAGCATCTACCACCATTGATTTTTTGGTTGCCGTTGCCTCCAACGGCGTTGGTGGAACCATTGATGTCGCATCCAACGCCGTTTGTCACTAATGGGGATTGCCTGTCGTGCTTGTCAACGAGCAGAAAGAAATGACCCAGTAACGCGCAAGTAGGAATTGACCCACCCAGCTGAGATTTGGAAAGGAATTAGCGATAGCTTTTGCGCACCAGTTTGGTCGACTTACTTAAGTCAGGTTGGTGTTTTCCGTGATTGCGTTTCGGATTTCGAGTTCTGAGAGGCGATGCAGGATTACTGATGCTTTCGAATTGAGGATGACGGACTGTATTGAGATGGCTGACCTCATTGACAAGATTGATGATATTGACTTTGTTGACATTCTGGTTGGTGTCTAATACAGTCAATGAGGTCTTCACGGTCAATAAAGTCAATCAGGTCCCATGAACATCTCAACTCCCAAAAGGGCACCGCTATGCCTGAACTCTTCGACAAACGGGGTGGGTTCCGAAAACTGCATACCTTCACGCTCGCGACGATCGTGCAACTCGAAACGCTCCGCTTCTGCCGACGCTTTATCACTCACGACCATCGCGAAGCGGCCACCAAATTCTACGACCCCAAAGGACGTCAATACGACCAGATGACCCAGGCAGCTCGCAGCGGTCGACAAAACATCATCGAAGGTTCCGAACGCTCGGCGACTTCAAAAGATACCGAGATGAAGCTCACCGATGTGGCGCGGGCCAGCTTGAGCGAATTACGCGGCGACTACGAAATTTGGATCCTCGACCGAGGTGAGCTTCCCTGGTCCGTTCACTCACGCGAAGCAAAAGCCATCAACGCGATATCGCTCGATGCTGCTCCCTTTACCGATGATATGGTCCACCAGTCGGCACGACATGCCCGCGACCAGCGAAAGAAATACGCGAGCTGGTTAGACTCGGATGACGCATTGATCGTAGCCAACGCGATGCTCATCATTATTGGCCGCGCTCTCAATATGCTCAAAAGCCAAATCGAAGCGCAAGGCACCGCCTTTCAAGAGACAGGCGGCTTCAGCGAACGACTAACCGCTGTACGCATCGAAGCACGCGAAAAAAAGCATGAGCCTTCCCCCGAATGCCCACTTTGCAACAAACCAATGCGAAAACGGAGTTCGGCTAAAGGCGAATTCTGGGGCTGTTCGAGCTTCCCCGACTGCAAAGGGACTAAGCCGTTCTCTCTCCAACTTTCCCAGCAATCGAAAGCGTAATAGCATCTTTTCTCATATGAACGGTCCTAACCACCATCAAAAACAGAACGCAGCCAATGTTGGAATCGCGACTAACAAAACCGGGTCGGGTTGGCACGACCATTCAGGCGAGTTCATGTGTGGCACGTCCCTGAGTCTTCGAAGGGCGTGGAGAGCACTGTTTCCTCCGGTTAAGAATCTTCGCCTGGAAAATAGTGGGAACGAAGAGCTCGTGCTATCAATCGTCACCGATAATTTTAGCGAAAGAAGCTTGGACGCAATCAAGCAGAAAAGCACAGAAAGCCTCGGTGCTACCAGAGTTTGCCTCATCAAGTGCCGCAAGATACTCAGGACGCTTTTCTACGGGGAGAATGACTAACGGGTATCCCTTTGTCAAAAAGTAATAGTTCATCATCAATCGAGCCGTCCTGCCGTTCCCATCTGCGAATGGATGCACAGCCACGATGTTGTAATGCAGTTCTGCTGCTTGAATGACTGGTTGGATATGCGGTTCATTGGCGAACGAAATCAACTTGGGTATTAACTCTTTGAATCTGTGACTCCCAGGTGGCACGAACCATGTTCCCCGTATCAGGACTCGATCAGACCGAAATACGCCTGCATTGGTCGTGTCGATACCCGCCATCACTTCGCCGTGTATATCAAGCAGTTCATTCTCTATCAGTGAATGACGCGGTGGTTGTTCTGCTGCCCATGCCTCGATCTTGCGCAATGCTCGATCGTGGTTTCTGGCTTCGTAGATTTCACGAAGCAACTTCCCTGTGTTCGGTTCGCGCCCCTCAATCACCAATTGTGTATCGCGTAAACTGAGCGTACTTCCCTCAATAGCATTCGAGTGATAGGTTAATTCGACTCGAATAGCCTCCATCGAATTGGGCAATATGCGATTCGTACGGATTGCCTCTTGAAATCGCATTCGCAAAGCCTCCATTTCCGCAAGTCTGGACGCAAATGGATTCGGATCGAAGCGAAGCAAAGGTTCTGGAATCGATTGCGTCATGGTTGGATCGGGCTTGGAGTATCGATTAATTTCACTCATTCCCGCAATGTTACCATATCGCAGATATTCTCCAAACGAACCCTTTTGGAAGGATTGCTTCGAAGGCCGGTAACAATCCAACGCAAAATCGGTCCTCGACGTCGTTGTACAACCCCGTTGGGGTTGATGTGGTGAATGTGTGCCGGATTACCCAGGGTCGACGCGGTACGCTGCACACCCTGGGACTTTGCCCTCAATCGGCCTGCCATTTGCCTTCATTGTCTAACTTACGTATCCGATGTCACATTCCGTCTTGGAGCAGCGAGTGCATGATGGAGGCAGGTTCCAAACCACTCGGCCGATTGGGTTCCATTTGGCCCTTGAGTGCTTTGTCAAAAGCGTTACTGTCTAGACCCTTGGAATTTAAATGTTCAACGAACTTTGCCTCATGCTTTAGCGGCCCGTCACGAAATTTGTGATCGTCATCCAGCTTGATCACTTGCGAAATTAACCAAGAACGTACTTCCAGGACCCATTGATGGTCAGGAGGGTTCATCAAGATGATTCGGCAATCTTGAGCGGCGAATTAGTACTCCTCGCGAGCTCGTGCGTTGTGGCCTGCCTTGAGACTCAAATCCGCTAACTTGACGAACGATTTGACGATTTGCTTGCGCTGTTCGTAGTCGTTCGGAGCCGACTTCGACAATCGCAGTTTCTTCTTGATCTAGCTGGTAAGCAAGTTGGTTGCTGCATCCAATTCATTCTGCTGAACCAACCAGTCGCTTCGCAACAATTCTAGCTTGACGGACTCTTCGATCCATTTGCGGTTTTGAGGACGCATTTCAATGGCCTTGTCCAAGCTGGCGCTGGCAAGTTTCGCCACTTCGGATGCGCTGACCAAATCCTGCTGAAGACTGAGCAAAAGTGATTTCCTGGCAAGGGTCAAGCCGAGTTGCCAATTGGA
>Ga0164293_10003035_pt1 | contig 14276 bp, 15 predicted proteins | sample GEODES118metaG_FD_111487 | JGI IMG/M metagenome (GOLD analysis project Ga0164293, IMG submission 111487) | Eutrophic lake water microbial communities from Lake Mendota, Wisconsin, USA - GEODES118 metaG | ecosystem: Environmental > Aquatic > Freshwater > Lake | place: USA: Lake Mendota...
CTGCGCCACAACAGTTCTTAAACAATTTTCAGAGGAATCATTAATTATTAGAATATTTTTATTGTCTTTGAATAATTCTTTTGCTCGGTTCGCCAAATTAGTGCTCGGTTCGATACTGTAAACTTTTGAATTACCACTCCCAAGATATTGTGTTGTCGCTCCCTTGTAAGTTCCGGTTTCGACCCATGCTCCCACCTCTTCACCAGCAGTAAGCACTCCCAACTTTACAAAATGAGGTGCTGGATCCTCAAATATGCGAGAACTCCAATTCTTGAGTTCAAATAGCGCCTGTTGATCAAGGCGAAGCAAATATCGAATTAAGGCAATAAAAGTTCTAATTTGACCCATATTCTTATTGTAAAGGTGATTTTTAGTTTTGCACCCATTAAACACGTCACCTGTTCAACCTAGATGAGAAGTGAAGAATTACCGCTTGCTCAGCACCCACAAGCCACAACCATAATTATCATCAAAATTCGAATGGAATTCACTACTAGTAAAATCCGCGCTTAGGTCTAAGTTCCCATCATCCCTAACCGCAGCTGTTTTAACAATATCAAAGTCTTGCATTAATCTTTCCGTCATAAACTTAGGATTGAAAATTCTATGAGCATTGAACTCTATTCGTTGTTCGACGCCAATTGGAACACTAAAGTAGAATCGCCCTCCAGGAACCAGCAAAGATGTTAGATTTTTCAGTCCGATATTCCAGCCATCAAAATTGATTCGATCACCATACCGACCCAAACCAAAATGCTCTGCTGTATGTAAACACGAGAGTGATTCAATTTTGGGCATGCTAGCAACCCTATCCGTGTCCATTATGTCCAGTTGGGAGAATGTAACTCCTTGAATATCCATGTCCAGAGACCTGATATCAAAAACGTTCACCGCTCTAAAGGTAGCGAGGTGTGCGATGAACCCATCAATCCGAGAACCCAGATCTGAATGATGGATCGGATTCGCGCGATAAATTTCCCTTGCAAAGAATAAGTCCTGGTGAAAGTAGTGACCTCCAGCACCCCCCCCAGCCGAATCCTTAAAATCAGAATAAATTGGAATACTCTTACCAAATTGAAAAGAAGAGGAAGATACACTCGATTTTTGTGACGATTTGAAAATATGTAGGTCTTTGCGTAGGCGGAGCCGGCCAAAGAAATATAGTTTAGCTCTATAGGCAAATTTTCTGATCACGCCAATACTCCTTAAATCGCCCTCACTATTATTGTATCAAGATATTCTCAGCCCGTGAGTGGTAAAAATACATGAAACCAAAAATTCTGATAGTTGTGATTCATGGGCCGTACGAACCTTGGTTGAGCATTCTTCAGGATGGTCAATCCAAAACTTGGATGGAAAGCAGTAGCAAAACCAGAATCATCAATGCATTTGGAATCAAAATACATCCAAAATTGTTGAAAGCCGATCAAGAAATTTACTATTTGCGGTGGTCGGACAATAAAATTCTGGCTTATGCTTCACTCCTTCTTGAGTTAGTAACTAAAAAAATATTTAGATTGCACACATATCAACCGGAAATAATTTCAGTAAAAAATCAGGGCCAACAGGAGGTTTGGGAAGTCCAGATGCCTGACAGTTTAATGCTTCAGGGAGTGAAGAACATGGCCGTCTTCAGAAATTCACTTTCATGCGAGTTTGACTTTCTTGTGACTACAATAACAAGTACCTACTTAAATGTATCGGCGCTAGAGGAGTACCTGGACAAAACAACACAAAAAAATTTCCTGGGCGGGCGAATTGAAAAATCTGGAACTATGAAATTTCAACAGGGAAGTTTTAGGGTGTTTAGCAGGGACATGGTTCTAAAAATAGTTGAGAACTCTCACAGTTATCAGCACTGGAAAATTGAAGACATAGCTTTGGGGAGATTATTATCATCACTATCTCCTGATTTTACGCCGATTCCAAACCTTACTGTGGAATCGCAGAAAGAGATAGAATCAATACTGGAGCCTGACCTTAGAACAACAGTTTCATATCGTTGCAAATCTACATCCTCTGGGCGCCGAATCGATGCCGACTTAATGAAATTACTACACCAAAGAATTCTAAAGATCCTGTAGATAATTTTCGATATGATTGAAGACGACCTCAGATTCTATTTCAGAATTATTCAACTCAATAGAGTATTTTAATGCAGTCTCAAGATCTGTTTTTGGCCTCCAAGCCAATTCTTTCTGGGCCAGAGTCGAATCAATCTTAAGAATTTTTGACTCTAACCCAACATTAGATTGACTTATACTAAATCTGATTGGTCTAATTGAATTAACTTTAGTAACCAGATCTCTCACGGAAACGAATGATTCATCTGTAGGCCCAAAATTATATGAATTACTTAATGGTTTATTTGTTATAACTTTATAACCCACAAGCAAATACCCAATTAATGGATCCAAAACATACTGCCAAGGTCTAATTGCTTCAGGATTGCGGATTTGAGTTTCAGAGCCATTGCGCAACCCACGTAAGATATCTGGGAGTAGCCGGTTTTTCGCATAATCGCCTGGACCAATAACATTGCCCGCGCGCACTGTTACAAGTTTGCATTTGTTGGAACTTGGTAAATTGCGCCACGCTGATGCTACGAGTTCGGTTCCAGTTTTGCTCAGTGAATATGGGTCATGGCCCCATAATTCATCAGTTTCTTTAAATTTAAAACCCTGTTCCTTATTTCTGTAAACTTTATCTGTAGTCGTAATGATTACTCCTTGACATGATGTTTTTGTGATTGACTCCAGAAGATTGGCCGTACCCTGAATGTTAACTTCAAACGTCTCTCTTGGATTTATGTAAGAATCCAGAACCAGGGATTGTGCTGCAAGATGAAACACAAGTTCAGGCTGGTTGTCATAGATAAAATGATTCAAAACTTGAAAATCACGAATATCAATTATTTGTGAAGAGTGTGGACCATGTGTATGGAATGAGTTAAAGGGAGAATCCTTGCTGATGGGCAAGGAGATGCCAATAACTTTAGCTCCAAAGTAACTTAAAAGCCCAACTAACCAAGAACCTTTGAAACCATTATGACCAGTTACGAGAATTTTTTTACCCGCATACGCAGCTTTTAGTTGGTTTACCAAATTTTCCATGGCGCGCAATCTTTGCTCCAAAGCTCATTTAAGTGCTGCGAATCTCGAATTGTGTCCATTGGGTGCCAGAAGCCTTGATGTTGCCATGCCATTAACTGCGAATCTTGCGCTAGATTCTCAAGGGGACCTCTTTCTAATATCGAATCGTTGGTGAGGTAATCGAATATACGTGGGTCAAAAACAAAAAAACCGCCGTTTACCCACTGATTTGAGACAGGCTTCTCTGCAAATGTTGAAACCGCACCATCGTTTGCAATTTCTATGGAACCAAATCTTGCAGACGGATGCACAGCCGTGACCGTCGCTATTTTACCGTGCTTGCGATGAAAATTTACTAATTGTGGAATGTTTATGTTCGCAACGCCATCTCCGTAAGTACATATGAAAGTTTCAGTCAATTTGTTGCGCAGTTTAAATATTCGTCCACCAGTGTTCGTCTCAGATCCTGTGTCATTTAGTCCAACGGTCCAATTCTCAATTGCACTCTTATCAAGAGTGATAACTGGAGTCTCATTACCAAAATCAATATTCAAATCGCTAGCCAAATATGGATACTTTAGAAAGTAATCTTTTACCTGATCACCTTTGAATCCAAGCGCCAGTTCAAAATCTCGTATTCCTTGGGAGTGGCAAATTTTCATGATATGCCAGAGAATTGGCTTTGAACCGATCAGAACCATTGTTTTTGGGCGATATTCCGTTTCTTCCCTGAGACGGGTGCCCTGTCCACCTGCAAGGATTAATGCCTTCATGGTTCACCCAATTCATGTCTATAAAGTAGTGGCCCAACTCTACTAGACTGAGAAAATAGTTTGTTTAAATTCCAAAATCTTTCGCTCGCGAGCAATTGATTCACTCTGGTTTATTTGTGTCCGCCAACCGGATAGGTACTCAACTAGAGCAGGAATCCGAGGATCTGGAGTGCCTCGAGTGGGCTTTATGCCGAATGGAGACTCTGCATTCCAAAAGTAATTGCAATTATCCCCACTTATACTTACCGTGAATTCTGAATCCTTACCTCTAGAGAGCTTAATTTCTAACTCAAGAGGTGAAACTATGGATCTGATTACTAACGAATCTGGTGCATAAGTTATTCGAAGACTATCTACATCGTGTTTGAGTTCTATAGCAAGTGATAACAGGTGAACACCGAAATAGGCGAGGATACCCCCACCTGACTCTTGGGTATCTTTCCAAGACGGAATCGTACTTAATGGAATTTTCCAGTCGATTAATAGTTTAGACCCGGAAGTTTTCTTAGAAACCACCTCTCTGTACCATTCTTGGTACTGAAAAAGATATGCCACGGAAAAAGTAGAATTTCGAGATTGCAAAGTATCCAGTAATTCAGAGGTGGAACTTGGTGTCTGCCCAAGTGGCTTTTCTAAAAAGAAATGACCTGTGAAAGATGGGCATTCTTGTATGAACTCAAACTGTTGCAGTGGAGTACGTGCAATAACTATGCCACCATAAGAATTGGGATCAATATTTTCTTCGGCAATAAAGTTTATTCGATCCATAAACCCAGATAACTCAGTCCTACTTTCTATAAATTGTTTATAGCGACTAAGGGTTGTCACTTGCCAATTGGTTTGTAAAGCAGCGGGAAGGTACCCGTATAATCCGAAGCCACCGCCAAGGATAAGTATCTTGTTGTTCACAGCGCTGGTCGGTACAGCCGAAACTCAGGAAGTGGCACCCAAATTTCACCCCGATACCCTAATGAATCTAAGTACTTTACAATTTCTTCAACTATGTGCCAGGACCAATCAATCAAAATTTCTGGATCTGTAGCCAAAATATCATTATCAGACTGAACTTCAATTTTTGTTCCAGGCACATACTTGCCTATCTTGGGAGAATTGGGTTGTTCGAAAACTGCAGGCATCATTGCTTCATTTATATCAAGGGTGCTTATTAGCATAATGGCTCGTCCTGGCAATGCCTTGCCATACATCCGGCTGCGAGTACTTAATTGAGTAACTGTTTCTTTTGCACAAATTTTCCACGCATCGTAAGTGTTTTGCAGAGCACCAAAAGCTTCAATGAAATTATCTTCCTGCGCATTGTATGAAGACAAGTCCATGTCTGGTCCATGTCTTGTCATAGTCACCCGAATATTGCCCCCGTACCTTGACGGGAACTCCACGCCAGTAATACTTAGGTTCATCGAGCTTGCAATGTGCTTAAATGACCTAAGACTATAAGTTCTTGGATGCTCGTGGTAAAAAGTATCAAATTGATTTCGATCAAGGATTGAACCTAGGTAATGATTTTCGATCACTAAAGTAGTTGAATCGCTAATTAAAGAATTTAAATTCTTTAACAGGCTTGGAAGGTTCTCTATATGTGCAAAAACATTGGTAAATGTAATGATGTTGATTATAGGAGCAACTGCTTTGATCGATTTTACTGTATCTTCACTGAAATATTCCTTAATCTTAAAGTCAACTCTACTTCCAGCTTCTAAAATTGCATCAGTTGGATCAACTCCAATCGTTGTGCAACCATAGGTATCCTTGAAAATTCCTAGAAGACTCCCATCATTGCAACCTATGTCTAGCACAGTCAATGGGGTTCCGCGTTCAACCATCTTGCTCCTTAGGCTTTGAACCAGTGAAAGCATTCCGCTAAGAACATCTTTAGTCAGCGCCGCTCGATAATGGTATGAAGATTTGAATAACAAATCCTTTTTAACTGGAATCATTTGATGGGCAGTTAGACACTTTTTGCAAAGTGAGATTAGCTGATGGTAGCTAGGGACAATTTGTTCTGAGCCTATGAAATAGAGATCATCACACAAAGGGTGACTACCTAAATCCAAGGTAAGGTCACCAAAAGACTCCCCACAAACTTCACAAAACATCACTTACTCCAAATCAGATTAATTAACATTAACTTGAAGGAACAATATACGCACATAAGTCTACAATTAGAGAATGAAAAAATCAGTATTGGCGGTATCGATCATCACTTACCGTAGAAGTAAATTGTTGGATTTGTGTCTAAAGAGCGTGAACGATGCAATGTATAAAAAAGCATATCCAGTTTACATCATAATTCAAGATGCACTAGAAGATGACTTGCGAGTATTGAACAAGCATAAGAGTATCATTACCGAAATTTCACACATTCAAAGTAAAGGTGCAGACGTAGAGGAACTTATTAATAGCAATAGGTTTCGGGCCTGGGAATTGCCCTTAATTGAGAAGGAACACCAATTTGTAATTTGCTTAGAGGATGATGTAGAAGTCGCGCCAGATATTTTCGATTTCACTGAACAAGTATTGAAGCAGAATATAGATTCCAAAAATTTCTGGGGCATTAACTATGGGTCCTTTGAAAAGCCTGCAGATCTCGGATCTTATTCTAGATTGAGGTTTGGACTGCATGGGCCAGCATCACTAATAAGTAGCAAATCATTCAAAAGGTTCAAAATGCAGAGACTGCAGAAATTTAAGGGAGCAATTCCGTGGGATTCGTGGGTTGAACCATTAATGAAAACAGGGTTTGTAGCAACAAGTAACGTATCTCGGTATCGGGATAATGGTTTTAGCGGTACACATGCGACAATTCAGAATCATTCTAAGTATTTTCAACAACTAAACAATAGCTTCGAATACAATTCACCAAAATCGCCACTAGAATACAAAAATATAGATATCGAACATAAATGGCGTGGTGACTGCTTAATCTATTCGAGTGATAAGACCATTAAATGGTACTTGAAATATCTTGTTGTGCGCACCTATCAAATACTTAAAGTTGTTAAGTAAATTGTGCAGGAATTTTCTTAAAATTAGGGGAATTGAATGCCTCTCCTGGATTCGGTGACCAGTCTAGAAACCAGGGTGAAGGTACATACACAACCCCTCCTTTTTTGGATGAAAGCAATCCTCCCCACCAAGAGAAAGTGCTATTCGAAGTGACGACAAAAATTGCATTTGACATGATACTAAGAGCTTCCCATTCCTCAACATCTTCAGGACCATAAACTTCAGCGGCAATACCAGCAAAAGTTTTTTCGCCGGCTTCTTTGTCGTCTGTTAGAACCACTAGTTTAATTCGTTGATTCAAGTCTGCAAATGCAGAATTTATCGCTTTTAGAAAGTAATCGTCAGCAAGAATGCCCATTGTTTTTCGATACTTCAATAAATCTCCCCGACGATAGTGAACTACTCCATAAACGCTATCGCCTAATCGGATTGATGCTCTACTCGTAGCCTTGGTGAGAATTTTTACAAGTTCGGAATAAATTTGTGGCATGACTTCAAGTACATACTGCCAATTTTGAAAATATCCAGAATAAACCCGAACTGAAACGTTAACTTCGGCGACTTCATATGCATTGCTTTCTACATATAAATACTTATCAAACAAATCTTGAGCTAAATTGCCCAAACGATGTTGAATGAAACCTCTACACTTGAAGACAAAGTCGATCCACCACAACCTTCTTGATCTAACTCGGTAAATATGCGAGCATTCTAAGCAAAGAGATTCTAAGGCAAAATCCCGCCCCCCAACTCCCTTTTGTTTTGGGGCATAGATCTCTATTTTCGCGTTTGGGTCATTGACTAAAAAATGAGCGTAACTGAACTGAAACAACTGATTTCCAAGACCGCCGCTTAGAACCACCATCTTTGTATGACTCATTTGCTGAAGCCAGAAATTCTAACGCACTTGAAGTTTGCTGTTCGTGCAAGAGCAAAACATGCTCTATTAAACAATAAGTCACCCTTTGAGTTAACCTCAATCAAGCTTTGGGCAAAAGTTTTTGAGACCATAATTGTTGAGCTTTGAGGTTCGATGTAGTGTGGAATCGATATTCCGTAATTTGCAAAACCTTTCAAAAGCGCTTGGAGCCCTTTCCTTCTGCTTCGCATCAATTTGAGTCGCTCGGCCACCCTAACGACTAGCTTGAATCGAGATCGCGATAGATATTGTAATAGTGAATAAATAGCGTCGCAGCTGGTGATAAATTCAGAAAACTTCCAATGAATTTCACGTATCCCAAGTTCTCCTCTTTCAAACAACTTTAAGCTGCAAAACTGAATTACGTCCAAGTTGGGAAGATCCATGTCAGACGAATTAAGCAGTTGTGTAGGAAGGTTTTCATTTTCTAGAAAGAGGAGAAATTCATTTTCAGTTAGTAAGAATTCTGAAATTATCTGCTTGCACTCTTTCCAGGACTGAAATGTTCCTGCAATATGAATCATTTCAAGAGGTCCAAGCCGCAGAAAGTTTAGAAATCTCTATCTCTAGAGCGTTCGAAGAAGCATTTGAAATCGAACTAGGGGAATTATTCTGTGCAATCAAAGATCTGTTCAAGCGCGCTACCCTATATTTCTCAGTCTTAACTAATTCCATCATTGCCAGATCTGCAGGAAGGTGGACTGGATTATTGAATGAAATCATTGCATCTGCAAAATTTCTTGAAATCAAATACGCGTGAGTGCCCAATTCGAATGTTGTTTCTGCGACTGGCTCCTGAAGACCTCTAAGATAACTAAATTCATACCCATAGACAGACTTTAAGATTCGTCGAATGATCGAAAATCCTAATAGTTTAAGGCGCGCAAGAATCTCAACTATTAAAAACTGACGGCTATATACGACTCGATTCGATAAGCGGTTATGGTGAATACAATAACCAACTTGAAGCAGGTCAATGTCGTGGATGTCTTGGTTCCAGAGTAGATTGAGTGCATCAATAGATTCCCGATTTAGGTCAACATCATCTTCAAGGACCAGGCAATGATCCGCAGCACTTTGTAGGAAATCTCTTGCGACTGCCTGGTGCGATAGCCAGCATGCAGCGACAGCTGGAGGTAATCGAAAATCTGATGCTGAGAGCTTTAAGCTGTCTATAGCAGAGAACCTTGTAACTGGTATATCAAGTCCTGATGAATTTTCAATAAAATCTTTCCAACGGTCTGCTCGACGATCTAAGTTGATTAGGTATGCAACTTTCGCTTGAGTTTCGAATCTCGTCATATAAATTTTCTGAGCGCATTAGTTTTGTTCCTGCGAGCCTCTCCCATGCGCTTAGGCTATATCAATACTATGGTTGCACATACAGGTTTTGACTAAGGAAACTAATTGAAAATAGTTCATCTAGTAACTTCAACAACCGGTGGCGCTGCGCAGGCTGCTCTGCGTTTACATGAGTCCCTATCGGAGAATGATTGCGATTCCAAGATATTTTCAATTGCCCGAAGAGTGAGCAATAAAGTTAATGTTCCGCTAGTGGAACAGCAAGTTGGGCCTATTTTGCGCCTTGGCTCTTCAGCCCTCACACTAATGCAGGAGAAAGTAATCCAAAAAAGCGTTTACCCAGTTAGTCCAATTTCAATTGATCTCTTGGATTGGTCTAATTCTGAAATCGAATCAGCGGATGTACTTCATTTGCACGCGTGTTATAATCTTTTATCAGTCCAAAGCTTCTTGAGAAAGTACCCATATAAGAGAAAAGTGGTTACTTTGCACGATGAGAGATTTTTCACTGGTGGATGTCATTACAAAATGGAGTGTGAACAAATAAACAATGGTTGTCAGCATTGCCCTCAAGTGCGAATTCCATTTAGGCCGATAGTTGCTCAGCAAAGACATAATGTTAATGAGCTAATTAAAGAAAATCTTGATATCACATTTGTCTGTCCATCATTGTGGATAATGAAGCGTGCAATGAGTGCATTTCCCGAATTATCCAGCATACATTTTGAGCAAATTTACAATCCAATTCCACACATGGCTAGTTCACTAATTGAGATACCTGCTCGAGGCAATCGCATTAGTTTTGGATTTATAGCTCAAGATTTAGATAATCCCTTCAAGTGCTTGAACTTACTTTTAGCAGCTTTCAAAAAAGTGACTGAGCAACGACCAGACAAGTACACCCTTACTCTTGTGGGTAATTCAAGAAGTAATTATTCAACAAAACATTCAAATATTACACAGCAGGCAGTCACTTCATCTTTAGAACTTCAAAAGGTGCTTAACACCATCGATGTTCTAGTGATTCCTAGCGCGCATGATAATTTACCGAATGTCTTAGGTGAAGCACTGATGAGCGGTGCAGGTCTGATTGGGAGCAATGTAGGTGGAATTCCTGAGGTAGTGAGCAAGTTCAATCAGACCTTGTTTGAAAGTGGAGACGAGGCAGGTTTAATGCAAGCCTTGCTAAATTACGAGTTATCTGATCGGTCGGTTCTGCAGGAAATGGCAAAGAACGTCTTCAGCTATCAATCAATAGCTAAGAAGATGATTAATGTTTATTCCAAAACTCCTTAAAAATGCAAATGCTTAAGGCTGCCCTCTACTGCACTGCATAAGCGCAAGGCTCTTAATGAATTTATTTTCGCCTTGCAATTAAAACTTTCAATCGGCGTTTTATTGAATGTCGAATCGAACTAATAAGAACCAAGATAATCAGTGTATGCCTCTCGACTTTGTCCTGATTCTTGATTGCCTTCGCTAAAACATTGCGAATTCTTCTTTCATTGAAAACTTGAGAATTTTTTGAGTGTATGTGTAAAGAATAGAATTGGTCAATCAAGCCAGAAGATGTGTTAAGAAACTTCCTTTTACTGGCATAAACGTACTGAACGTTTCTAGGCCTAAAGTAGCTGGTATCTAGTTGCTTTCGAAGGAATTTAACTCCTCTATGATTTCGCGGATCATCGCCCAGTAAATAACTACCTACATCAGCCGCATCAAAATAACCATTGAATAGATTTTCGGTGTACCTCATATCTTCCAAAATCTCTGGAGAAGGCGGCGAGTATGCTCCTTCACTTACCGTAGGAAAACTGGCCAATACTCTGACAAATTTTGGAAAATCTTGTTGAAACCTCCCGAGGATTTTCATATCTGTCATCGTTGGATCATTCTGCACCAAGGTTGTTGAGTACGACCGAAGTAGACGAGCAGCTTCAGGGTTTCCTATCCATAGAGTACTTGCAACGGCTGATTGTTTTCCAATGACTGGGTATGCAACAGGGCGATCACAAGCCTTAAATTGGTTTAATGGAAAATCACTAGATATGAGCACATCAGATTCAATATGTAAAATCTGCACATTTCTTGCAATTACGTAATCGCATAAAACAAGGATTCTTGCTAAAGAGGTAAACCAAAAATTGTTACGAAAATTTTTTGGATGACTCAAAGATTGGTCAAGGTTGACGTAATCGTCATTCATTTCAAAGTTATACTTTTGAAAATTACTTTTTTTGATACTTACTTTAGAAGAAATGTCAGTTATAAGGGTTACAGTTGTTTCAGGGAAAAATTTACAGGTTCTTTTTATATTTCGCATGAGATATTTGGGAACACGAGACCCGAAGTGTACAAAAACGATTTCCATTGAAACCCCCTGTGCCTTCAGATCAAAACAATTATTTCAGACTAAACTGAGCCACACTTGATTGGTGGGTAAATTGGACTCAGAAGTTGAAAAATCGCTACTGACAATTGTCGTTCCAGTTCATAACATGGCTGGTCGCTTAACCAATCTGGCGTCATGGCTCGAGAGTGCACACAAGCTAAATGTAAATGTAATTTTGGTTCATGATAAGAGCACTGATGCTACTAGCATTGAACTGGAAAAATTGGCAACAGGTAAGAATTTCTCCCTTCATCAGATTGACGTAAAGTCCCCAGGCCTAGCCCGAAACGCGGGCCTGGAACTAGTAAACACCCCATGGTTTTCTTTTGCAGATTCCGACGACCTAGTCCTTATTGCTAATTTGCTTAATCTCACCAAAGATGCAGATTCTTTGGGTTACAAAATTGGAATCGGTTCATATGTTTCAAATGACCTTAGATCTGGTGTTGAGAAATTGCATTCGCCACCAAACATAAACGAAGGATCTCTACCTATACACCTTGCAAATGGTTTGGGGTTGTGGCGATTTGTATTTAAGACCAAACTTTTCAGAGGTACTCGGTTTATGAATCATCGAATGGGCGAGGATTACCTTTTTGCCAACCTGGCGCTTAATCAAACGACTAAAATTTACACGAGCTCACGAATTGTCTATAAATATTTTCATAACGGCGAATGGAATCTTACGAGTAACAAATCTGTAATGAGCGATATGTGTGGAGTAATTGAATGTTTGAAGATTCTCGAACCAACAACGAGAATAGCGAGTGAATTCAAAGTATTCACGATTCAAAAACTTATTCTTTCGGTGATCAAGAATCTACCTACTAAAGTGGAGGTTGCAAAGAAGTTTCGACTATCAATTTACCTAATTTCCCACCCATTTTATCTTGTGAAATTGCTATGTTCAATAAGGGTGCAAAGAAAGAGCAGTAAAGATGCGTAGAGTAAAAACTGTCGGAATATATTTAACAGGTGGCCTGGGAAATCAACTCTTTCAGCTCGCTGCGGCATTATCCCTTGCGCAAGGAACACAAATTTATACTTTTGAAAAACCTGGGCGCCCACGCTTGAATTTAAATGGTGATCCAGAACTATTTAATCTTTCAATTGATCAAATTACAAGTATTCGCAGAGGAGAAAAAGACGGTCTGCTGCTAAGAAAATCCTTGGGATTTAATTTGCGAAGTAGTGCTTCACCAAGAAAAAATGAAAGAATTTTCTTGACTCGATTCCTAGCAAATCTAGTAACAACATCTATTCAATCAATTTATCTGCGTAAATTCTTTTATGCTATATTAAGTCAAGAAATTGGCTATCATCAAATACGCACGAGAAAGACCATAGAGTGGTTATTCGATCCTGCTTTGGTTGGATATTTCCAGTCGTATATTTGGCCAGAATCTGTCCGCAGTAAATTACAATCCTTGAGGCTTGTTAAAGAAGGTCCAGATCTTAAGTCACTCAGGACAGAAGCAAGTGTCATTTCTCCGGTGGTCGTACACATTCGACGGGGAGATTATGAAACTCAGACTACCTTTGGACTACTTGGCGAAAACTACTATCGAAAAGCAATCGAGAAAATCGATTTTTTCTACGCAGATAATCCGATATGGGTTTTTTCGGATGAAGTTAGTGAAGCGAAAAAGATACTTGCCTGGTTGCCACAAGAAAGATTGAAGTTTATTTCAGATGTCGACGGACAGTCCGCCGCATCCTTGATGGCGATGCGCTTGGGTTGTGCTTACGTAATTGCCAACTCGACTTTCAGTTGGTGGGGTGCATTTTTATTAGAGAAGGAAGCACCGCTAGTTGTTGCACCGGATCCTTGGTTTACGGGCCAAAGTGAGCCGTCAATGATGATACCCACCCACTGGCTCAGAGTTAAGCATTAATCGGTACACTTTTTATTTTAGTTTTGATGGGTGCAGACGATAAGTGATTATCTAGTTTTCACTTGAATTATTCGATTTCAAAACTTCAAAACATGTTTCCCTCTGGAATACTTTCAGTTTGTGAAATTTAAGAACCATTATGAAGTATTCGACCAAAGTTTGCATACGATCTATTGTTTCTATTTACTACATAAACCACCATCACGACTTTGAAATTTAAGAACCATTATGAGACTTGTTCCAATTTTTATTAAGTAATTACATGTTATCTGTAATTTAAACTTAAGTTCGAATCCTAGTAATACTAAAATTGTAAGCTTGGGAGCCACATATTTGACTCTCCTAAAAGACTCAAAACAACAAATCACTTCTTCTTTTATCAAGTAAAAACTTGTTAACACCTAATAACCTGTGTAAGATTTTGTTCGTGATGATAAGTCGTGCCCGTATTAAGTCGTTTCCGAGAGTCTTATGGCATTCTTTGAAAACTATTCCAAGAATTTTCAGAACATTTGGATTTAAAGTTGGCCTGACTCAATTATACAGAATTGTATTTGAAGACGTTATCAATCGACAGTATGATTTTCGAGGTGAATTACGTTCACAAAGGAATGGCTTAAATTTATTACTCGCGGAGCTTGGCAATAACTCAATATCTATTGAGAGTTATTTACAAACCGAGTTTCAACAAGTTGCGGACACAAATGAAATTAGTCAGTTACAGCATTCTCTAATTTCTTTTGGTTCTGACAAGGGGCATGATTTGGGTCAGCTTTATATGCTCTATGCCAACATTATTTGTAGACTTAGAGAGCAAAGAGAGCAGGTGCGATTGCTGGAGATAGGTCTTGGAACGAACAATGTTGATATTGAGAGCAA
>Ga0164293_10003036_pt1 | contig 14276 bp, 12 predicted proteins | sample GEODES118metaG_FD_111487 | JGI IMG/M metagenome (GOLD analysis project Ga0164293, IMG submission 111487) | Eutrophic lake water microbial communities from Lake Mendota, Wisconsin, USA - GEODES118 metaG | ecosystem: Environmental > Aquatic > Freshwater > Lake | place: USA: Lake Mendota...
GCCAGCACCTTCTGGCGGGCGTGATGCCAGCTCATCCGTGCCTTCAGCGCATCGAAAAGCGGAAGCCCACCAATCGCCATGTGCGTGATCTCCTGCGGACGGATCGCCGAATGCCAGCCACCCTCCCGGCAATAATTGCCGCCTGCATGGTTAACACCCCGTTAAGACCGGCCGATGCCGGTTTCGATCTTAACCCGGCGCTAACCATGAGTTCCGCAAAGTGTCACGGAATGATATAGAGCACGGGTGCAGGACAGGGCCGAAAGCCATTCTGGCCCTGCACCTTCGACGGCGAAGGCATCGTGCAAGGGCGAAGATATCGTGTTTGGCTTCAATGAACTGTCGACGCCGGTCAAGGCGATCATCTCCCTGGCATTTGTGCTTCTGCTGGTGGTTGTTGCAGGGCTGATCTTGCGGCGCATCACCGGTGGCCGCCTCAGGTTCCCCGGACAGGGTGCCCGTGCGCGCCAGCCACGCCTTGGCATTGTCGATGTGTTCGAGATGGACCGGCAGCGCCAGCTGGTGCTGCTGCGCCGCGACAATGTCGAGCATCTGGTGATGATCGGCGGCCCGAACGATCTGGTGATCGAGGCCAGCATTGTCCGTTCGGCCCGCGCCCAGGTTCCGATTGCCGCTGAGCCAGTCGACTTGCCCCTGCCGCCCGAGCCGCGCCAGCCTGCTGTGGCTGCTCCCGAACCTGCCGCAGCGCCGCCGCCCCGCGCCGCACCGGCGGCGCTTCCGGCACGCCCCCAACCTTCGGAACAGGCCACTATCCCGGCTGCGGCGGCCATGGCTGCCGCAACCGCCGCCGTAGCCGGACAGGCACTGGCGTCGACCGACACCCACCGGCCGGTATCTGCACCCACCGCACCAACCGGCACCCTGCCCGCCACATCGCCCGCGAGGACAGCCGCCACCGACGATTTCGTGGCCTCGCTCGAAGCTGAAATGGCGCGCGACATGGCGGCCCGCACAGCCCCCATTCCGGCTGTGACATCTCCCGCCACGCCAGCCGTGGCACCTGCGGCAACACCGCCCCTGGCAACGCCAGCCAAGCCGATCCTTGAACCGATCGCAACGCCCGCTTCGGCCCGTGCATCGCAGGTCGAACTCGACGACATGACACGGCAGCTGCAGGAGGCTCTTGCCCGGCCCTTCTCGGGCGTGAAGCCGGGCGCGGCAGCCCCGGCAGCCCGTGCCACTCCGGAAGAGGACAGCAAGGCAAAGGACGCCACGCCGCCGAAGAAGCAGGCGGAGAGCGAAACAGCCGTCGCAGCGCCGCCACCGGTTGGCATCGCCAAGCCTGAGCCACTCGAGGCAGATCTCGATCGGGAATTGCAGGCTGCCATGTCGGCCAGCCTTCTGCTGGACGAGAAGATCGAACAGCGCACGGCAGAGACGGTGGTCAAGCCGCGCGAAGCCATCGCTGCCCTCAAGGCGGCGGACGCCGCAGCCCCCATCCCCGCAGCCTCCGCCAAGCTGCCAGAGCCCGCGCAGGAAAGCACGCAGGAAGCAGCCAAACAGGATGCCGCGCCCGCGCCGGTCGCGGCAAAGCCCGAGCCGGCAAAGCCGGCGGCACCTGCCCCCGCATCGCCAGAAACCCAGCCGGCCAAGGCCGGGGCATCTCAACCCGAGGACACGAAATCCCGCGAACAGAAGCCGGAAGGCGAAAGCGTGGCGGATGAAAAGCCGGCAGAACCGAAGGACGCAACCACCCCCGCATCCTCCGGGACGGGTCCGGATCCCTTCTCGGTCGATGCGATCGAGGCCGAATTCGCACGGCTGCTGAACCGCTCGGCGACGCCCAAGACCTGAAGACGCCCAAGACCTGAAGACGCCCTGCTCCTGAAGACGCCCTGCTCCTGAACACGCTCAAGACCTGAAGACCGCGAAACCCGACCCTTTCACCATCGGGACGTTCGGCAAGCAGGGTGGCCAACCACGGACAGGCCGGCCTGCCTTTGCCGGCGAGATGCTTTACCCTGCCGCAAAGGCAAGGTGAGTCGGCGCGCGAATGACGTTTCCCCCAAATGACTCTTCCGTTGATGGTGATGCCCGGGCGGGCCCGGCTCGCCAGCCCCGGCGCGAACGGACGCGGCCCGCGGCGCTGCTCCGCCCTTTGCTCTGGCTCGGCCTGAGCCTGCTCTGGTTGGGTGCGGCAGGCCTTGGCGCTCCGGCCATGGCGCAGACCATGACGCTGGATTTTGGCGCTGGCGGCGGTGTCACCGAGCGGGCATTGCAGCTGATCGCGCTGATCACGGTGCTGTCGCTGGCGCCATCGATCCTGATCATGGTGACCTCGTTCACCCGCATCGTGGTCGTGCTGTCGCTGCTGCGGTCTGCACTCGGCACGCAGACGGCCCCGCCCAATGCAGTGATCACCGGGCTGGCGCTGTTCCTGACCGCCTTCATCATGGCCCCGACCTTCCGCGAGGCCTACACCGTCGCGGTCGTACCGCTGCTGGCCAACCAGATCACGCCGCAACAGGCCTTCGAGCGGGGCGTGCAGCCCTTCCGCACATTCATGCTCAAGCATGTGCGCGAGAAGGATCTGGCGCTGTTCATCGAGTTGTCGAAAGAGCCGGCGCCTGCCTCGCCCGAGCAGGTCAGCCTTCAGGTCCTGGTGCCGGCCTTCATGATCTCGGAATTGAGGCGCGCCTTCGAGATCGGCTTCATGCTGTTCGTGCCGTTCCTGATCATCGACCTCGTGGTCGCCTCGATCCTGATGTCGGTAGGCATGATGATGCTGCCGCCGGTGATCATCGCGCTGCCGTTCAAGCTGATCTTCTTCGTGCTCGTCGACGGCTGGGGCCTGGTGGCCGGCTCGCTCGTCAAGAGCTACGGGAGTTGATGCCCCTCGCGGCCTGGGCTGTCAGCCAGGACGGCCCGGTGTGCTGGCGGGTGTGGCAGCCGGCGCGGTGTCGGCCTGCTTCGGCGCACCGGCAGCTGGCGGCGGCGCATCGGGTGCTGCGCTGTCTGCCGGCGGTTTGGCATCGCCCGCCGGGGCCCTGTTGCGCAGGCTGGATGATAGGTCCGGATAGCGCTTGCGGTAGTCGGACATGAATTCCATCAGCGTCTCGGCATTCGCAACCGCGCGGGCCAGTTCGCGCAGATCGCCGCTGCGGGTCCGGTTGGCCGCCGTGATGAAGGCGAACGTCCGGGCATCGGGCGTGCGCGACATCGGCGCGGAATACTTGGTGCGCAGACGGTCGAGCGACAGCGCTTCGTTGCCCATCACATAGGCAAGGCCGGAGCGCATGATGTCGGAGCGCTGGCGGTCGCCCAGCGGCTCGGCTTGCCGCCAAGCGTCGCCGAGCATGCGTTCGTGCGCTTCGCCAGTCTCACGCCAGCGGCGGGCGGTCCACAGGATATCCGCACGCAACCGGTCCACTTCCGGCCCTCGTTCGCCAGCCAGCACTTCCAGCGCGAGGTCGGTGCGCGACAGATCGGACAGCGCCTTGGCTTCCAGCAACTGGCGGGCGCGTTTGACATCGCGCGGCAGCTCCGAGAGCCGGCTCGACGAGAGCGCGCGCAGCGCATCGGCGGGCTTGTTGTTCATCAGCCGGATCATGGCCAGCCGCGCAGCAACCGTGGCTCGCGCCGCGCCATTGAGGCGACTGTCGATCTGGTGTTGCAGCAGTTCGCCGGCCTGATCCAGCAGGTCGACCTCGACCAGACGGTCGGCCAGACGCCGGATGATCTCGTCACCGCGCCGGCCGATCGGCATGAATTCCTTGAAGTCGTAGAACAGGGCCAGCGTGTCGACACGCGGCAGCTGGTCGGCCTTGCCGGTGGTGAACAACTCCTCGAACTGCCGCGCCGTCTCGTCATGAAGCTTGCGCGTGATCGGGTGGTCAGGGAACGAGGTATTGGCGCTGCGGGCCATCGCAAAGGCGTCGCGCCAGCGCTGCTGGCGGGCGTAGATCGCGCCCAGTTCGCCCATGGCCTCGATCTCGACATCGTCGCCGCGCCAGGTCAGCGCCACGGTTTCAAGCCGCGCCTGCGCCTCGTCAGACTTGATCGATCCGTCGCGCTCACGGTCGGCCAACTGCACGCCCTTGAGCTGCGCACGCGCCGCGATCGGCCTGTGTTCGGACTCGAACAACGCCTTGAAGCCGGCCAGCGCCGCCTCAGGCCGCCCGCTGATGTCGTCGAGCTGGGCCCGAAGCAGTTCCACCTCGTCGCGCGGAAGCCATGTCGGTGCGAACTTGCCCAGCGCCGTCAGCTCGCGCTCCGCCACCGCCGGGTCACGCATGGCAATCGCCGTGCGCGCCATGTCGAGGCGCACCAGCGCCTGAAGGTTGTCCGGATAAGCGTCGACCACCTCCTGCGAGCGGCGGAAGCCAGCCAGCGCGGCAGGGAAGCGACCCTGTTCCGAATCCACCACGGCCTTCAGCAGAACAGCCTCGGGATCATCCTTCAGCGATGGCAAAGCAAGCGTCTTGTCGGCATCTTTGTTGCGCCCCATCATCACCTGCGCCATCGCCCGGTACAGGTGCGGGCGGCGGTCATTGCGCATGTTGGGATCATCGGCCAGCAGCGCCGTGATCGGGCCAAGGCTCTCGGCATGGAGGCCGTTGGCAAGCTGGAACGCCACCAGCCGCAGACGCGCAGCGCTGCGCTCGGAGCGCGGCGCCTCGGCAGCCTTGCGGGTCATGTCCTGAAGTCGGTCATAAACCTTTCCCTGCCGCATCTCGGCCCAGGCCGCGCGGTCAGCGACAAGATCGAGCTTGCCGCCACTATCCAGCGTCATCGGCGTGTCGGGCCCGATCGAGACCACAAGCCCGCTGGCGCGCGAGATCGTCACTTCACCCATGCCAACCCGCACGATGATATCATCGGCGAAGGGGGTGACGACGGCGCCCTGCACCGTCTGTTCGAGCTGGAATTCGACGAAGCGCTGCGGCTTGGGCTTGGCAGCGCCGGGTCCGTAGGCGGTTGCGACGGCCAGGGTCTGGCCGCTGTCGCTGGCAATCCAGTGCACACCCGACACCTGCGCCAGCGGCAACGTCACGATCAACTGGCCACGCTCGTCGACACCGCGCCGCGCCACCAGTGGCTCGGCCGCCTGCACGCCCTTCTCGCCGGTGGTCAGCGACCAGCGCGTCCCGTCGGCCGCCAGCCGCACCAGCCCGCTGCGCTTGAATTGCAGGCGCACGACCGTGGCCTTGCCCTCGCGTGTCACGGTGGCCGCATCGAGATGCGCGCCGGCAGCCGAGAGCAGATCGCGCGGATCGAGGATGTCGATCGTATCGAACACCAGCACCGTCTCGCCCCGGTCATCGAAGCCGGCAGCCGCCGCACGGCGCGGAAACACGAAGTCGAGGCGGATACCGTCTTCCTGCTCGCTGACGTCGAAGGCCACGGCCCGCGGGGCGGCCGGATCCGGAGCGGGCTGAGCCATGCGCGCGGGCGCCGGCTGGGGGCGCACGGCCTGGGCGGGCTGGACAGCCGCCAGCTGGGCGGCGCGCACGGGCGCCACTGGCACCACGGCTTCGGGCGCAGCATCGACGGCAGGCAGTGCCGGCATTGCAGCAGCGGCGGCCTGCTGAGGCGAGGCGGGCGCTGGTCCGCTCGCAGGCGCAGGAACCGCAGCAGTGGCGGCTGGTGCTGCTGCCGGCGCCGGTGCCGCTGGCGCAAGCGGCAAGGAGACTTCGCCGACAGGTCTGGGGCGGTTCTTGTCGGTGACATCGACCATCAGGCCGTCATCCTCGCGGAAGTGCTTGAGATCGAAACGGTCGGCAACCGAGAGCCGGAGCCTCACTGCCCCACCCGCGGCTTCGATCGAGTCGAGACTGAGGCCCTCGGGAAGAACTGCGCGAAGTCGGGCAGGTTCGATGGTGAAGCCGCCCCGGATGGCGATGTCGAGTTTGTCGCCATCGCGGCGATGGTCGACCATGGCATAGGACGGCACATCGAACACCAGCCGCGACAAGGTGGGCAGTCGCGCAAGGCGCACTGTCACCTCGCGCGGGGCCGCCTGATCACGTGATCGGCTCAGTTCGCGCGCCGTCGCCTCGGCACGCCGCAAGCGCTCGCTCAACTCCTCCACGACCTCGCGCGGCAGGCCGGGAAGCATGCCTTGCCAGCCCTCTGGAATGAGATCGATGAACACCCTCTCGCCGGCTTCCAGCAGATTGGGGGTCAGGGTGCGGGTCAGGGCGAAGCGCATGCCCTTGCCGTCCGGATCAACCCGCACGACTGAAACATAGCTGGGCAGTTCGCGCACGATTCGGTCTGCGGCAATCTCGACAGGCTCGCTGAACCCGACGATCAGCACCCCGTTGGAGATGCGGGCGGTCATTTTCTGGGCGGTGGGAAGGGTAAACAGCATGCGGCCGAAATTGGCCTGCTCGGTGCCCTTGATCACGGCGGGAGCACCTTGCGCGTTGGCGTGCACCAGCGGGACAGCCGCAACCAGCGCGGCAAGGCCGACGCCGAACAGGAAGGTGCGAACTGACCGCAACGCCGACAAGAGCTTACTCACGCAACCGGGACACAGCGCGGGAACAGTGACATCGCCCGCCAGGTCGACACTGCGCGAACAAGATTAGCGTGCGGTTAAGGCTGCGCTTCGGCCCAGACCTGGGCGAGGACCGGGGCCATGCCAGCCTTCAGGCCGGAACGGCCAAAACGGCGGCATTGCCGGCGCGGATCAATTTCAACGTTTTCATATCGCCGTGAACGAGCCCCTGAATCGGGCATTGGGTCGTTGTCTCGGCTGGCAAGTGTCGCTATAGACCCGCTGCGATGCGGCTGATCGATCGAGTCGGGGGACTTGTGGAGGGGTCGGGCAGCCGGTGACATCGTCTGCGTAACTCATCGACTTTCAGGGGCATGCCATGGCGAGAGAGATCATCATCAGCTCGGACTACAAGCCGACTGACGAAGAGCCCTTCATGAGCGAGCGTCAGCGGGTCTACTTCCGGCAGAAGCTGGTGCGCTGGAAGGAAGATATCCTGAAAGAGGCCAAGGACACGATCCTTGCCCTCCAGGCCGAAAACGAGAACCACCCCGACATTGCCGATCGGGCATCATCCGAAACCGATCGCGCCATCGAGCTTCGCGCCCGCGACCGCCAGCGCAAGCTGATCTCCAAGATCGACTCGGCCATCGCCCGCATCGATGATGGCTCCTACGGCTATTGCGAGGAGACCGGCGAGCCGATCTCGCTGAAGCGCCTCGAAGCCCGGCCGATCGCGACGCTCTCGCTGGAAGCCCAGGAGCGCCACGAGCGCAACGAGCGCGTCTTCCGCGACGACTAGACCTCAGACTGTGCCGTCCCGGAAATCGGGTGTCCCGACATGGCCCTCTCGTGGTTCAGACCGGGGCTCAACCGGGATGACACACCATGCTTCCAGCCGCCTTTCACCGTCTCCCCGCCGTCGCTGCGGGCTTTCGCGGTTCGGACCAACTCTTGGTGGCCGGCACCCCGCTGGTTGTCGCAGCCCTTTTCGGTGGCGGGCCTGACATCATCGGACTGATCATTGCGGTGCACGGTTCGGCCTGGCTGCTGATGTCGCTGCCGACCGGCGTCATGGTCGATCGTAACGCGCCGCTCGACGCGCTCAAGGCCGCCATGGCCATGGCCGTGGCCGGCGTGCTGCTGGCCATGGCATGATTGGCCGCAGCGCAGGGAACTCGCGCCCTGTTTGCTGCCGGCGCCTTTGTCAGTGCCTCTGCCGCCGTTGTCGGCTTCCTGGCCGAGAGCGCGAGCGTGCAGGGCCTCGTCACCGCCAGCCAGTTGCCGTGCGCCAATGCAAGGCTGCAGCTGGTCCAGTCCAGCGCCGCGCTGGCCGGCCCTGCGCTGATGGGCCTTGCCGTGCTTCAGGGCTGGACCATGCAGGCATACTTGCTGGCAGGACTTGCTGGCAGGACTTGCTGGCAGGACTGATCACGGCGTTCGGCCTCGATGGCCCTCGGCTTCGTCGCCCAGCCGGCCCGCGTGCCGCGCGCCCGCCGGCCCATGGCGGAGATTGCCGAGGGCTTCGATTTCATATCGCCGCCAGCCACTTCCGGTCGGCATCGTGGCCTGCGCCCTTTTCTCGAACATGGCCTTCTTCGCGCTGATCGCCGTGTTCGTGCCCTTTGCTCTCGGGCCACTTGGGCTCAATGCTGCGCAAGCCGGTGCCGCGCAGTCGGCCATGGGCATCGGATCGCTGGCTGCGGCCATGCTGGCGACAATCGCCATGGCAAGGCTCTCGCACCGGCTGATCCTCGTGTTCGGGCCAGCCTCATCGATGCTGGCATCGGTGATTCTGGCGCTGTCGCCCCATCTCGCCGGCACCAGTCTTCGCCTCGCAGGCCCCGTGGCCGAGTTCCTGCTGATCGGATTCGGTCCGATCCTGTGGTTCGTCTGCCAGAACAGCATCCGCCAACTGGACACGCCGCCGGGCCTGCTGGGGCGGGTCGGATCGGTCATCCAGGCCGCAATCTATGGCATGCGCTCCGTTGGCGCGTTGCTCGGCGGCATCGTGGCGGACCGCCTCGGCTTTGACGCGGCCATGGCGCCGATCGTCGGCCTGTTTGCAGCTTCCCTGCTGGCGGTTCTGCTGTCCTCGCTCGCCCGCCTTCGGACGCTGCCGCCGCCCGTCTCCTCTCACCCCTGACGCACGAAAACCCCGCGTGGGAGGCGCGGGGTTTTCGTCAGTGGGCGGCAGCAAGGTGGGGAGCGCTGCTGCGCGCTACGGTGACGGGCCGGCATGGGAGGCGGCTGGTCACCGGTCAGAAAGGCCTGGCCCTGGCTGGGGAAGCAGGGCGCAGCCTTGGCCTGTCACCCGCCGGCGTTGGGGGGAGCGTCGCCGGCGCACGAGCAGGGATCGGGTCGGCGAGGTCAGAATGGCAGGAGGATATCCATCACCTGCTGGCCATAGCGCGGCTGTTGCACATCGGTGATCTGGCCCCGGCCGCCATAGGCGATGCGGGCCTGGGCGATCTTGGTGGAGTCGATCGTGTTGTCGCTGTCGATGTCCTCCGGACGGACAACGCCGGCCACGATCAGTTCACGCACCTCGAAGTTGATGCGGATTTCCTGCTTGCCCTCGATCACGAGGTTGCCGTTCGGCAGAAGCTGGGTCACGGCCGCCGCAACATTGGTCGACAATTGCTCGGAGCGGCGCACCGAGCCGGCCCCCTGGGTCGAGGTGTTCGAATTGGCCGAGATGAGCGAGTTGTTGTCGATCGATTCCGGCATGATCTTGGGCAGGTTCTCCTCGATGCCGAGCAGGTTGGGAACGCCCAGGCTGTCCTTGGCGCTGCGCGAGCGGCTGGTCTGGTTCTGCAGTTCAGCCTTGTCGGTGACGCGCACCTTGACGGTGACCAGATCGCCGATCTGGCGGGCGCGCTGGTCCTTGAAGAAGGCGCGCGAGCCCTGCCGCCACAGCGAGTTGGGGCCGAATGAAACATGCTCGGGCGTCGGCATCGGCATCCGCACGGGCTTGTAGCCGGGCTGCGCGGTCGGATCCTCGATGGCCGATAGCGCGGGCGCGCGGCCGACATTGGCAAGCCGGTCGACGGCGCCACAGGCACCGAGCACGAGGCCGATGCTGGCGATGGCACCGAGGCGCAGGGCGCGGCCGGCGGAGCGGTTTGGATGTGGCATCGTGTTGGTCATGGTCTGCTTCACCTTCAGTTGGCGCTGGCGATGCGGGCTGCGGCAGCGCCGTTGACCACGACACGGCCCGGACCACTGACAGTGCCTTGCAGCACCTTCTTGGATTGCACGTTGAGCACGGAGATCACGTCGCCCTGCGCACCGGCCTCCTGGGCCCTGGCCCGCATGGTCAGCATCAGGCCGGGCGCCTCGTAGACCACGGTGACGGTTTCGTTGCGCGCCACGATTTCCTGGCGCTGGATGTCGGAGTTGCGGACAAGCTGGCCGGCCACCATCGCACGGCGGGCGGACTTGCCGATCACGGCCTGCATGTCGATGGCAAGATCGGTCAGTGCGCCGTCACGCGGGCGGCGCTCCACCATGATGTCGCCTGCCTGCAGGATGTCGCCACGGTTGATCGCCCGGATCGGCACCACGACCTCGACCGTGTCGACCATCTGACCGGTGACGCGCGCCGGCTTCAGGCGCATCGCGGCGCTGCCAGGCATGATGAGTGTTGCGCTGACGCGGCGGTTGCGCACGTCATAGACCAGATCCTGGGTTTGCAGCAGGCCGCGCAGTTCCGGCTCGACCACGAGGCTGGGCGCGCCATGATCGAGCGAAAGGCTTAAGCTGCGGGCATCGACGCCGTAGCGCTCCTCGATGCTGCGGCGCAGAGCCGCTTCGATGTCGGCCATGGTCAGCCGTCGCGCAGCGCGTGTCACGACAACCTGGGCCGTCCCGCCATCATGCACTGTCTCGATGCCCTGTGCCCGCACGGCCTCGACGATGCGCACGGACTGGATTGTCCCTGTCTCGCCCAGCGACGGGGCGCGGAAAGCGGGCTGGCCGGCCACGTCCTGGGGCAGGCCGCTGACGAGGTCGCCGAGGGTGAGAATATCGCGGGTCGCCATGATGTCGGCCTTGACCACCGGGGCCGAGGCTCCGAACGAAGCGCGCAGCATCGGCCGGCCCGTGCCGGTCTGGGCTGCCGCGGGCCAGGCCGCGAACGCGAGCGCGGCAAACGCGGCGGTGACGGCGAGTTTGGTGCGGATACCTGTCATGATCTCACCTCAACCCCTGAACATCTGGCTGGTGGCCTGCATCATCTGGTCAGAGGCCGAGATGACGCGGGAGTTCATTTCGTAGGCGCGCTGGGCGGCGATCAGCGAGGATATCTCGACCACGGCATTGACGTTGGATTCCTCGAGATAGGACTGCTGCACCGAGCCGAAGCCCTCGCCGCCGGGATTGCCATCGATGGCCGGGCCGGAGCCGGCGGTCTCGACGAACAGGTTGTCACCGACCGATTCAAGGCCCACCCGGTTGACGAAGCGCGAGAGCTGGATCTGTCCGAGATCCTGCGGCGCGGTCTGGCCGGGGATCAGGGCCTGCACCTGACCACTGCTGCTGATGCTGACGCTGCGGGCATTCTGGGGCACGTTGATGCCGGGCTCGACGATGTAGCCATCCTTGGTGACGAGTTGTCCCTGGCTGTCGAGATCGAACGAACCGTCGCGGGTATAGGCCGTCCGCCCATCCGGCATGCGGACGCGGAAGAAGCCGTCGCCCCGCACCGAAAGGTCATATTCCTTGTCGGTCTGGGTCAGGTTGCCCTGCCCCATCACGCGGCCGGTGGCCACGGTCTTGACGCCGGAGCCGACGAAGGTGCCGGCCGGAACCTGCGTGCCCTGGTCGGATGTCGCCGAGCCGGCGCGCCGCAGGTGTTCGTAGAGCAGGTCCTGGAAATGCACGCGCTGGCGCTTGTAACCATTGGTGCGGACGTTGGCGATGTTGTTGGAGATGACCTGGACGTTCAGTTCCTGGGCCATCATGCCGGTTGCGGCGGTGTAAAGAGCGCGCATGGGATGTCCTCCTCAATCAGCTCTGGAGATCGGCAAGGCGGCGGATCGCGTCGCGGCGAAGTTCATCGGTGCGTCCGACCATGCTGCTGATGCTGGCATAGGCCCGCTGCACCTCGATCAGGCGGCTCATTTCGAGCACTGGCTTGACGTTGGAGCGCTCGATCACCCCGGTTTCGACGCGGGCCTGCGGGCCGGCAGGCTGCGCCGGGGCCACGGACGAGAACAGGTTTGAACCTTCATTCCTCAGGTCACGCGGGTTGGCGAAGCGGGCCAACCTGAGCTTGCCGCGGTTGCCCTGATCGGTGAGCACCGTGCCGTCCTCGGCGATGCGGACACCGGTTTCGTTGGTTGAAATCTCGATCGGGCCGTTCTCGCCGACCACCCGCAGGCCGCCCTGCGTCACCATCTGGCCGCGCGAGTTGATCTCGAAGCCGCCATCCCGGGTATAGCGGGTCTGGCCATTGCCAAGCTGCACGGTAAAGTAGGCATCGCCGCGCACGGCCGCATCCAGCGGATTGCCGGTGCGCTCGACCATGCCGGTTGACAGGTCGATGGGTGTGCCGCGGTCCACCACGAACGAGACGCGCTTGTCCCGGTTGGGAAAGGTCTCGGCCTTGGCCACCGGCTGGACATGCTCGGCGAAGCGCACCGAACGGGCCTTGAAGCCGTTGGTGTTGATGTTGGCCACGTTGTTGGCGATCACATCCATCTCGCGCCGAAGCGCCATCTGGCGTGAAACACCGACGAGAAGCGCATTCTCCATCGCATCGAACTCCCATGTCTTCCGCAAGAACCCGTGACGCTCCCCAGCGCGGATCTCGCACAGTGGACCTCGCATCAGCCGTGCCAACTTGGCAAAGACGGGAAAAACTCATTTTAATCAGATATTTGGAAGATTTTTTGCTGACCCTGCAGCTGTCCTTCTCCTGCCAGGGCGGCAAAGAGAGCCCGGCAGAAATTGCCCTGCTTAACGAGGCATTAACCATAAATGGCCAATGTGCTTCTCAGATCACGGACGGTGCAGCCGCATCCTCCGCCCTGTCTCACCAAGGCTTCCCCGGTCCGATGGCCAAGAAACCGAAAAACAGTGATGCCGATGCCGAAGCGCCCAAGGATGGCGAAGGCGCAGAAGGCGCAGAAGGCGCAGCCAAGCCCGGCGGCATAAAGGGCCTGCTTGGCAACAAGCTGGTTCTGGCCGGCGTCGGCGTTGTGGTGCTTGGCCTGCTGGGCGGTGGCGGCTGGTTCTTCTTCCTGAAGAAGCCCAAGGTCGATGCAGCCGAACAGGCTGCCAAACCCCCTCCACGCACGACAAGCTTTGTCGACATGAAGGAAATGCTCGTCAACATCGCCGGCAGCCAGCCCGGCGAACGCCAGACCATCATTAAGGTCAAGGTCGCGCTCGAAATCGCCGATGCCAAGATGGCTCCCGATATCCAGCCGCTCCTGCCGCGCATCGAGGACATGTTCCAGGTCTATCTGCGCGAACTCCGGCCGGCCGATCTTGAAGGCTCGGCCGGCACTTTCAGGCTGAAAGAAGAGCTGCTGCGTCGGGTCAACGCAGCCGTGCACCCCGCAAAGGTGGACGCAGTGCTCTTCAAGGAACTGCTGGTTCAATAGGCACGATCATGAGCGAACCAGACGACAACACCCCGTCATCCGGCGGCGAGCAGGACAACCTCGCCAACGAATGGGGGGCCGCACTCGCCGAGCAGGGCAACGAGGGTGGCGGTAGCGACATTATGGCGGCCGAATGGGCTACCATGCTCGACTCACAGACCAATTTCGACGATGCGGAAAGTGGTATCGACCGCCTGCTCAACCAGGACGAGATCGATTCGATGCTCGGCTTCTCGGTGGGCGAGATGGGCGCCGGCGGGCGTGCCGGCATCCGGGCCATCGTTGATTCAGGCACCGTGTCCTACGAACGCCTGCCCATGCTCGAAATCATCTTCGAGCGCATGGTGCGGCACCTGTCGACCTCGCTGCGCAACTTCTTCAACGACAACGTCGAGGTCACGCTCGATGCCATTCGCTCGGTGCGCTTCGGCGACTACGTGAACTCGATCCCTCTGCCGGCGATGATCGCCGTGTTCAAGGCCGAGGAATGGGACAATTTCGGCCTGGTTACGGTCGAGTCCACCCTCACTTATGCGGTGCTTGACACGATGCTCGGCGGGCGGCGCGGCGGCCCCCAGATCCGCCATGACGGCAGGCCCTTCACCACCATCGAGATGAACCTGCTCAAGCGCATGGTCGGCGTGGTCCTGACCGATGCGGAAACCGCGTTCAGGCCGCTCTCGGCGGTCACCTTCAAGGTCGACCGGATCGAGACCAACCCCCGTTTCGCCATGATCTCGCGTCCGGCCAACGCCGCGATCCGCGTCGATCTCCGGCTGGAGATGGAGGGGCGCGGTGGCGCGCTCCAGGTGCTGATGCCCTATGCCACCATCGAGCCGGTCCGCGAACTGCTGCTGGAAAGCTTCATGGGGGAAAAGATCGGGCGCGACCCGATCTGGGAAAACCACCTCGCGACCGAAATCTATCAGGCAACGGTGCCGGTCGAAGCCGTGCTCCATCAGGAAATGATGCCGCTGTCCCGCATCATGAGCCTCGATATCGGCGACACCCTGATCTTTGACGCCAAGCCTGACCGGTTCGTCACGCTCCGCTGCGGCGATTTCGGCGTCACGGAAGGCCGCGTCGGGCGTGTCGATGACAAGATCGCGGTGCAGACCGTCGCCGCTCTGCGCCGGTCGCGCACCACGATCGGGGTGTTCGATGCATCCGTGTCGTCGCGCAGCGAGCGCAACTGACATGGC
>Ga0164293_10003045_pt1 | contig 14268 bp, 15 predicted proteins | sample GEODES118metaG_FD_111487 | JGI IMG/M metagenome (GOLD analysis project Ga0164293, IMG submission 111487) | Eutrophic lake water microbial communities from Lake Mendota, Wisconsin, USA - GEODES118 metaG | ecosystem: Environmental > Aquatic > Freshwater > Lake | place: USA: Lake Mendota...
AACCCAGCGTGTGCGTTCAGCTCATCAAGAGAAGTCCAGAATAGACCTTCGTGGTCAATACCAAAATAATCTTCAAGTTGCTTTTTGAAATTTGCGTCCATAATTGTCTTGCTGTGTATAAACCTACTTAGAACAAATGCTATTTATATCCTTCCATCAAATTTTTTTAGACCATAATGTTGTTATTAAAAAAAAAATTTGATATAATTTAATATCTTAATAATTATTATTAGCATCTTGTAAGAATAGTAATGTCCGAAGTAGATAAAAATAATGGGTCTAAGATGAATAGGTTTGAAAAGGAGTTCTTTTTCCTTTCTATGGATGTTCAAACTGTTATGTATAACCTATTATCTGATATGTTTGGTGGTTGGGGCACTCCGCGCAGATGGGTTAAATTAGCCAAAACACAATGGCGAGGAACACGAATTCAGCTTGATACAGTACTTCCTGTTTTACAAATTCTGTCGCCATCAATTAGGGTGGAAGAAATAGTTGGAGTTTCTAAGGTATATGCTCCTGATACATTTTATGTTATATGGAATACAGATGATTTTGTTGAAGAACCAGACTTGAAGAAACTCAATGAAATCATTTCAATTCGTAAGGAATGTGACCCATCTATTTCAAAGCTATTACAACTATTATGATGGATGTATTGAACACTTTATGGGGAACACATGTGTAAATTCAATTATTTTAACCATTAAAATATAATAGAGAGGAATAATAAATTCTTTTTTTTATTTTGTTATTATTTTATCAACAATTACAAATTTGTCTAAAGAAACATACTACATTCATTATTCAACTTATTGTTAATTAGGAGTAATGTATAAAATGCGAAAAAAACTGTTCCATAATATATTTATAACTATTATATTATAGTAATTTTAGTATTTTTAAAAATTTGAATTGTATAATTTTATGATGAATAAATATATTATTAAGCTATCATGATTATAACAAACATTTCAACAAAAACTAGACCCGAGATTACTAGTATACCTATTAGTATTGATTATACAAAAACAAAAAATATTTATGATTTAAAAATAGCTATTTCAAAAGTTCTAAAAATTGATATAGATACTATATTTCTTTATAGGTCGAATGAACAGAATGAACATAAACAAATTTATCAAAATATCGAAGAAATTACTGATATACATGAAATATTCTATAAAATTCAAAAAAACTCATGTAATGTTTGCAGTGCTAAGGCAACTATGATTATAGGCGATTGTAATTTTTGTAAATGCAAATATTGCAATATTCATCGTTTACCCGAAAGTCATAAATGTGCCTGCATTCAGGCGATTAAAAAGGACAGTTTTAACGATAATTACAGTCGTGTTATGAACGGAAAATGTGTGGCAACGCAGATCTAAGTTTTATAATTATAAATGTTGATAATGTAAAAACCGTTAATCCCCAAGATATATCTTTTAATGCGTCATACAATGTCCAACCTCCTGATAAATTCATCATTGTGAAATCAAATGTGGCGTAAATAGCGGCAGCTAACAATATCGTTTCAATATACATTCGCATTGTTGTTTTATTTTTATCATTTAAAACAAAATATGTAAGTGATAAAGACATTAATAAATAAACAACAGCGAATGACCATAATGGATGAGTTAATCCGTTTTTAAGTGTTTCGGTTGGATTTAATCTTTGTATAATACCGTCTAAATATTTTTTTTGTATAACACCTAACCATATAGCATCTAAAGATATCATCGAAACTAAGACAACACTCCAAGTTTTAATATCTATCATTATATTAAGTATATTTATACAATTTATTATATTTAATATATAGTTAAAAAAATAATGAATAAATGTGTTTGAAATATCATTAATTTTTTACAATATATTATATAGATGTTTCCACAAAGAACGCTGATAACTAATGAACGAGTTTTAATAGATACTCCAATTGAAAATTTAGCTTATGCTGAATCACATGGCGTGTTTAGTTCAAATACCCTACCTATTATATTTGAACTAACTAAATTTATAAAACCTAAAATTTGTGTTATTATTGGAACAGGCGACGGTCTTATTCCAAGAGTTATTCGTGAGGCTCAAATTAAATCTTTAGTAAACAATTCTAAAACATATTTAATAGATTTAGGTGAAACGATGGGTGCTATGCCTGATAAGATTCATAATACAGAATCAGTGTTTCGCAAACTATATCCTGAAATAATGGTATTTAAAGGATATAGCACACCTGATGGATATAATTTTATTTCAAAAATTGAATCAACTATTGATTTATTATGGATAGACGGAGACCATTCACATTTAGGGTCATTAAGTGATTTTTATTATTATAGTAAATTAATAAGTGACGATGGTTTAATTTTTTTTCATGATACAGCACCAAATGGTCAAGGACAAATACAACCTCACTGGTGTGGTGTTGATAAAACAATTCAATTCATAAAAGAAAATTATAAAAATTTTGAATGTATAAATTTTACTAAAACGAATTGGTTAAATCTTGGGGCTGGATTTGCGATATTTAAAAAAAATGCCGTCTAAAAGAAAATATAAAAAACGTTCTCAATGAAACAAAAGGATAATCTACAAGAAAATAAAGAACCATATTTCGTAAACAAAGGTTTGGTATATAAAAACAGAATTCACATTATAATGTTAATAATATAATTAGTAATTTTTATAATGAACGATTCTACCTGTATGTAGTATAATAGACAAATCAATAGATAATTTATTTACTTTAACCATATTGAGTATTTCTTTTAGTGCTCCTTTACTATCTTTGTTTTGAAATGACATATTGATATCATCACACCAAATATAACCTTTTTCTCCATTTTCATTTGTTAATTTGAAATTATATAAAGTATTTTGTAATATTTTTTGTGTTGGCATAGATTTCCATATATCAACTAAAATAGCCCGTCATTTCTTCTTGTTTGTCGATATGAGTTCGTCTTCTTTTTTGACTACACATTCTTTAATATTTGAATGTGTTAGATCTAAATTATTAAGTTCATTCTCTGTAATATATATTTTTTTTTGGGTGTAAGTATAAGTCTCCATTAATAATTTCCTGGGTATAGTTCTCAATATTGAGAATACGAATTAATTCTGACATCTTGTTAATTATTTATATACCAGAATTTTTATTTTATATCAATTTTTTATTATTCGACAAATGTGTATAATAAAAAATTGTAAAAACAAATTAATTTTTAAAAATCAAGAAGTAAATTGGTGAGTTAATCCTTGTCCATGCCATATATCTATAGTCTTGTATGGCACCTGACCTATAAATAATCTATCATTATCAATATTAAATTGTGGGTCGGCTACAATATTATTTATTAATGTAAAAGCACTATGAACATTATAAACATGGTCTAAAGCCCCACTTAAATTTTCTCTAGAACCATATTGAGTATTGGGTGGTAAAAATTTAGTTAATAAAAAGTTTGATACTAATGCGGTACCAATAAAGCCTGAATTTGCAACAGCACTAAAATTATAATTTTGGCTAATACTGTATAAAAACATAATATCATGACTAATATTATGTCGTGTAGGATCAATATAAAACATATCAGCTATCTGTGGACGAAATGTTCCGGTCGCACGTTCAAAATAAGGATTCCAATTATATCCTGTATTATCACCACATTGCCTAACGCATTTGGCTTCATTTATTATTGGGTTTGATTCATCATATCGACATGCTGTTTTTATAATATCATCAGAATTATTTAACATTGCTTTTAGATTTTTACAATCAACAAAACTATGTCCAAAATCAATAAAAACAGGCATATAACTTGTTTTATATTCAACAATTTGCCCATTTTCCAAATGTATTTTAATATTAATATATTGACCAACCGGCGCTTTTACAAGTAATACATTATCATGATGTAAATCATAATGAGTAAAATAATTAGATAAGCTGGATAAAACAGTATAAATTATATGTAGCATTGCCGCTAACTTATTTAATCTTACATTATACATAGCGGCTATTTTGGTTGTGTTAGCTTCACACAGCGACCCCATAAATTGATGAAAAGTATATTCAATAGGTATAAATTGTGTAAAAACACATAAATCTCTATTATGTTCACAACCGTTCTTTACCGCAATTGATAAATCTGCTGTATTTAATTTTGAAATATATGTGTTAAAATTATTCGGTATTGTCTGTAAACCAGCAATATCTTTAAATGTATTATAACGGCCTATTGTATTGTACATACCTACCATATATGTTTTTGGAAAACAAGGAAAATATTTTGCAAATTCATTAATGCATAATCCAACTAAATATTCATAGAGTAAACTATCTGCCTCGGAGTTTGCCGCATTTTTTAAAACAATTTTATATCTATTATTTGTTCTAGTTACATATGTTAACTCCCTTATAAAACCATTTCGCGAATTGACCCCAATTGAACGAACATTTCTAGTATAGTTATTTAGATTTATAAATGATTCTGTATCGCGAAAAAAATCAGTAAGATCATTGCTTAATAAAATTTCTAAGTCAGTATATTGTCGCGGAGGAACGGGTGCTTGGGATTGTAAGGGTGCTATAACTGGAACGGGTGCTTGGGATTGTAAGGGTGCTATAACGGGAACGGGTGCTTGGGCTAAAGTTTGTTTGTTTCTACTAGTTATATGTAATTGTAATTCAGCTTCAGTATTAATATTGTTTCGTATACAATAATCTCTCAATTCGGAACATATCATTTCATAACTTTGTTTTTGTGTTCGTAAACCTAAATTACGCATATATTCCTGCAGTTTTCTCAAATTATGATCACCTTTTAATGCACAGACCTTTCCCAATAAATTGGGTGGTCTATTCGCAGACGACATTATATATATATATATTAATAAATAATTATAAATTAATAATTATTATTTTCTATTTTTGAAAGGATTTTATAATCTATGGTAATTCCATATGTTGTATTTAATTCAGTTATTATTGATTTTTTATTTAAATGGTTTGTTTTACTTTTATTACTATTTTCAGATAATATCATTTTTACTATTTTAATTTGTTCTGTGTCCAATTTTCTTTTACACGAACTTTTAATAATTGATTTAGATGATTCAATACTCGCAGTAGAAGTTTCATTTTTAACATAATCTAAAATTACACCATTTCCAGTTGTAATATATCCTTTAATATTGATTATGTTTTGATGTACTTGAATGTGGCAACTTCTACACAAGCATACCAAATTATGTTCTACATTTTTATGAAATCCAAGGTTTTTAAAATTACCTAAATTATCAGCACAACATTGGAAATTTATATGGTGAGTTTCTAATGGTATATCAGTATTATGAACAGGTTTATAAGAACAAATTGAGCATTTATATAGATATACCTCTGAATTATAATTACTTTGCTGACTGGGATATACTTGTGTATCTTTTCCCAATAGTTTATTTCTAATATCAAATGCCGCATTCATAAAATCCTGATCTAAATCAAGAAATCTCGCAACTTCTAAACCATATAATCCTGTTCCACTTCCCATTCTTAATTTCCTATCATAAATAAGCGTATGTGTATAGTCATCATATTGAACTTCGAGATGATATATTTTTAAATTAGGTAACTCAATAATATTATTCATAGTTGATATCTCATGTAAATGTGTGGCCATAAACATACAACTCTCCCTTTTATGTAATTCAATTATTGTAGCACATACTAAACTAATTCCACTAAAGCGTTCCGTTGACGCTACTAACTCGTCTATACAAACTAAACTATTTTTATTAGCATGTTTTAATATATATTTTAATTCAAGCATCTCAACCATAAAACTACTTTGCGATTTTAATATGTTATCTACATTTGAAATTCTTGTAAAAATATATTGATATGGTTTAAACTCAAAATTAATAGCAGAAACAAATCCTCCTGATTGAGCCATAATTATAGCGATACAAATAGCCTTTTGCATGGTTGTTTTTCCAACAGCATTATAACCATAACATAAAATTTGGTTTTGATTTTCTAATCCCAAGTGAATATCATTTGCTATAAATGGTGTTTTTGTTTGAACTTTTTCAACAATAGGGTGTCGTAACCCTTTTGCTATAAAATAACTATGTTCATACTTATTTGAAATATTTGGGCGACTAAGGTTTAATTCAATAGCATTTTGGGCATGTGTTTTAATAATATCAATCTCGCCCACAATATTTACTATTTTTTGTAAAAGTAAATTATATTGTTTATCTAAATTTTCTAAAATTTTGATATATTGTGCTGAAGCCATAGATACCATTCGTTTCGTTTTTTCGTCAATTTTTTTACTCCAAGCACTTATTGATTTACCTACAATACGAACATTTGACGAAGTAGAACTTATTTGTCTATATTCAATATCGGTGCTATTTATTGTAAATGTCTTTATAAATTTAGCTTGTTCATTTCCAACTTCTAATGTGAATTCAATTGTTTTTCCATTTAATTTTTGTTTTATTATTTCTGCCCGTTTTTTTGTTGTTTCTAAATATATTCCATCTCTTTCATTACTATTTATTGAAATTAAATTTTGAGATAGTTCCAGACTTTCAGAACTTTCTATGATTTCGTTAGTTTCACTAGGTAGATTAATATCTACATTATTTATATTTTTACTTGTTTTTTTTTTACCAATGGGAATATCTATATATTTTGATAATTCAATAGCAAGAGTAGAAAAAGCACTATGATAACATTCTATTTCATTATCTAAAATATCTATATCATTATTTATTCCTTCTACAAAAATAGATCTTTCAATGCTATTAATATTATATTTGTATATTTTATCTAATTTAAGATTAGACTGTATACTACAAATAAACTCATTATACTGATTAACAATTGATATGTCTGGTAAAAGATTTGGTAATACATTAGCAATATAGTTAAATAATTGGATAATATTTTTTGAACTGTTATATAAGTTATACATTTCATTAGGTGTTAATACTCGTAAAGCCATTCTACGATGTAGTCTTTCAATATCTAAAATTTTAGATAAAAAAACTTCAACTTGCTTATAGATATTATTATATAACATGCAGTCAATCTTGTTGTAATTTATTTCTAACAATTCACTTGATGTTATTGGATTAAGTAATTTTTGGCGAAACTGTCTTTTACCAAACGCAGTGCAGCATTGATTTAATATAGATAAAAGACTAGTATTGCGTGAATTGTTTTCCAATAGATTTTTATCGGGAATTATATTAAGTTGTTGAATCGAATTTTGCGTTAAAATAAGAGTTTCTTGATTATCAATTATTTCTGGTTTTGAAATTTTTTGGATGATATCAATACGATGGGATTTGGCAAATTCCAATAAAATTATATATGATATTACCGCATTTGGAAACTTTTCAAGGTCAATATATGATATTGGATCTAACATTCCATGATTTTGAAAAATGCTTCCTAAAAACTGATTTTGATAGGATAATTTATATATTTTATTATCAATATCATTTTCATAATAATGAAAAGTTCGACCATCTATTTGAATTTCTAAATCAGATATAATTTGTTCGCGCGTATAAAACCATTCATTATCAGTAAGGTGTGTTTTATCAACATGACATATTATTTCTTTTGGATTATAAATTTTAATAGTTTGATATAATTTATCAATACCAAATTGATAATCTCCTGAACGAGAACCAGTTTCATTTACATAATTAACACCAATTGATAAATCAATTAAACTATATGCACATATATAAAAATCATCTTTTTGATTTTTATGTGGTTCTAAATAAATAGCCATTAAAAAATTATTATCAAGTTGATTACAATAATCAATTGTAGTCGATGGACTTATAATTTGGTCTAAATATCGACTTACATTTTTTTTACCATTTTCTTCCTGATTATAAACGGCAATCGTATATCCATTTTGTAATAATATTGAAATAAATTTTTGTTGAGCATGCATTGGAAATCCAATCATCTCATAATTATTTCTTGATACTTCTTCTATATTTTTACTTTTTCTTCCTATTTGACAACTTAATAAATCTGCTATGGCAAATAGGTCAGGACCATCGTCACACCTATAGTTATAAATTTCATAAAACATGCCATTCTGCAATAGTACAATATTTTTACTACCATACTTTTTTGATATAAGTTCTCTATGTAAATCTAAATATTCATCTATGATTAATCTTTTTAAATCGCTGGCTTGAGCCATATTTAAGGATATCTTGACTATAGTTAATTGATATAATTAATCAAGATATCTTTAAGTAGTTTCTAACCTTTTTATAGTGTATTAAAGTCATACCTTCGGATTACTTATAATATTTTACTATAAAATTAGTATCGTTTAGAATGTTTTTTTTTCAAACGATTTCTTCTACTTTTTTTTCCACCACCCCTGATATGGTTATCGTCAAATTCAGAAATTCGAGACAAACTTGTTGGTATTATACTATTTATGGGGGTTAAATCAGAATAATGTATTTTTTGATCATCTAAAACACGAATTATATCCGATGATGATGCTGAAATAGTTTGTTGACCATAATAAAACGCATCAATTAACTTTAGTAGAATATTACTATTAGTAATAAATTCAACAATTCTAGCTTTAACAGGCTGACCTTCTATACGAACTAATACTAAATTGCCTACGTTTAAATTCATTATATAATTATATAAGATAATATTTTAAAATTTATTAAATAAGAATATTTAATAATATTATATAAATTATCTATATTGTTTCATATCACTTTCGACCATTTCAGTAAGTATTTCTTTTATTGAATAATTAGTTTTCCAACCCAATTCAGCAAGAGCTTTTGAAGAATTTCCTAATAATAAATCAACTTCGGCAGGTCTAAAATATTTAGGATTAACACGGACTACAACATGATTTCCAATATAACCTTCTTCTTGTAAACCTTCGCCACGCCATTGAATCGTTTTACCTAAAACACCAAATGCTAATTCAACTAATTCACGGATACTATACGTATTTCCTGTGCTTAATACATAATCATTTGGTTTATTGGACTGTAACATTAACCACATTCCATATACATAGTCTTTAGCATATCCCAAATCTCGCTTACTATTTAGATTACCTAAATATAAACAATCTTGTTTACCAGCAATAATAGCCGCCACTCCTAGTGTAATTTTCCTACATACAAAAGTTTCACCTCTCCTAGGGCTAGTATGATTAAATAATATACCATTACAAGCAAATAGATTATAACTTTCTCTATAATTTTTAACAATCCAATAACTATAGAGTTTCGCAATAGCATATGGACTACGAGGATTAAAAGGAGTTTCTTCATTTTGGGGAATTTCTAATACTTTTCCATATAATTCACTTGTTGATGCTTGATACAATTTTATTTTGTCTGTTAATCCTAATTTATGAACTATTTCTAACAAACGAAGCGTACCTAATGCGTCAACTTGTCCTGTATATTCTGGAACTTCAAAACTAACTTTAACATGACTTTGTGCTGCTAAATTATATATTTCAAATATTTGAAAATCACGTCCCTGTTCATCCAATATTGTATTAAATACATTTTGTAGACTACTTTGGTCAGTCATATCTCCATAAATTAATCTAAGTTTAGAGTAAATATGATCAATACGCTCTGTATGAATGCTACTATGACGGCGGATAATACCATACACAATATATCCTTTTTCTAATAACAATTCAGCTAAATAACTTCCATCCTGACCTGTAATACCTGTAATTAAACTTATTTTAGACATTGATACTATAATTAGTAAGCTTACTATATTTTTATATATGTATTCTATTCAATTATCATTAAAAATTTAATAAACTATTACTAAATAATATAATTAAATTTTAAAATCACAAATATTAATAATAATATAAAGAATGGGTACAAATTTCACTATGATTATTATGTTTAATTTTATAAACTACAATTGAGTTAGGCGAATACACTAAATCACAATTATGATCCCAACCAAATTTTTGCATTATATCTTTAAACATTATATAATTATAAAAGTTATACACATCCATAATCTTATATTCTTTTATATAAAAACATATCTAACTCTATACAAAAACTATGTTATAATATTTACAGAGGATGTATTAACTTTTTTATTATTTTTCTTAGCAATTTTCAACAATCTATCGAAAAACAATCTATTATCATAGGATCCCCATTTAGAACATTTGTAAAAATTGTTATTATTATCTTTAAATGGCCATTGAAATAGTTCATAAGTAATATAATTTATAACCATAATTACATCTGAATCATTATAAATATGTAATTCATCTATTTTATTTTCTAATAATTTACCAAACTGTTGTGCTAGAGGTTTATTTATTCTTACATTTTCAGATATGTTTAAAAATTCATTTGAATTTATCTTATAGTCATAATATTCTTTTAATATTTTTTCGGCATCTCTTCTTAATTTATGAATATCTCTTTTAACTATATTATTTATAGATATAATTTCCCTTTTTAATTTATGATTTTTTTTTAATGCGTTTTTTTTTATGTTTATCAACTCATTATCACTATCAATAATTTCGGATAATGTTGAATATATATCAAAAAATAAATTTTCTTTGTTTTTTATACTACAACAAATACAATAATCAGTATGATTCATATCACAATAATATTTTAAATTACTATATAAGTCACCATAATAAATTTCATTTGAATTCGTTTGAATTTTTTTTTGATTTTTAATACCTGTATCTCTACAAATGGGGCATTCTGGATTTATTCGTAAACTATCTATTATACACGATGTATGAAAACGATGGTTACAGGACAATATATAATTTTGCTCTTTATCCATATCTTCTTTACATATTGAACAATTTTCCATTGAATAATATTTATAATTATATATTACTATTTACTATTAGATTTATATAACTATAAATAGTATTAAATATTTAATAACTATTTTACAAAGTAATAAATAAATTTCTCCATTTTAACTTTTTCAAATTCATTAAAATACAATTTTTGTAAATTTTTTAATTCATATTCTAATGCGTTTTCAGTTTTTGAAGCGTTCAAAGGTTTTTTTAAATATTTTGTTTCTATTAAGAATCTGGGATATAAAATTCTTCTCTATTATTTTCTAAAAAGATATTTTCATGATGAAGTTATTTTAAAATTATTGTATTGATGTTAAAATAAAAAATATACTATTACATTATCAACTTCTAATTTTTAGATTTATGAATTAAATTAAATTAAATAAAAAAATATATTTAATACATAAGTCTATAGATTTTACTAAGTTATAACATTTTCTAATCCCCGATTATAATAATAATAGTTTCCCATTCCCTTTTCACTATTTAATTTTCGAAATGTAATATTAAATCTACCTCGCGCACTTTTTTGAGGGTCAAGGCAATGTTCTGTTGCGTCATACATCATTAGCAAACTTCCGTCTCGTAATGTAATATCAAAACGATGGTCGTCATTTCGCATTGAAAATACCCTTTCTGCTGATAAACTAATGCTTGCTACCGTTTTTTCTTCTAAAAACTTTTCATCATCCGCATGCCAATTAATGTGTTCAGAACCATGTGTGTAAAAATTTAGAATACTAGCATTAGCATAAAAACCTGTTTTTTCCCCAATTTGATCGCGCAAAAATACTAACCAATCGGGCATAACTTCAGTCATGAAATTTTTTCCACGATATCTAACAACTTCTTCGTTAAGACGGCCATAACACCAAGTCAGTCGTGGTGTTACGCGTGTCTTCCCATACATCTGGTAATTTACTCGAGTCCATGGAATGTCGCTTAAAAACCCCTTTATTCTTGAAGGTTCCTGAACAAAATCTCTATAATACGATGCGTGCAATAGTCCATCAAACTCAGTGTCAGACTTTCCATCGTAAATTTTTCTTGTGCGTTTGGACATTCTATTCTTATTAATTCTACCAATAATAACGCAAGAACTATCAATTTTTTTTTAGATACTAATATTAAATATTCTATATATTATATACTATAAAGATGACTATTTCAAATTTTAAGCGATATTCAAATAGAAATCAAATAAATAGGAGAAGGTCAACCAAGAAAAATATAAAATATGGAGGAAATCCACCAAGAGGATTACCCACTATATTCAGAATATACACTACAGGTATAGCAGATGATGGTAGAGAAGATGAAAATAAATATTCTAATATTTGGAATAAATTTGTTAGAGAGGAAATATTAAGATATATACCTGAAAATTTTAATAATATTGAAATTTTGCATTTTGATACCTTTGTAGGAGCTACAATACCACATATGAGTGAAGAAAGAAAAAATGAATTGGAAAGAACTTTACGAGAAGATTTAACAAATGGTGATATAAACGATAGTTCTGGTAGGGTTGTGTTATCGGAATTTAATCGATTACCTGTAGACCTCGACACACATACCCCATTTCTTATTATCGATTTTGCTAATTTATTACACATTGTAAATAGTCAAAGGAGTAAACTTAGGTCTTATCGTGAAGAATTTTATATAAATGGTGTACATCATGATGGAAGATCTTTTTATGCTCCATTTTTATATTTTGGTTATGGTTATAGGGATCAAGATTATTTTGTATCAACCCATACCAGACAAATACCATTGTTAAATATATCTGAAAATGGTTCAGTAACTACCTATGAAGGATACTTTCTAGATCGAGGTCTTAATGTTGGCAATTTCAGCAACCCATTAGATAATATTATATATAAATGTAGAATTGTAATAAAAGAACGACTAAATTTTGTTAAGTCTATTTTAACTGAACCTGCCAAATACAATAAAATAGCTAAAATTTTGAGTAACACGCATTTTATTGATAATGTCCTTGAACAATTGCTAGTTGAAAATCCATTGGAAACAATTTTAAATTTTGATGAATTTATAGACGAACTCAGTGATTTGTGTATTCATATTATAAATGAATATATTGAAACAGAAGATATTGATTTTTTTAGCAATTACCAATTATCGTAAGGATGATACCATTGAATAGTTAGTTTATTTTAAATATAAAAAAAATAATATATTATTTATTAAGAGATAAATGATATAATATTTATTAATGGTATGATTTTCAAAAATGTTAGGAAAAGTTGTAGTGATATTTATAAATTTTAGTGCGATTTATTAAGTAATTTAACAATCTTAGCTACATTCAAATTAAACCATCTAATATGTATGAAATGGCCAATTGTTCATCATTAGATGCTCGTTCAAGAGCAGCCATTACTAAAGTTGGATGAAATCCCATTTTGAATATTTCACGAGTTTCTTCAGGCGCAGCTAAAGGTGAACCAGATTCTGATAATAGTAATTCAATTGCCCTAGCTTCGTCATTATCTGTGGCTACTAGTGCTTTTAATACTTTATCAGTAGCAAATCCCATACCAAAAATTTTACGTTTAGTATTTTTTTGGATATCTTCAAGTGAAGCACCAGTGGATGAAATGTGGTGCATACCACCTCTCAGACGTAATACTAAGTGTAATTTAGTTCCTGATGTAATATTATAAACAGAGATTGGAAATTTTTCATCCAATTGCTCTCCGCCGTAAATTAATCTCTGTTGATCAAAAGGAATACCTAATAAATCGTTTATCATATTTTTTATGTTAAGAATAGTCATATTAGCTTTAATATCAGATAATTCTATAGTTTTACCTGTATGAGTATTAACAAAAATACTGAACCCACCACCCGCCATCATGTATTTAGTTCTTTTAGATCTTTTTTGATTTTTCGTATTATATACTTTTTTTGAAATACGCTTATTATTTAGTTTTTGCACCATTATGTTATTTATATATAATAATAATATTTTTATTTTAACCAATAATTTATATATATAATTCATTAAGAACCAATTAAAATTCTGGGGATGTATTTTACCTTCGACTAAATAATATAAAATTTATGTAAACCCTTACAGCGTTTTCATGATTCCTATAGTCATCCTATAATTTATTAAAATCTTACGATTTATAAATATTATATCATTTATTGCTTGACGAATAATATAATATTATGTTTTTATGTTAACCCTTAAAGCGTTTTAACACCTCCAGGAGGTTTCCTAGACTTTTATAAAATTACCAATTTATTGAATATTTTATTATTATCTGCTTGTAAAATAATAAAATATTTAGTTTTATTCTGAAAAATACACAAT
>Ga0164293_10003047_pt1 | contig 14267 bp, 18 predicted proteins | sample GEODES118metaG_FD_111487 | JGI IMG/M metagenome (GOLD analysis project Ga0164293, IMG submission 111487) | Eutrophic lake water microbial communities from Lake Mendota, Wisconsin, USA - GEODES118 metaG | ecosystem: Environmental > Aquatic > Freshwater > Lake | place: USA: Lake Mendota...
ATCTAGTAGCGACAACAATAAGTGCTCGACAGTGATGAACTCATGACGAGCCGATCTCGCCTCGACAAAGGCCATATGCAGGCTAACTTCAAGCTCTTGGGAAATCACATTTCCTCCGACGTTCTATCAAGTGTTACACCGTTAAATTGCATTCTATGCCTTAATTGTCACTTGCCGGTTCCATCACACATTGCAATGGATGTTGACGAGCCCGAGCATGCTGCGCAACCTGCGCAATACGACTGGCAGCGATATCATGCGGGTAAACCCCACATACCCCTTTTCCTTCGTGGTGAACTTGCAACATGATACGCATTGCCTCTTCGTGACCTTTACCAAAAAACTTCTGTAAAACATGAACGACAAACTCCATCGGCGTGTAGTCGTCATTGAGGAGAATCACCCTGTACATAGGCGGCGGAGAGGTTTTAGCACTCTGCTTCTCTACAACGAGATCTGGACTGGAAGAAATACGTGCGGGCATGATCAACAGTTCAATTTATTAAGAAGTCATCATTTTATAGAGCAGTTTGATACAAAATTTCACTTAAGGTTCAGGGTACTAGGCAAACCGCTACTTGACGAATTTGTTAAATCTAACGAATATCACAACACATTCAAAAATACTTGAGTGTCAATATGCCGGAAGCAGATTTTTTGAAGCATACGCTTTTGATCAGTTTTCCGTTTGATTTATACAACGTAAAGAAGAGGCAGTCGGAATGTCAGACTCGACCACAAGCAATGGCCCTAAGGTCACCGGAACCGTCAAGTGGTTCAACGATGCGAAAGGTTTTGGATTCGTCACGCCTGATGATGGCGGAGAAGACCTTTTTGCACATTTTTCAGCGATCCAGATGAATGGGTTTAAAACACTCAAAGAAGGCCAAAAAGTCGCCTTTGAAGTCACCCAAGGTCCTAAGGGCAAGCAAGCCACAAATATAACTGCTGCATAAGCGGACGGGGTGAATAACCCCTTGGATACTACGCAATGTATAGATGGTTCACGTCTGAAAAACAGCGCGACCTCGCGGTCGTGCTGTTTGTTTTTTTATTGAGCTTCATTTCTCTTTCCGCAGCGTACGGGCAGACAAATCCTCCGCTTCCCATCAAAAGACTCAACGCCGGCATGCACGTTATTCAAGCGGAGGTCGCGTCCACGCCTGAGACGCGCTCCACGGGATTAATGCATCGCAAAACACTCGCCCCCAATCACGGCATGCTATTTGTCTTTGACCAAGCGAACGTTCAGTGTTTTTGGATGCGTAATACCTTTATTCCTTTATCAATCGCTTTTCTGCTGGATGACGGCACGATCGTCAATATTGCGGACATGAAACCACAAAGCGATGACTCGCACTGCTCAAGCAAACCTGTGAGATTGGCGCTCGAAATGGAGCAAGGTTGGTTTGCGACTCGCGCAATGACGCCTGGCAAAAAAATACTCGGCCTTCAATGACCGAGTATTGTGTTGCGCACCTTGATGTCGTGTTAGCCGCTAGGAACGTCTAAACACGCTCCACGATAAGAGCAATGCCCTGTCCAACACCGATACACATCGTACACAAGCCATAGCGCCCTCCCGTCACCTCAAGCTGATGCACAGCGGTCATCACAAGGCGAGCACCGCTGGCGCCAAGTGGGTGGCCAAGTGCAATTGCCCCGCCATTCGGATTGACGCGAGGATCATTATCCGCAATACCGAGCATGCGCAAGACTGCGAGGCCTTGCGCGGCAAAAGCTTCGTTTAATTCGATGACGTCCATCTGGGCAAGCGTCAAGCCCGCAAGAGCCAGTACTTTTTGTGATGCAGGTGCAGGGCCGATACCCATGATACGGGGTTCAACACCCGTCGTCGCCATCGCGACAATCCGAGCGCGCGGCTTTAGACCATGATGGACAGCGGCTTGTTCGTGCGCGATTAGCATCGCAACGGCGCCATCATTGACACCTGAGGCATTTCCAGCGGTAACAGAACCGCCCTCGCGAACAACGCCTTTGAGTTTGGCCAGGGACTCAAGGGTCGTTTGACGAGGATGCTCATCGCGATTCACGATGATGGCATCACCCTTCTTTTGAGCGATGCTGACCGCGACGATCTCGCTATCAAAATAGCCACTTTTCTGGGCAGCGGCCGTTTTTTCCTGACTGGCCATCGCGAACAGATCTTGATCCGCACGCGAAATATTGAACTGTTCAGCCACATTTTCAGCTGTTTCGGGCATCGAATCGACACCGTACTTTGCTTTCATGAGTTTATTGACGAAACGCCAACCAATCGTCGTATCAAAAATCGAAGCGCTACGCGAAAAGGCGGAATCTGCCTTGCCCATTACGAAAGGAGCACGCGTCATGCTTTCAACGCCACCCGCCAACATCAAGGAAGCATCTCCCGCACGGATCGCACGCGCAGCCGTACCAATCGCATCCATCCCAGAACCACACAAACGATTGATTGTGCCGCCAGGCACAACATCCGGCAATCCTGCCAACAATGTGGCCATGCGCGCGACGTTACGATTGTCCTCGCCGGCTTGATTGGCGCATCCCATCAGGGCATCATCGAGTTCATGCCATTTCACGCCAGGATTGCGCTCTGCTAAGGCACGCACAGGGATTGCGGCCAAATCATCGGGGCGAACCGAAGCCAGCGAACCCGCATAACGACCAAAGGGTGTGCGAATTGCATCACAAATATAAGCGTGTTTGTCCATGAGGGATCTCTTGAGGAATGTTGGAAGTCTCTTGCCAAATCTTAGCGCAAAAAAATGACAAAAAAAAACCGGCCAATCTGGCCGGTTTACATCAAGGTGACTTGCTTAACCGAGATTTTTAGCTGCAAATGACCAGTTCACCAAATTCCAGAAGCTCTCGAGATACTTGGGACGAGCATTACGGTAGTCGATGTAATAGGCATGCTCCCAGACGTCACAGGTCAGCAAAGCAACATCAGTCGTCGTGAGCGGAGTTGCAGCGTTGCTGGTATTGACGATATCAAGCGAGCCATCGGCCTTTTTGACAAGCCACGTCCATCCCGAGCCAAAGTTACCCGCAGCGGATTTGTTGAAAGCCTCTTTGAAAGCGGCAACACTGCCCCACTTGGCTTTAATCGCATCAGCCAGCTTGCCTGTAGGCTCGCCACCTGCATTGGGCGCCATGCTGTTCCAATAGAAGGTGTGGTTCCAAACCTGCGCGGCATTATTGAAAATGCCACCTGAGGATTTTTTGACGATCTCTTCGAGAGAGGCTGACTCAAACTCAGTGCCAGGAATCAGGTTATTCAAGTTTGTCACATAGGCTTGATGGTGCTTGCCGTAGTGGAACTCAAGTGTTTCTTTGGAGATGATAGGTGCCAAAGCATCCATCGCATAAGGCAAAGCTGGAAGTGTGTGGGCCATTGTTGCAAAGTCCTCGTGAATGTGGGTGAAACGAATTTTTGTCTATTGTATCGGACGTCATGAACTCCTGGCTACAACCCCTATTGGGGACAAGGGTTAGCAGAATCCGCGTCAACCTAGATCGTCCGAGTGTTTTAGGCCTTGCACTTGAACAGAAGCCGCTCCTTTTGCAAGGCTGATTTCCACGACTTGACCCAGCTTGAGCGCTTGACTGGAACGAATCACGTGGCCTTGTGGGCTTCGAACGATCGCATAGCCACGGCTTAGAGTTTGCTCTGGACTCAACGCGCGCAACTGTGCTTCTAAACCTAGCAAGCTGGCCTGTCGCATCACAGTCATTCTGCGCTGACACAGACTGAGTGCTGTCATCGTTCTTGAGAGACCAGCACGCTGGGTACTGACCTCGGGAAGCACGACTTTCAGACGCGCGTGAACCCGATCCGACTGGACGCAGAGTTGCTGAAAAGCCCGCCGGGACGCGTGACGCAGCCTATGAACGAGTCCGCTGAGCCTTTCTTCTTGATGGGAGAGGCGCTGAGTAGGCGAAACGACCCCCATCGCAATGCGATCCACGCGCTGCGACAATGTTTCGAGTTTGCGTCGCATCACATGGCTGAGTTGATCTCGCGCGCGTGATACTCGGCCCAACAACTCAGAACGCGCGACGCATACTAGCTCCGCTGCAGCAGTTGGCGTAGGTGCGCGTAAATCCGCGACAAAATCAGCGATCGTGAAGTCCGTTTCGTGCCCCACGCCAGAGACAACAGGAATAACGCTTGAGGCAATATCACGTGCTAACGCTTCATCATTGAAACTCCAGAGGTCCTCGATACTGCCGCCCCCTCTCACAAGCAAAAGAGTGTCAACCTCTTGCCGTTCATTCGCTAAAGCCAAAGCCTGCCTGAGCTGTAAGGAAGCGCCCGTTCCCTGAACCATTGCCGGGTAGATCACAATCGGGACGTGGGGGGCACGGCGCGCCAACGCTGTCAGCACATCGCGCAACGCCGCAGCGGTCAATGAAGTGATGACCCCGATGGCGCGAGGATGTCCAACAATGTCACGTTTTTGAGCAGGATCGAACAACCCTTCTTGATTCAATTTATTTTTTAAAGCAAGAAATGCCTCAAAAAGTGAGCCTAAACCTGCGCGACGTAACTGCTCTGCTTGAATCTGGTACTCACCCCGAGCCTCATACAGCGTCACCCGCCCTTTGAGTTCGATAGAATCTCCCGATTTAGGCATAAAACCCACGGCAGTCGCTTTACTGCGAAACATCACAACCCTGACAGAGGCAGCATTGTCTTTAAGCGTGAAATACCAATGACCAGAAGCAGCGGGCATAAAATTAGAAACCTCACCCCGAACCCAGTTCACATCGAAACTGTCTTCCAAAAGACGTGCAACGGCTTGATTGAGCTCAGACACTGTCAGAATGTCCCGCGCGAATGCTGAATTTTCTCGTTGATCACTAAGTGTCATAAGGGTTCTACGCCAAAGATTGTCCACAAACGTAATAAATCAGTAATAAGTGTTTGTGCTTAAAGAATTTATTGATTTAGATAAAAAATCGCATTAAATAAATTAAATAAGTATATGTTTTAATTGATAAATTGTTAAAATCAATACGAATTGCTCACTTTTTAAGCAAATACTCGAAAGCAACCATTTTCCATCATTTCTGAAGATGCGCACAGAATTATCCACAAGTTCTGTGGATAGTTTTTAGTTCGTGTTTGGCTTGCCAACTATCATGTCGCACCCGTACCATGCCAGCATTGTGCTGTGCATTCCATCCTAAAGCTAGAGAGGTTACTTTTTGCAATCCATCGTCATTCAGGCAGGCTGGCCCATCTGGCCATTGATCGCCCTGTCCATCGTTGGCTTGGCCATCGTGATCGAACGTGCATTAAGCCTTAATGCTGCTCGTCTCATCCCTCACGATCTACCCGCCCAAGTCATACAAATGGTTCGCGCCAAGGCTGACACGCCCGAGGCCATTGAAAAACTGCGTGCATCCTCTCCGCTTGGCCTCATCCTTGCTGAACTGCTTCAATGCAGACATTTGCCACCCGCAGAACTACGATGCGCGGTCGATGATGCCGGTCGTGATGTTGCCTATGTATTACAAAAATACCTTCCCGCACTGGCAACGGTGGCAAGCATTGCGCCCCTGATGGGTCTATTTGGCACTGTCGTAGGCATGATCGAAATTTTCGCTGCTTACAAACCAGATGGATCCGATCCGACAGAGTTAGCACGCGGCATTTCAATTGCGTTGTACAACACCGGATTTGGTATTTTGATTGCGATACCTGCGGTCATGGCGCATCGATTATTCAAATCCCGGGTGGAAGCTCTAGTATTAAAGATGGAGCAAGCGACTCGTTATGTTGCCAAGAATATTTAAGCCTTACGCGTCATGAACTTTCGCTCAACCGCCTCTTCAGACGACAGTCCAGACATCAATTTGATTCCATTAATTGATGTTTTGCTCGTGATATTAATTTTTTTAGCGGCAACCACAACGTTTACCCGTGAGCGTCAACTCAGTATTTCTTTACCCCAAGCGAGCGCCGAACAAACGACAGCATCAACACTCGAGGTTTCGATTGCTCAAGATGGACGCTACGTGATTGGGGGTGTCCTCATTTCCTCAAGCAATCTTGTTGCTCGCTTGAAAGTCCAACGTTCAGATCACACTGACAGTGCCCTGGTCATTCGCGCAGATGCGATGGCCCCTCATCAAGCCGTCATTCACGCGATGCAAGCGGCGCGAGAAGCCGGCATCAGTAAAGTGCACTTTGTCACACAGGCCACGCAGTGAGCACCAAAGTGCTGCGCACGAGTATCGAACATTGGCTGCAGCGCCAGTGGCAGCAAAAGGGGGTATGGGCATGGCTCATGGCTCCGCTCTCCCTTCTGTTCGGTGTGATTCTAAAAATTCGCGCGCTGCACTACCGTTACTTTAAGCGCAATACCACTTTTCCAATCCCTATCGTGGTTGTTGGCAATATCTACATCGGTGGGACAGGAAAAACACCCGTCGTTATTGCGCTCGTCAAACAACTACGTTCTTTAGGTTGGCATCCTGGTGTCATCAGCCGGGGATACGGGACGCACATCGGTGAAAAACCCCTTGTGGGGCAAGGAAAGATTGATGCTAGTATTTTTGGTGATGAGCCTGCGTTGATTGCTAGGGATACTGGCGCTGCGATCGCGGTGCACCCCAATCGACCAAAAGCTTACTTTTCCCTCTTGGCAAACGATCCGCAGGTCGACGTGGTGATCTCAGACGATGGTTTACAACACCTCCAGCTCCATCGAGATATCGAAATTGTTGTGCAAGATGAGCGCGGAAACGGCAATGGTTGGTTGTTGCCTGCCGGCCCTCTGCGCGAGCCTGTTAGCCGCTTAAATACCGTCCAGGCTCTGATCTTGAGAACAAACGATGCCCCTGCCTCGCCCTTGCCTACATCATCTTGCTTGGTGCGAAAAACGGCAGCTACATTGCGAGTGATGCAATTTAGAAATCTCCAAAGTGGACTATTTCTTGATCCGTCAAGCTTCATTACACGTTTCAAGAAACTTAAGGTCATGGCGATTGCAGGTATTGCCAACCCATCACAGTTTTTTTTAAGCCTGCATCAAATCGGCATTGAGCTCTCAGAACAACGAGCGTTGGCTGATCATTTCGCCTTTGAAGCATCGACATTTCAAGCAATGCATGCCGAATGTGTTGTGATGACGGCGAAAGACGCTGTCAAGTGTGAAAACATCGAAGACAGCCGACTTTGGGTCGCTGAGGCGGAAATGTGTTTTTCAGATCCAGATTTTTTGCCGTGGCTGAACGTGCAATTAAATGCAAAATCCGTGCAGTCACATCTCGATTGATTACAATGTAAATATGCAAACACGTCTGCTTGACCTTCTTGTCTGCCCCCTTTGCAAGGGACGACTCTATCCAAATTCTGATCATACGGAACTCGTTTGCCGGGGTGATCGGCTTGCCTTTCCTGTCCGTCATGGTGTCCCGGTGATGCTAGAAACACAGGCGCGCCCTCTGGCCGATGCCGAAGATCATCCAGACAATGCCTAAAGGCAAGTAAATACACGCATGCAACCTTTCATTGTCATTATTCCCGCTCGTAAAGCATCAACCAGGCTCCCGGGTAAAATGTTGGCTGATCTTGCAGGGATTCCGCTTGTCGTTCGTGTCGCGCATCGTGCAGCCGCCTCAGCTGCCAAAAAGGTGTATGTCGCCACGGATGATGCATCGATCGCAAGCGCTGTTCGCGCTTATGACATTGATGTTCTGATGACTCGCGAGGATCACCCTTCAGGCACTGATCGGTTGGCAGAAAGTGTCGCGTTACTCAAGCTTTCTGATGACGACATTGTCGTCAATGTACAAGGTGATGAGCCCTTGATTGATCCTGCCCTGATTAACCAAGTCGCGGCATCGCTTGCTCGACACCCACATGCAGCGATGGCGACCTGTGCGGCGCCGATCTCTGACGCAACGAGCTTCTTTAATTCAAACATTGTTAAGGTTGTTTGCGATAATAAGTCTCATGCGCTCTATTTTTCTCGCGCGCCTATTCCTTGGGATCGCGATGCTCTAAGCCAAGGAACAGAAGTATTGAGTCAGGGACTACCCGCGCTCCATCACATCGGTCTGTACTCTTACCGTGTGCATTTTTTAAAAATCTTTCCCTCTTTATCGCGAGGGGTCCTCGAAAGTATTGAGTCCCTTGAGCAACTGCGCGCGCTCGAGCACGGTTTTAAGATCGCCGTGCATTTGACAGACCGGCACCCTGGGCCAGGTGTCGATACACAGGCTGACTTGGATCGCGTTCGTCAAATACTGGCCAAAGAAGGTTTAACTTCAGGGTAAGCACCACGCAAGCCCAACTGCGTCAACTGCTGCGATGCGGCATAATATTGTCAATCATCACTCAAAGTATCGGGAGTTCATATGCGTCTAATTCTGCTGGGTCCGCCAGGTGCTGGCAAAGGCACGCAAGCGGCATATATCACCGAACATTTCGGTATCCCTCAAATTTCTACGGGAGATATGCTCCGCGCTGCCGTTAAAGCCGGTTCTTCGCTTGGTATCGCTGCGAAAAAAATCATGGATGCCGGTGGGTTGGTTTCGGACGAGATCATCATAGGCCTGGTCAAGGATCGTCTGACACAACCAGACTGCAGCAAAGGTTATCTTTTCGATGGCTTTCCACGTACGATTCCACAAGCCGATGCGCTCAAGCACGCGAATGTAGCCCTTGATTTTGTCGTTGAGATCGCGGTTCCCGAACAAGACATCATTGAGCGCATGAGCGGTCGAAGGATCCATCCAGCTAGTGGTCGCAGCTACCATGTTCGTTTTAATCCCCCCAAGGTCGCAGAACAGGACGATGTAACCGGCGAGTCGCTGGTCCAGCGTGAGGACGACAAAGAAGCAACCGTTAGACACCGCCTCAAGGTCTATCGAGACCAAACGCGTCCTCTCATTGACTATTATTCCTCATGGGCTCAGGCAGATACTTCAGCCCCACGCTACCGCAAGGTCCAAGGCGTTGGTTCGGTCGATGAGATCAAAGCCAACATCTTCGCCGCGCTTGCTTAACCAATAAGAGCAGTCTCATGGAAATCAAAAATAAAGTTTTTATCGTCACAGGTGGTGCTTCGGGTTTAGGCGCGGGTACTGCGAAAATGCTCTGTTCGCATGGAGCTCATGTTGTGCTCGCCGACGTTCAAGACGAAGCGGGTCAAGCGCTCGCCAAGGAACTTGGCCAACGCTACGTGCACTGCGATGTTACTCAAGAGCAAGATGCTCGCGCTGCCGTTGCGGCAGCCCTTGAGCTCGGCCCCCTCTTTGGCTTGATCAACTGTGCCGGTATCGCTCCTGCGGCCAAAACCGTAGGAAAAAATGGTGCACATCCTTTAGATATGTTTCAAAAAGTTATTTCCATCAATTTGATCGGTAGCTTTAATATGATTCGCGTGGCCTCTGAGGCCATGAGTAAAAACACGGCAGAGCCAACCGGCGAACGCGGCGTTTTGATCAACACCGCTTCCGTGGCGGCTTATGATGGACAAATTGGACAAGCCGCTTATGCGGCGTCCAAGGCTGGCGTCGTCGGTATGACACTCCCCGTTGCACGCGACCTCGCACCGTTGGGGATCCGATGCGTCACGATCGCACCGGGCATTTTTGGAACACCAATGATGTTTGGGATGCCTCAAGCCGTTCAAGACTCTCTGGCAGCCAGCATCCCTTTTCCATCACGCTTTGGGCGCCCCGAAGACTACGCCAAACTCGTCCATCAAATCGTCACCAACGAGATGCTGAATGGTGAAACAATTCGCCTGGACGGCGCTATCCGCATGCCACCAAAATGAGTCTGTTGCGTGCCGCCGCAACCGTCAGCAGCTTCACGCTGCTGTCGCGCATTACAGGCTTGGCACGCGACATTATCATCGCCCGTACATTTGGCGCCGGGTCGTTGACCGATGCATTTTGGGTGGCTTTTCGTATCCCTAATCTGCTGCGTAGACTTTTTGCCGAAGGCGCCTTTGCGCAAGCCTTCGTCCCGATTTTAGGAGAGGTTAGAAACCAACACGAGCCCGAAGCCGTTCGGATTTTGCTTGACCGTGTCGCCATTACCCTATTCCTTGTTCTTTCCCTCACAACCATTGTTGGGGTGATCGGCGCCCCGTGGGTCGTCATGGCAATGGCGAGTGGCTTGACAGATCCCTCCCGCGCATCGGATTTTGACTCCGCCGTTTGGATGACTCGGGTGATGTTCCCCTACATCATTTGCATGTCTCTCGTCGCTTTTGCATCGGGAGTACTCAATACTTGGCGACGCTTTGCAGTCCCGGCTTTTACACCTGTATTGTTAAATCTTTCAATGATTGGCACCAGCTTATTGCTGTCGGACTATTTTCCACAACCGATTTTTGCCTTGGCAGCAGGCGTTATGCTTGGCGGACTCGCACAACTCGCTGTTCAATGGTGGGCATTGAGGCGACTTGGCCTTAGACCTCGCCTGATCGGCCCCGTCAAACCCGCACTGCGTGATCCGATCGTACGACGCATCATGAAACAAATGTTGCCAGCCACCTTGGGGGTGTCAGTGGCTCAAATTTCATTACTCATCAATACCAACATCGCCACATGGCTCACCCCTGGAAGTGTGACTTGGCTTTCCTTTGCGGATCGACTCATGGAGTTCCCCACCGCCCTTATCGGCGTTGCGCTGGGAACGGTACTGTTGCCAAGCCTTGCGAAAGCCCACGCCCAACCCGACGGACAGTTGCACTACAGCCACCTACTGGACTGGGGGCTCAAACTGATGCTTTTACTGGGTCTACCTGCTGCGCTTTGTATGGTGATGATGGCTGACGCTTTAGTCGCCACTCTTTTTCACCACGGCGCCTTTAATGCTTCGGATGTATCTCAAACGCGTTGGGCCGTCATGGCCTATTCTGTCGGGCTGGTCGGGCTGCTCGCGATCAAAATTCTTGCACCGGGCTTTTATGCCAAACAAGACATCCGCACGCCAGTCAAAATCGCCATTGGCGTACTGATCCTGACACAGGTCATGAATATCTTTTTGGTGCCTTGGCTTGCCCATGCGGGCCTGGCGCTTGCGATCGGCTTAGGTGCATGCCTGAATGCCCTAGCACTCTATATCGGCCTTAGACGCAAAAAAATATACCAACCCGCAACGGGCTGGGGTGCATTTCTACTCAGACAAACTTGTGCTTTGCTTGTGATGGCGGTACCTTTGTGGCTGGCTGCACACCAGATTGATTGGATCGCCCTTCAATCCAGCCCGTGGTTGAGAGTTTTGTGGTTATTGAGCGTCTTAGCCTTCTCGGGTGGTTGCTATTTATTGACGCTTTGGGGCCTAGGAATGCGCCTCAAACACTTTAGACGAGCGCCTGATGCATCAGAGAAGCCAAATTTGACCCAATAGGGTTTGCAATTCAGGGACTTAGTGCTAGAATAGCGGACTGAACTCAACCAAATGCGCTCTTTTTATATCGGGCGCGCACTTTAAAGATAAGACAGACTATTCATGGCAAATACAGCCCAAGCCCGTAAACGTGCACGCCAATCGGTGGCGCTTAACATGCACAATTCCAGCCTGCGTTCAATGCTCCGTACCGCTATCAAGCGTGTGCGTACAGCAATTGACACCGGCGATAAGGCCGCTGCGGCTGACGTGCTCCAAAAAGCAACCAGCGTCATTGACCGCGTTGCCGACAAAAATATTATTCACAAAAACAAAGCGGCACGTCACAAGAGCCGCTTGTCTGCAGCGATTAAATCTTTGGCTTAAAGTTCGTTCTGCATAGATTTGCAGAGTTCGTTATCAGCCAATGATCTAACAGCCCTTCATGGGCTGTTTTGCTTTTATTTTTTTCTAGACGGAACATATTCCCATGGCTAAGCAACGTATTCTGCAAATTGGCTCTCTCACTGGACACACTCCCGCAGATGCGGAGATTGCTGCGCGCTACGACGTACTGCAATATTGGAAAGCGACAGACGCCCAGGCTTTTTTACGCGAACACGCCGATAGCATTGAAGTCATCGTCACTTCTGCAAATATTGGTTGCAAAGCTGAGGTCATTCACGCACTCCCCAAACTAAAAGCCATCTGCAGCTGGGGCGTTGGTTACGACTCCATCGCTGTCGAAGACGCTCAACTTAGAAAAATTGTTGTCAGCAACACACCCGACGTGCTCAATGATTGCGTCGCTGATTTGGCCTGGGGACTCCTGATTGCAGCTGCCCGTAATATTGGATGGGGCGATAGATTTGTACGGGCCAATCATTGGGAAAATAAGAAAGGTAACCTGACGCTTGGCACACGCGTCAGTGGTAAAAAACTGGGTATCGTGGGACTCGGTCGTATCGGTGAGGCCATCGCGCGTCGTGGACAGGGTTTTGATATGGACGTGGCCTACCACAATCGTCGTCCTCGCACCGATGTTCCCTATCCCTATATTGATTCGCTTGTCGAGTTAGCAAAATGGAGTGATTTTCTTGTCGTCGCAACCGTTGGAGGCGCCAGTACGCGTAGCCTGATTAACGAACCCGTGTTACGCGCACTTGGGCCAACAGGTATCTTGGTCAACATCGCCCGCGGTTCGGTCATTGACGAACCCGCGATGGTGCGTGTCCTCACAGAAGGGGCGCTCGGTGGCGCAGGTTTGGATGTGTTTGACAAAGAACCTATCGTTCCAGATGGACTAAAGACCATGAACAATGTTGTCCTCATGCCGCATGTTGCAAGTGCTACGAATGAAACGCGACGTGCGATGACAGACTCTCTGCTGGACAATCTAGCTTCTTATTTCGCGCACGGCAAAGTGATCACGCCTATTGACTAAGTCTCAGACTAGCTTATCGTCTCAAGGGATCGACCGTCACATCGGTCTCTATTTTTAAAAGATTATCTTTCGCAAAGTCGTTGACAAACTTCCAGGCGAGCGGCTCTAGGTCTCGTAAGCGGTGATCGATCACGACACATCGCGTGCCATCAATCACCGTCGGAATGGCGTAGGGCGAATAGGAAAGATGGCCGCCAAGCGTGCCAGCAGGACGATAGGGAGCAAGGACGCCCGCAAGGCGCTCAGCCCAATCACTCGGCCTAAATGTTGTACCGGATTGAGTTTGGCCAAAAATGATGAAATAGCGAACTTCTGATGTCATGCATAACCTGTATCGCCGATTACCAGACTCTAAAACTTCTGAAACGTGAGCCTCTGACCAAGATTGTATATGATTGATGTTTTACGCCCATACTTGCGATCCCGCTTGACGGGCATTTTGACTACGGAGCCCCGTCGATGACCTCTGCCATTTCGAATACGTATGCCCGACTTCCTGTTGCCTTTACACATGGAAAAGGCGTTTGGCTATGGGACACCAACGGTCGACGTTATCTAGACGCCATGGCGGGTATTGGTGTGTCATGCTTGGGTCACGGCCACCCAAAACTCGTCGAGGCAATCAGTCAGCAGGCTGCCCGTCTCATTCACACCTCAAACCTCTACCAAGTGCCCGAGCAAGAAGCACTTGCACAAAAAATCGTTGAGATTTCAGGCATGACCGAAGTCTTGTTCGGAAATAGCGGTGCCGAAGCCAACGAAGCGGCGATTAAGCTTGCGCGCTACTATGGTTATAAAAAAGGTAACGATCTCCCTACGATCATCACAATGGAGTCGTCCTGGCATGGACGGACGCTGGGAACCCTCGCTGCAACAGATAGCGAAAAAGCCCGTACCGGCTTTGGTCCCCTGCCCGGAGGTTTTATCAAAGTCGCTTACAACGATCTCAATGCGATCAAAGCAGCCGCAGACAAAGAGCCCCGCGTTGTGGCCGTCCTGCTTGAAGTTCTCCAAGGTGAAGGTGGCATCCGGCCTTCGGATATTTCCTATATGCAAAACCTACGCAAACTGTGTGACGAGCGAGGTTGGCTCATGATGATTGACGAAGTTCAGTCAGGCATTGGACGCACGGGCAAATGGTTGGCGCATCAGTGGGCAGATATTTTGCCTGATGTCGTTGTCTTGGCCAAAGGTCTCGGTGGTGGTGTACCCATCGGCGCCATCGCAGCACGGGGTCCCGCTGCCGGTGTCCTCGGGCCTGGCAGTCACGGCACTACGTTTGGTGGCGGACCCTTAGTCTGCGCCGCGGGCAATGCAACACTTAAAACGCTTGAGGAGGACAATCTTCTTGCCCACGCAGCCAAGGTTGGCAATCATCTCAAAGCCGCCTTGGAAAAAGCCCTTAAAGGGGTGCCTGGCGTGCGTGAAGTTCGGGGTCAGGGTCTGATGCTCGGTGTTGAG
>Ga0164293_10003048_pt1 | contig 14265 bp, 12 predicted proteins | sample GEODES118metaG_FD_111487 | JGI IMG/M metagenome (GOLD analysis project Ga0164293, IMG submission 111487) | Eutrophic lake water microbial communities from Lake Mendota, Wisconsin, USA - GEODES118 metaG | ecosystem: Environmental > Aquatic > Freshwater > Lake | place: USA: Lake Mendota...
AGATGGCCACGTTGGACTGGTGAATGGGCATGCTTTTCTCGACGATGCCGCCGGTCGTGCCCTTCATGGGGTTGGGCTTGGTGTGCTTTTTCACCAGGTTGATGCCCTCAACCACCACGTGGCTTTCGCCCGAGCGCAGCGCAACCTTGCCGCGCTTGCCCTTGTCGCGGCCAGCAATGACGATGATCTCGTCGCCCTTGAGTATCTTGTTCATGGCAGTCTGTCCTTACAGAACTTCAGGCGCCAACGACACGATCTTCATGAAGCGCTCGGTGCGCAGCTCGCGCGTGACCGGGCCGAAGATGCGGGTGCCGATGGGCTCCAGCTTGGCGTTGAGCAGCACAGCTGCATTGCCGTCAAATTTGACAAGCGAGCCGTCGCCACGGCGAATGCCCTTGGCCGTACGCACGACCACGGCACTGTAGACCTCGCCCTTTTTGACGCGACCGCGCGGGGCGGCTTCCTTGATGCTGACCTTGATGACATCGCCCACGCTGGCATAGCGACGCTTGGAGCCTCCAAGCACCTTGATGCACATAACGGACTTGGCACCCGTGTTGTCAGCAACATCGAGTTTCGATTGCGTTTGAATCATTTGAAAGTTCCCAACTTGTCCTGGTGGGGCACAGTCCTATGCAAGTCTCTTGCACGGGGCCGGCTTGGTAACCAGTCAGTCTTGGGCCCGTCGTTGGCCGTGCAAACCACTCGCACAGCTTCCCGATTGGGCTTAAATTTCTCCGCTTCAAATAAAGCAGAGCCGGCAACTATAACCGACTTTCCAGAACAGGTCAACAGACCTTCGCAAGCGACCTGAAAAACCGCGGGCAGGGTGAGTGCACCGAGATGGTGCGCGCAGAAGCGAGGCCCGCCGGCTCTGCTACCCTCGGCCCTTGCAACCGCAGCCGGAGCCCGCCATGCCCCCCCACTCCCCCATCACAGAGCAAGCCCTGGCCTTCATTGGCGGGGGCAATATGGCCAGTGCGATTGTCGGGGGCCTGCGCCGGCAAGGCATGCCGGGGCACCTGATTGAAGTGGTCGAGCCGTCGGCCGGGTCGCGAGAACGCCTGCGGGCGCAGTTTGACGTGCAAGTGACGGCCCAGGCCGATGCGAGCCTGGAGCGCGCCTCGGTGGTGGTGTGGGCGGTCAAGCCCCAGGTTTTTGCACAGGCGGCCCAGCAGGCCGGCGCGCATACCCGAGGCGCGCTGCACCTGAGTGTGGCCGCCGGCATCGGCACCGACAGCATCGCGCGCTGGCTCGGCAGTGAGCTCATCGTGCGGGCCATGCCCAATACGCCGGCCCTCATCGGGCGTGGCATCACCGGCCTGTTTGCACGGCCAGCCGTCGAGGCGCGACACAAGGCAACGATTGAGGCCATCGTGGCCACCACCGGCCAATGGGTCTGGCTCGAGCAGGAAGAGCGGCTCGATGCGGTGACGGCGCTGTCGGGCTCGGGGCCTGCCTACGTGTTTTACTTCCTGGAGGCCATGGTCGAGGCGGGCACCCAGATGGGGCTGAGCCCCGAGCAGGCCCGACAACTGGCTCTGGCCACCTTCACCGGGGCCTCGGCCCTGGCGGCCGACTCGCCCGAGCCGCTGGCGCTGCTGCGCGAGCGGGTGACGTCAAAGGGCGGCACCACGCACGCCGCACTCAGCGCCATGCAGGCGGCTGACGTGAAGGCCCATTTCATGGCCGCCATGCAGGCGGCTCGTCAGCGGGCGCAGGAGTTGGGGCAGGAGTTCGGGCGTCAGTGAGGCCGGCAACGAGGGGAGCAAAGGGGGTGGCAAAGCGGATGGCAATAAGGGCCTGGCCCTCAAACCGACAGCGCCACGCCGGCAAAAACCGTTAACCCCAGCCAGTGGTTCATGCGAAAGGCCAGGAAGCAGCCCATGCGCTCACGCCGGCGAATCAGCCACAGATGCCAAAGGGCCTGCGCCGCAGCCGCGGCCAAGGCCAGCCAGAGCCAAATCGAACGGGCCGGCGCATCGAGCACCCAGGCCCAGATCAACAGGTACAGGGCGTAGAACAAGGCGATGGCCGGCACATCCAGGCGGCCAAGGGTAATGGCCGAGGTCTTCATCCCGATGCGCAAATCGTCGTCGCGATCGACCATGGCGTATTCGGTGTCGTAGGCCAGCACCCAAAACAAGTTGCCCAGCAGCAGCAGCCAGGCCTGCGCCGGCACGTGGCCCTGGACTGCTGCATACGCCATGGGGATGCCGAAGCTAAACGCCACCCCGAGCACCGCCTGCGGCATCGAGACATGGCGCTTGGCGTAGGGGTAGGCCAGCGCAACGGCCAAAGCGGCAAACGACCACATGACCGCGGCGGCGCGGGTGGTCAACACCAGCGCAAAGGCGGCCAAGGCCAGCACAGCGCCGACCGCCAGCGCCTCTTTGACCGAAACCGCCCCGCGGGTGACCGGCCGATCGGCCGTGCGCTTGACATGGCGGTCGAACTCACGGTCAGCCACATCGTTGATGCAGCAGCCCGCGCTGCGCATGAGCACCGTGCCCAGCACAAACACCCCCAGCAAGTGCCAGCCCGGAAAGCCGCCTGCAGCCAGCCAAAGGGCCGACAGGGTGGGCCACAGCAGCAGGAGCCAGCCGGCAGGCCGGTCCCAACGGATCAGCTGCAGGTACAGCCGCAGGCGCGCTGGCGGCTCGGCGGGGCTCACAGGGTCAGACATTGCGATGACCGCGCCGCGCCTCAGGACAAGCGGGTCGCGCCCGGCAGCTCGCAGGCGTAGATGCAGTTGCGCAAGGCCGCGATCGCCTCGTAGCGGGTGAAGCTGCGCCGCCAGGCCAGCACCACGCGCCGGCTCGGCACATGGCCCTCAAAAGGCAGGTATTTGATAAAGGTCGGCTCTTGCGCACCGGCGGCCTTGCGACGCCCGGCTGGCGCATCGTGCAAAGCCCCTTGCGGCACGCTCAATCGCGGCAGCAAGGTGATGCCCATGCCGGCAGCCACCATGTGTTTGATGGTCTCAAGTGAGGAGCCCTCGAAACTCTTGCGTATGCCTTCGGCGGTGCTGGAAAACCGCGCGAACTCAGGGCAGACCTCCAGCACATGATCGCGAAAGCAGTGGCCGTTGCCCAACAGCAGCATGGTCTCGTGCTTGAGCTCCTCGGCGCGCAAGCTGGCGCGCTGGGCCCAAGGATGGGTGCTCGGCACGGCCGCCACAAACGGCTCGTCGTACAAAGGCGCAATGGCCAGGCTGGAGTCGGGGATCGGTTCGGCCAGAATCGCGCAGTCAATCTCACCAGTGCGCAGTTGCTCGAGCAGCTTGACCGTGAAGTTCTCCTGCAAAATCAGTGGCATCTGGCGGTGGCGCGAAATCGCCTGGCGCACCAGATCGGGCAACAGATAGGGGCCGATGGTGTAGATCACACCCAGGGTAAGGGGCCCGGCCAGCGGATCCTTTCCCCGCTTGGCAATCTCGCGAATGCCGTCGGCCTGCTCAAGCACCCCCTGGGCCTGGCGCACGATCTCCTCGCCCAGGGGCGTGACGGTCACCTCGCTGGCGTTGCGCTCGAACAGCTTGACGTCAAGCTCCTCCTCGAGCTTCTTGATGGCCACGCTCAAGGTCGGCTGCGACACATGGCAGGCGTCGGCAGCCCTGCCGAAATGCTTTTCCCGCGCGACGGCGACGATGTACTTGAGTTCGGTCAGCGTCATGGGCGCATTGTCGGTCAAGAGCACCGGCCAGAGCGCACGGCTCAGGCCTTGACAAAGTCCGACTTGCCACCGAGCCAGCGCTGCACATGGCGACTGGCCAGCTGCGGCTGATGCGCCAGCATCGTGGGCGCCCAGGTTCGGGCCCATTCCAGCCATGGCGCATCGGTGGCCAGATCGGCAAAACGCAGCAAGGGCGCGCCCGACTGGCGAGCCCCCAGGAATTCACCCGGTCCGCGAATTTCAAGGTCGCGCCGGGCGATCTCGAAACCGTCCTGGGTCTGCGCCATGGCTTGCAGCCGGGCCCGCGCGGCCGGACTCAGGCGAGGCGCATCGCCGGTGCTGTACATCAAGACGCAGGCCGAAGCAGCTGCGCCGCGCCCCACCCGACCGCGCAGCTGGTGCAGCTGCGACAGACCAAAACGCTCGGCATGCTCGATGACCATCAAGGATGCATTGGGAACGTCCACACCCACCTCGATCACGGTGGTGCTCACAAGAACGGCCATCTGCGCGCCTGCAAAGTCAGCCATCACCGCCTTTTTTTCGGCCACTGACAGGCGAGAGTGCAGCAGGCCCACCTTGTGGCCCGGCAGCGCCGCAGCCAACTGCGCATGCGTCTCGGTGGCATTGCGAAGATCGACCGCCTCGCTTTCTTCAATCAAGGGGCAGACCCAGTACACCTGTCTGCCCAAACCCACCTGCTCGGCAATGCGCTCGACGATCTCATCGCGCCGGGCCTCATGCACCACCTTGGTCACGATAGGGCTGCGCCCCGGCGGCAGCTCGTCAATGGTCGAGACATCGAGATCGGCGTAATAGCTCATCGCCAGCGTGCGAGGAATCGGCGTGGCCGACATCATCAACAAATGGGGCTCCAGCTCGTTTCCCTGTTCATCGCGCGTGGTCTTGCGGCGCAGGGCCAGGCGCTGGGCCACTCCAAAGCGGTGCTGCTCGTCGATGACCACCAGGCCCAGCTTGCTGAACTGCACCTTGTCTTCAATAACCGCATGGGTGCCCACCACCAGATGAGCCTGCCCGGACTCGGCCGAGGCCAAGGCCGCGCGCCGCTCGCTCGCCCGCTGGCTACCGGTCAGCCAGGCCGTGTGCACGCCCAGCGGCTCGAGCCAGCTGACCAATTTTCGAAAGTGCTGCTCGGCCAGGATCTCGGTGGGCGCCATCAACGCGCACTGCCAGCCCGCCTCGATGCAACGCAAGGCCGCCAGCGCAGCGACCACCGTCTTGCCCGAGCCGACGTCGCCTTGCAGCAAGCGATGCATGGGCTGCTCGCGCTGCAAGTCTGCGGCGATCTGGGCCTGCACACGCTGCTGGGCACGCGTCAGAGCAAAGGGCAAGTGCTCGAGCAAGCGCTCGTGCAGGCCGGCCATCGGCCCCTGGCCAGCCGATGCCAGCACCGGTGCGCGCATGGCATCGCGCGCCTGCCGGGCCTGCAGTTGCGACAGCTGCTGGGCTAGCAACTCCTCGGCCTTCAGGCGCTGCCAGGCCGGGTGGCTGCGGTCTTCCAGCGCTGCCAAGTCGACCTCGGGCCTGGGCTGGTGCAAATACTCCAGCGACTGGCGCAGCGACCAGTGCCGCTGCGGCCCTTCGGGCCAAGCCTGCGGCGGCACGGTCTCCGACAGATCGGCCCGGCTCAGGCCGCCGAGCACGGCCTTGCGCAAATACGCCTGCGGCAACTGCGCCACGGTCGGATAGACCGGCGTGAGAGCCTGTGGCAGCGGCGCTCCGGCCGGCTGAAAACTCGGATGGACCATCTCGCGTCCGAGCAAGCCGCCCCGAACTTCGCCGCGCACGCGAACCCAGGCGCCTTCGCTGAAGGCTTTTTGATGGCTGGGATAGAAATTGAGAAAGCGCAACACACAGGTGTCACTGCCATCGTCAACCTGCACCTTGAGTTGTCGCCTCGGGCGCAAGCTGACCTCACTGCGGACCACGCGGGCCTCGACCTGGACGCAATCGCCCTCGCGCGCCTGCGACAAGGCAGTGATCCGGGTCTCGTCCTCGTAGCGCAGGGGCAGATGCAAGGCCAGATCGATGTCGCGCGACAGGCCCAGCTTGTGCAAGGCTTTGAGGGCTGGCGACTGCGGCGGACGCGCCGGCGCCACGGGAGCGGGGGTCGACATGTGTGCAGATTGTGCACGGCCGGCGCGCCAAGTCCCTCGACCCGTCTACGGGCAAAGCCCGCGCAATCCGTGCGACACTTCCCGACTCATCCACTTGGAACGGGTCCGTCCGACCCTCAAGCACCATGGCAACAAACGCCCCGGCCAGTGCATCGCGCGACTGGAACCTGTCCGATTTCGACTTCGAGCTCCCGCCCGAACTGATCGCCCAATATCCGAGCGCTGATCGCTCGGCCTCACAGCTGCTCGATGGCCGAAGCTCGGATCCGCAAGACCGGGGCTTTCGCGAGCTGCCCGGCCTGCTGCAGCCCGGCGACCTGCTGGTGTTCAACGACACACAGGTGATCAAGGCGCGGCTTTTTGGCCAAAAGGCCACCGGCGGGCGGCTTGAGCTGCTGGTCGAGCGCGTGCTCGATGCCTCGCGCGGCACGGTGGCCGCCCACATGAAGGTCAGCAAGAAGCCCGCGCCCGGTTCGGTGCTGCTCATGGACGGTGGCTTTGCCGCCACGGTCATCGGCCGCTGGCCCGACGCAAACGGCCCGCTGTACCAACTGGCCTTCACGGGCGAGCCTTATGCGCTGATGGCCGAATATGGCCACGTGCCGCTGCCGCCCTACATCACGCACGAGGACACGGCCGAGGACGCGCAGCGCTACCAGACCGTGTTCGCCGCCAAACCCGGTGCGGTGGCCGCGCCCACCGCCGCGCTTCACTTCGACCAGGGCGTACTCGACGCGCTCGAGCAGCGTGGCGTCGAGAAGGCCCGCATCACCTTGCACGTGGGCGCGGGCACCTTCCAGCCCGTCAAGGCGCAGCGCATCGCCGACCACCTGATGCACCACGAGCGTTTTGAAGTGCCGCAAGCCACGCACGATGCGATCGCGCGCTGCAAGGCGCGTGGCTCACGGGTGCTGGCCGTGGGCACCACCACGGTGCGCGCGCTGGAGTCGGCCGCGCATCTGGGCCCAGCCTGCGACGACACCAACATCTTCATCACACCGGGTTTTCAGTTCAAGGTGGTCGATCTGCTGCTGACCAATTTCCACCTGCCCAAAAGTACCTTGATGATGCTCATCAGCGCGTTTGCGGGCCACCGGGAGGTGATGGCGCTGTACCGCCATGCGACGGCTCGCCGCTACCGCTTTTTCAGCTACGGCGACGCCATGCTGCTGCAGCGCAATCCACAGGCGTATCTGCAAGGGCCACCGGCCGACAGACCCGACCTTGCCGCCCGCTCCGAAAGTTCGTGATGCTCCGCTTTGAAGTCCTGACCACCGACCCTGCCTCGCACGCACGACGCGGCACCCTGACCCTCAACCATGGGGTGGTGCAAACGCCGATCTTCATGCCGGTGGGCACCTACGGCACCGTCAAGGGCGTGATGCCGCGCAGCCTGCACGACATGGGCGCGCAGATCATCCTGGGCAACACCTTCCACCTGTGGATGCGGCCGGGTCTGGACATCATGGAGGGCTTTGGCGGTCTGCACGGCTTTGAGCAATGGAGCAAGCCCATCCTGACCGACTCGGGCGGCTTCCAGGTTTGGTCGCTCGGCGCGATGCGAAAGATCACCGAGCAAGGGGTGCACTTTGCATCGCCCGTCAACGGTGACAAGCTGTTCATGTCGCCCGAGGTGAGCATGCAGATCCAGACTGTGCTGAACTCCGACATCGTGATGCAACTCGACGAGTGCACCCCCTACGAAACCCAAGGCCAGATCACCACCGAGGCCCAGGCGCGCTCCTCAATGGAGATGAGCCTGCGCTGGGCGGCGCGCTCCAAGGCCGAGTTCGAGCGGCTGCACAACCCCAACGCCCTGTTTGGCATTGTGCAAGGCGGCATGTTTGAAGACCTGCGGCAAGAGTCGCTCGAGGCGCTGGTGGCGATGGACTTTCCGGGCTATGCCATCGGTGGGGTGAGCGTCGGCGAGCCCAAGGAGTTAATGCGGCAGATCATGGCGCACACGCCGCACCGGCTGCCGGCCCACAAGCCGCGCTACCTGATGGGCGTGGGCACGCCTGAAGACCTGGTGCAGGGCGTGGCCGATGGCGTGGACATGTTCGACTGCGTCATGCCCACACGCAACGCGCGCAACGGCACCGTCTTTACGCGCTACGGCGACCTCAAGCTGCGCAACGCCCGCCACAAGAGCGATCCGCAGCCGCTCGATCCGAGCTGCACCTGCTACGCCTGCGCCGGTGCCTCGGGGCTGGCCTGGGAGCAAGGCGGGCGCGAAGGCTTCAGCCGGGCCTATCTGCACCACCTCGATCGCTGCGGCGAGATGCTCGGCCCCATGCTCAGCACCATTCACAACCTGCACTATTACCTCAACCTGATGCGTGAAATCCGGCAAGCGCTCGAGGCCGGGCAGCTCAGCGCCTGGACTGCGCAGTTCAAGGCAGACAGGGCGCGCGGCCCCTAAGCCTGCCTTGCCCGCAGCCCGACCGGGGGCGGCGGGGCGCATCGGCCATCAAGGGCGGCGCAAATCGGCCAGCAGCTGCCCATGGGCCAAGGTGTGCGCATCGTGCAACGGCTCCAGCCACGGCTCTTGCAAGGCGCTGGCATACCACTCCTTCATGGCCGGCAAGTCGAGCAAGGTCCTCACGTAGGCGCCGCAGGCCTCAGACAGCGGCAGCGCAAAGGTCTGCACGCGAAATGCCACCGGACAAAAGAAGGCGTCGACTGCGGTAAACGACGGGCCGGCCAAAAAAGGGCCGCCGAAACGCTCCAGGCCTTGGCTCCACAAGGTCTGCAGCCGCTGCAAGTCGGCCGCCACGTCTTTGAGGGCTTGTGGAGCCAAGGCCACGCGCAAGCCGCAATTCATGGAGCAGATGTTGCGCAAGGTCGAAAAGCCGGCATGCATTTCAGCGGCCGCGCAGCGCGCCCAGGCGCGTGCGCCGGCATCGGCTGGCCAAACCGCCGCCTGCCGCTCGGCCAGGTACTCGGTGATCGCCAGACTGTCCCAGACGACCTGCTGGCCATCGTGCAGGCAGGGCACCTTGGCGCTGGGCGAGAACGCCTCAAACCCGCTGGCGCCGCCACCCATGGGGAAGGGCCTGAGTTCTTCTTCGAAAGCCATGCCCAAGGTGCGCATCAGCACCCAAGGGCGCAGCGACCAGGACGAGTAGTTCTTGTTGGCAATGTAGAGCTTCATGGTCTGTGCCTGTGTGTTCTATGTTTTGTGATCTGTGGTCTGTTCAAAAGGCCTGCTGCTCAGTATCTGCCTCAAGCCGAGGCAGCAAACACGGTGAGCACCCCGGTGTAGCCGTAAATGTGGCTCTCGGCGATTTCGCCGGCCGCAAAAAAACCGATCAAGGGCACGTCGCCCAGCGCACGCCGAACGATCTGCAGCTCGGCGCTGGGCCCGCCAAAATGCGGTCCGCCACGGCCCGAGCAGCTCACATAGATGGCGCCGGCCATGCCTCTGGCCAGATGCGGCTCAGACAGCAAGGGCGGCGCCTGCATCGCCTGCGCTGCCTCCAGCGGCAGGCGGGCCGCCTCCACCTCTTCGCGGATCTCGGCACAAATGCGGACCAGGTCGGCGCGTGCAGCAGCCGTGTTGCGCTCGCAAAAACTCAGCCGCATGCCCACCTCGGTGCTCTGCGCCAGCGCCAGCGCCTGGCGTGCAGGATCGAGCCCGATGATGTGGCGCACCCAGGTGTCCTGACCGAACTGACCGGCCCGACGCTGGACATCGCTGGCCTGGGCCGCAGCCCGCAAGCCCACCAGGGTGCGGCGCACCTTGGCCAGCGCCGGCTGCGGCTCATCGAGCGTGATGCCCAGATCGGCCAGCAGGATCTGCAAGGCCGGCTGGCCGTCGAGCTCAAGCACCACATGGCCGTCACAGGCCGTGATCACGCGCTCGGGCGAGACCGGCTGGCAGCCCTGCGTCACACGCGAGATCAAGGGCACGCCGGGGCCAAAGGCCACACCGCTGAGTCCGCCGGCAAACACGCCGCCGGCCGCGCCCTGGCCGCGCACATGGCCGTGGGCACTTTGCGCAAACTGCACCTGCGCGCTGCGGCTGGCCGACAGACCGCCAAAGAGGTAGTGGCCACTGGTGCGCTGAGCCATCTCGGCCACCAGATCGGCCAAATCGGGCTGCCCCGGATCGGCGTGCACCAAGGCAGTGTGCGCCTGGAAGCGATCGGCGACAGGCAGCGGCGCCACGCCTGAAAACACCCGGTACTGCTCGCTGGGCAACTGGCACAGCATGACCGCCACGGCCGGCTCGTCAAAGTACTCCACGTTGTTGGCCGCAATGCCCACGCCGACCGTGCCCGACCAATCGACCACCTCGGGCAGCTGCGCGCTCAAGTGGTCGAGGATGTCCTGCGCATGCACCGCATAGTGGTCGGTGATGTAGATCAGTCCCAGATTGGGCGCGCCCGCATGATCGGGCTTGGCCATGGCCGCGCGCAGCTGCGCCAGCACCAGCGCAGCGGCCATCGGCCACTGAGGATGGGTGGCATGGCCGTAGGCAAAGAGCTTGCTCACGGCGCCTTGCGAGGCTTGGCCGCTTGTCCCTTGCGCGCCGGCTTGGCCGCAGGCGAGACCCTGCCGGCCTGCGCCGCCGGCGCATCGGCGCTTTTGCGGCTCTGCGCGTCGGCCACCGCCGCTTGCGCAATGTGCTGAAACTGCTGGGTCAGCGCGCCCCACCACTGCATCGGATCGACCGGGCCGGGGGCTGCGGGCGCTGCCTTGGCGGCCGACGCGGCACGCGTCTTGGCGGCCTGGCGGCGCGGCTTGGGCGCTGGCTCGGCCGCTGGCGCCGCGGGCTGGGCGCCGGCCTGAGCTGTGGCAGCTGCGGCGGGAGCGGCAGGGGCCTTGACGCTAAAGGCCTGGGCCATGTCCTGCAGACTGACATTCATGCCCTTGAGGGCGACAAGCGTCATCTTCTGCACCTCCAGCGCCTGGATCGTCGCCTTCAGTGCGGTGCCGTTTTGCTCGAGCCAAAAGAGGACAGCCTTGAGCTCGGCGATGCGCTTGTCCAGGTCTTCGACGCTCAAGGTCGGCGCCACCCAGCCCCCCAAAGCTGGCCCAGCGCCAGCCGAGGCCTGAGCCGGCTTGGTCAGGCTCTGCAGGAACTCAAATCCTGGCACCCACTTGCCAAAGTCGCCAAAGCCGGCCGCATTGCTTTGCCCCATGATCGCAACCCTCCATTCGTAAGCCCGAACCCGACGGCTTGCGCACCGCCGCAAGTCGTCCATTGTGCAATGGCTGGGCGACTTGGTGCGCCGTTTTCATACACGATCACACAAAAACAAACGCCGGCTTTGCTAAGCTGACAGGCCCTCAAAAACCAGCCGGTCGAGGCCCAATTTGCGGCCCCGATCAAATCGGCCTGTGCCGGCCGGCCCGTCCCGACCCTCCCTGCCCGCCATGGAACACAGTTTTGCCTCGGCCACCATCTTGCTCCTGCTGATCACGGACCCCCTGGGCAATATCCCCATCTTCGTCAACAGCCTCAAAGCCGTACCGGCCCAGCGGCGCAGCCAGGTGATCTTGCGCGAGGTGCTAATTGCTTTTGCGGTGCTGCTGGCCTTCATGTTCGCGGGGCAGGCCTTCCTGCGGGCAATGAGCCTGTCGGACGTATCGCTGCAAATCGGGGGCGCCCTGGTGCTCTTCTTGATCGCGCTGCGCATGATTTTTGCGCCACCGACGCCGCCAGACGGCCCGGTGCCCAGCCATGAACCGCTGATCGTGCCGCTGGCCATCCCGGCGCTGGCCGGGCCCTCGGCTCTGGCCACCGTGCTGCTGCTGGTCAGCCAGGCGCCGGAACGCCGCCTCGAATGGGTGGCGGCCTTGACCGTGACGATGCTCGTGTGCGCGATGGTTCTGCTGCTGGCCGAAAAGCTGCAGCAACGGGTGGGCGAGCGGGTGATCGGCGCGTTCGAGCGCCTGATGGGCCTGATCCTGGTGAGCATCGCCGTGGAGATGATGCTGCGCGGCATCAAGGAGCTTGCCCGCACCTGGCCGGACTAAAGCCCAGCCCGAGCCCGCCAGCTGCGGCCGCCGCAATCAGGTCGGCTGCAAGGCGGCGATGGTCTGGTCGATGGCACCAAAGATGCTCTGCCCGTCGCGGCCCTTCATCTCGATGCGGATGGTGTCGCCGAACTTCATGAAGGCCGTGCTCGGCTGGCCGTCGACGATGGTCTCGATCGCCCGTTTCTCGGCAATGCAGCTGTAGCCTTTGGGCCAGCTCTTGCGGCCGTTTTCCTCAATGCCGCGGTTGCTGACCGTGCCACTGCCGATGATGCTGCCGGCGCGCACATTGCGCGTTTTGCACAGATGGGCAATGAGCTGCCCGAAGTCAAAGGTCATGTCGGCGCCCGCGTCGCACAGGCCGACCTTGCGGCCGTTCCAGATCGACTGCAGCGTCAGGTGGACGCGCCCGCCCTGCCAAGCCTCGCCCAGCTCGTCCGGGGTGACGGCCACCGGGCTGAAGGCAGTGGCCGGCTTGCTCTGCAAAAATCCAAAGCCCTTGGCCAGCTCGTCGGGGATGAGGTTGCGCAGCGAGACGTCGTTGACCAACATGAGCAGGCGCACGCCCTCGAGCGCGCGCTCGGCGTTGCTGCCCATGGGCACATCACCGGTGACGACCGCCAACTCGGCCTCAAAGTCGATCCCGAAAGCCTCGTCGGGGCAGACCACCGGATCGCAGGGCCCCAAGAAATCGTCGCTGCCGCCCTGGTACATCAGCGGGTCGGTATAAAACGTTGCCGGCACCTGGCTGCCACGCGCCGCGCGCACCAGCTCCACATGGTTGATGTAAGCCGAACCATCGGCCCACTGGTAAGCCCGCGGCAAAGGGGCCATGCAGCGCTGCGGCTCAAACGCAAAAGCATGGCGGGCTTTGCCCAGGTTGAGGGTCTGGTACAGATCCTGCAACTGGGGCGAGAGAAAATTCCAGTCGTCGAGAACCTGCTGCAGGGTCAGGGCGATGTCGGTCGCATAATGGGCCATCGAAAGATCGCGCGAGACAACCACCAACTGGCCATCGCGAGATCCGTCCTTGTAGCTTGCAAGTTTCATGGTTGATCCGGGCACAGGGCCCACCGAGTCAAAGCGACCACCTTCATGATCGGGGCCAAAAACCTCAAGCTTAACGCTTCGCCAAACCGCACCGGCGCGCCGCCATGGCCGACGGCCCTGGCGCTGACGGGCTTGGTCGGCGCGCTGCACCTTTGGCTGCTGCTGGCCGCGCCGATATGGATGCGCATGGACAGCGCTTGGGACGCCCAGGAGGCCCCGGCGCTGAGCACCCGGGTCATCGAGCCAGCGGCAGGCGCCGGGGCGGCCCAACCTGGGCCTGCGACGACGACGGCGGCTGCCGCTGCAGCAACGCGGCCCGCGCCCAGCCCAGCGCTGGCCGCACCAGAGCCGAGCCTCCCCCCAGCGACTCAGCCAGCCAGCCTGCCCACGTTGACCGCAGCCCTGACGCCCTCGCCGGCCACCCCGGAGTTGGCGGGCCAGGCTGCGGCCGCGGCGCAAGCCGCTGAGATCGTGATGGTGCCGGCTCCCCCTGAACCGGCGCCACCCGCGCCCGCGCCCGCGCCCGCGCCCGCGCCTGCTCCTGCTCCTGCTCCTGCTCCTGCTCCTGCTCCCGAACCCCAACCCGCACCACCACCGCCACCGCCACCGCCACCGCCACCGCCACCGCCACCGCCACCCGCACCCGCACCCGCACCCGCACCCGTGCCCGCACCCGCACCCGTGCCCGTGCCCGTGCCCGTGCCCGCTCCTGCTCCTGCTCCGGCCCCCTTACCGCCCGCACCGCCGGCGCCGGCTGCTGTCGAGCAGGGCTTGCCCGCGTCGCCTGAAGTGCCCGCAGCGCAAGCAGTTCGGCCGAACTGGGTGATGCCCGGATCGGCCCTGCTGAACTACCAGGTCATGGGCCGGGCGCGTGGCTTCGAGCTGTCGGCCAGCGCCGAGATCGACTGGCAACAAGATGGGCAGCGCTACCAGGCCCGCATGGTCATCAGCAGCTTCTTGCTGCCCGGCCGCACCCAGACCAGCGTGGGCGAGATCGGCCCCGACGGCTTGTCGCCCAGGCGTTTTTCCGAGCGCACGCGCGGTGAGCAGGCGGCCCACTTCCAGCCGGAAATCGGACGCATCGTGTTCAGCGCCAACAGCCCACCGGCAGCCTGGCAGCCCGGCGCACAGGACCGGCTGAGCCTGCCTTTCCAGCTTTCGGCCATGATCGCGGCCGAGCCGGCGCGTTTTACGCCAGGCGCCCAAGTTAGCATCCTGACGGCCAGTACGCGCAGCGCCGAGCCCTGGGTCTTCAACGTCATGGACAGCCAGCCGCTCGATCTACCTATCGGCCCGCAAAACGCCCTGCGTCTGCAGCGTGAGCCAAGGCACCCGCACGATCAGGCGGTCGAGATCTGGTTTGCGCCAGCGCTCGGGCACATGCCGGTTCGCATCCTGCTGAGCCAAGGCAATGGCG
>Ga0164293_10003052_pt1 | contig 14250 bp, 14 predicted proteins | sample GEODES118metaG_FD_111487 | JGI IMG/M metagenome (GOLD analysis project Ga0164293, IMG submission 111487) | Eutrophic lake water microbial communities from Lake Mendota, Wisconsin, USA - GEODES118 metaG | ecosystem: Environmental > Aquatic > Freshwater > Lake | place: USA: Lake Mendota...
GCTACATCATCATTAACTCCAATAAAATGCTCGCCTATAATAAACGCTTCTGGCAATCCGCCAGGCTTTTCTTGAATAGCATACTCAAGTTTTAACCCATATTGCGCACCATCTTTTAATTGATCTTGGAACAATCTACACTGCTGTGCATCGGATGTAATAATTAAGATCTCTCTAATGTCCATATCCTTCAGAGTCTGAAGAGGGTAGTAAATCATTGGTTTATTATAAACACAATGTAGTTGCTTTGATACTGCTCTCGTTGTAGGTGAAAGTCTCGTGCCTTTACCTCCTGCCAAAATAATACCTTTCATATTACTTTATATTGCTTAATGCTTGACCAATAGCTGATCCTTCGGTTTGAATCTCAAAATCAGGAAATAATGTTTTAAGTTTATCTATAGATAATACACAATTCGATCTCGGTGCCGTGATATTAATACCCTCAATATCTACGAACTTCCAATTTTTATTTTCTAAATTATAAGCTTTCATAATTCCTGTTACAAACTCTGCATCTTGAGCCTCAGGATTTACAAAGTTAATAACACCAATAGAACTTGTTGAAATATTCTTAGTAATAATATACTCAATGAAATTACACAAATCCGGAATATACGTTTTGGAGTTCTTATAGTTGACTAGATTATCATATTTTAGAATCTTAGTAATATAACTCCTTTCATTTAAATCATCACTGAAAGGCATTCTTACTCGAATAGTACATCCGTAATCGTTTAAGGTCTCAAACGCATGCTTCGATTTAGAATAAAAAGATGAATGATCGTATAAGCCGAAATTTGGCTCGTCATGCTCTGTAAATTCCTTATCATAACCTGTATAGATACAGCCAGACGAAATATGAATATATCCAATACCCGTATCTTTACAAATTTTACTTATTTTTAAAGGTAAGAGAACGTTAAGATACCAGCATTCTTTCTTTTTAAGCTCGCCCTCATCTACATTAGGTCTTCCCGTAAACCCAGAGCAGTTAACAACATAACTAATGTCGTTGTTGAGAATAAATTTTCTAAGCTCTAAATTATTGGTGTAGTCTAGATCTTTTTTCGACTTTAAATAATAATTAATATGCTCTTTAGCTGAATGACAAAACAATTCAGTTCCAACATACCCGGCTCCTAAAATTAAAACATTACTCATCTATTTGTTCGGTTTCAATCTTATTATATTTGAAACCTGTAAATTTTCCAGCTAAAACAATTTTATATTTTTTAAGAGAAGCTGGAGGCACCATAGATAGATCTGTCAAACAAACTATAGAGCATTGCTGCCCATCATTATTGTAAAAAGATAATATACCTGAGCCTGTTATATCGTAAAACTCGCCTTTATAACTTGCTGCAGTATTGCACGTATTCTTTACTATAAGAAATTTTTCATCACCGATAGCAAACACATCCATAGGATGCAATTCATTTATTGAAAGGAATTCACCACTCATACTATCTTTAGTATAAAATGCGCTCATGAAAAATCAACAGTGATAATTAAGGTATCTTTGTGCAGCTTTTGCTGTATTATTACCTTTGTTTTTTTGCTTTGATTTTAAAGATTTTGCTTTAGTACAAGTCATTTTACCAGATACTTGTCTTTTTAGAATACCAGGTCTCACTGGTTTATGAATATCTTCAGCATCTTCACTCTTAGGCTTAGATTCTACACAATTTGCGAGCTTTATATAATATTCAGGGTCTTCAGCTAAATGATGCTTTGCAATTATAGTAGCAATAGCTCTATAATTTGTATGTTCTAATTCAACTTCGATCCCTTTTTTTAGCTCTTCAGGATCGTATTGAATTTCAGGATTTACCTCTTTGAAGAATGACTTAAACGCCTTCATTCATATATTTATAGATTTTCACGAATATACTCTATAATATCATTATAAGTACATTCTTCGTTTTCAGCGATACACGTTTCTATTTGCTCTCTAAAACATACAGACATCTCTGATAATTCATCATCATCCATGTCTATTTCCAATAATGTAGATATTTCATCTAGTGATTCTTGTATTTTATCAAAATGGGTTTCAAGCTTCTTAATAAGAGTCTCTTTTTTCATTGATTTTATTTAGGTTTTTTTAGCTCAAAACCTCTAATTTATTTTGCTTGTAGTGTGTTAAAATGTTCTGAATGTCGCTCTTAAGGTAATTGCAGTGAATAGGCTGCCATTTATCCTCTTTGAGATAAAAGACTATAATCTTTTTACATTTTTTACCTGAGATTTTTTCATACATATAAGCATACATTGACATCTGAAGAGCGTAATTATTAAACTCACAATAAGGCAAATGACTTATAGGATCTTTGAAGTGGTCGTTAAAGTCACTGGAAAAGTTAAATCTTTTGTTAGTTTTAAAATCTCCAATAGTAAAATAATCACCATGATCGTAGATTAGATCAGCAGTACCAGCTACGACATACTCATCATTATGGAGTAAGTTCTCACTATATATTTTCTTGTACTTATCAATGGAGTAAGATATAACTTTATCGTATGATTTGTAAAGCCAGTCGTAATCATCGGCTTTTTCACCAAAGCTAACATAGTTCTCCATTAACTTGTGAATTTTAGTACCTCTATCAGTAGCTTTTTTATTTTCCTTTTGCCACATCTCTAAAACCATTTCCTGCGTTACACCTTCTCTCTCAGCTACTCTAAATGAATGTTTATCTTTATCAAACGGAGTTTTATATTTGCCTAGCAGAGTAGTTACCGAGATATATTGCTCGTCTGTCTTTGAATTGGTATATGTGTGTTTTTCTTCATTAAAAACGATCATTTATTTAAAATAGACTAAAAAGTATTAATTGCAATAAATATGTATATGGGTGTAAAAATATCCGATCTTCCAGAAATAACAATACCCTTTAGCGGTGGTGAAAAAATTCCTGTTGTTCAATCCGGCGTAACAAGAGCTAGCAATCTTAGTTCTTTTGTAAATTTTCTATCAGGAGCACTACTCGCTGATTCAGAGTTAAAAGCTCTTTCAGGCGCCTGGCAGTCAAATTACACGACAACTAATTCTACTAGCGCTAATTGGAGTAGTGTCTATTCGACTGTATGTGCTACAAGTGCTAATTGGAATAATGCATATAACGCTATTAATAATTATAGCTCAAACTGGGCAAGATCGTATTTCGAAAGCTTTGACGATGGACTAGAAAAATATATATACTACGGTAAAGATAATGCTGGATTTACACCTTTATTTGGACCTGACGGCGAATCGTGGACGCGTTGGTTTGCAAACTTCGGAACAGGTATATTATCAGGTACTAATTACGACGACGGGTTTCAGATTTACGTCAATCCTAACGAATTTAAAAAAATATACTATGACGGAACACAATACACCGTACAAAGTGTTGGTTATTTGAGCAACTCTAGAAACTGGAATAGTGTTTATAACACAGTAAGTTCTCTTAGCGCGGCTTGGGAAGAGTCAGGAGAGATTGTACCAACAGTAACTAGTTACTTATCTACAAATAATGTATTATTAAGTAGTTTGACTGTTATTAGTAACGGACGTGTAGGGTCTTTTGCGCTTACTGGGGCAGGTGATACTAACGCAAATGGTACATATTATATAACTAATTTTACAAACGCTAGTTTAGGTCTTGGAAGCACCAACGATGTAGTTTACGCAAAAAATCCTACTGATCCAAATTCAGGATACATAATATATCGTGGCCTCGGACCTGCTGCATGGTATATACAATCTACGGTAGGGACTAGTGTGTATTATAATACTAATACTCTACCTTGGGAAGGCGTATGGTCTATAGTGCCAGGTCGACCATCACCTCCTCCTACCACAGTATCAGCAAGTAGCGGGTTAAATGTATCTAATAACGTTAACATAGTAGGCTCGTTGCTTGTATATGGTGATATTACAGCTAGAGGTTATAACAGCACTAACTGGCAGAGCACATATACTACCATGACAGCTAGTAGTGCTAATTGGAATAGTGTATTTTCTACAGTATGTGCTTTAAGTACATCTTGGGAAGAGTCAGCTGATATTATACCTACAGTAACTAGTTACTTATCTACAAATAATGTATTATTGAGCTCAGCTACTATATTAAATACACTCTCTGCTAGATCCTATGTTAATAACCCTACAGGTAAGACTATTTATGTAGATGCAAGCGTTGGTAACGACACGCGAAATGGATTTAGTAAGTATGATTCATTCAAACCATATCGCACACTTAGTGCTGCTATAGCTGATTCTTCTGTAGCAACTGGTGATTTAGTTTATGTAAGAGCAGGAACATATGCAATTTCTTCTCAGATTAATTTAAACCTTAAAGGTAATTTATATTTTGAAAATGGAACAACTGTTAATATCGCATCAGGTATTGTAGCATTTTCATATAGTCAAAATTCTGTTCCGATTACTATTAGAGGATATGCAGATTTCATATTGGCTACAGGTGCAACAGGTGTATTGACAATGCCTAGTGGTAATACTACAACAATTGTTAATTTTGAATGTAGCTCTATTGTTAATCTAACAAATGATTCCAGTGGTACAATCTTTAATTGTGCAGCTGGTGTGTTGGGTATTGATTCAAGATTAATACAAGCAGTAGCAGCTCCGGTGTTTAACATTACAGGTACTGGAAAGGTTACATCAAGAATTCCATATGTATATTGTGGAGTATTTTTAAATGGTGCAGGTGCTGCTAATCCAGGGGGTGCTACTGGTGCTCAAATTAATACAGATATTTGGACATTAATAGCATATAATACAACAGCTGGTATAGCTATATCCTCAATTGCAACAAATTTTAGAATGGTGAATTATCTTCATAATGGCGTTGGTGTTGCATATAATTGGTCAGAAAATACAACAGGAGAAGCTCATGGTTTCCAAGGAATTACTTGGAATAGTAATCTTGGTCAACCTAATATAACATTTAACTCTTCTGCTGGTTCAACAACTTCAAAACTTATTAGATTAGACCAAACAAATATAATGCGATACGCAACGACAAACAGTTTAAGCTCTAATGTGCCTATAAATGTAGGAACATATGGTACATTTGCATCAGTGTCAGCAACTTCAAACGTTACATTTAAGATTGGTTCATTCACAGTAGATACAGACGTAAACAGTTACTAATAGATAATAAACAAACACACAGAACTTATTGCTCCAATGATTAAAGCAATACAAGAATTAAAAGCTCGAATAGAAGAGTTAGAAAATTCTTAATAGTAACTACCGTAAATATCGGTATTATTAACTGACATATCTAATACCTGTGTTTTAGATAAATTATCAACATCAAAGGTATACGATTTATCCTCTGAAGCACTAACTCCAGGTATATTTGCTGAAATGACACCGGAGAATGAATTCTCGTATACTTGTTGATTTTGTTTCTCTCCAGATAATCCAGGTTCGAATGAATGCTCGTATCTCTTAGCCTTTACACGATAAATATAATGACCTAGCAATGGATTTAATTGAGCTACATCTTGATCAACGCGCTCTGTAATCTCGAACCACTTAGAACCCCTGCCGTTAGGTCTATCACAGCCTAAAGCTGCCAGCTCTATTACATCCCCTGATTTTGGCTCTACAACTTGACCAAATTGAGAATAGTTTATAAGACCACTCATTGTAATGGTAAATGTATTAATATGAAGATATCCAGTTAATTCATCGTCAGATGCGAAACCGAATTTAGATAAATTTATTGCATTCTCAGATAGTTCTATATACATTTGTAGTTCATAAGGACCTAAAAATCTTCTAGTTGGATCCTCACCATATAATAAATCTGCAGTAGAGAGATTAAAAGTATTTACGTAATAGTTGATAGGTACACCATAACTATTAATTAGATCGCTATATGAAGTATCGTATATAATTTGCTCAGCCTGGAAATTACCAGGGTTGAAGAACTGACCACAAGCAGGATTTGCTACTGCAGCAAATACATTTTCAGCAGTACATTGAGATCTACTTGAACTACAGGCCATTGTTTTTCTTTCTATTTCTTAAAATTCCTCTCTGTAAACCTTCTTCATCTTCGTACATTTCTACTTCTACATCAGAATTTCCTAGGGTTTTGATACCGGGTTCAAACTGAGTACCGTAGAGAGATAGAATAGATAGTAATGGCTGACCTGCTATCTGAACATTGTTAGACTTTCCATTACATATACTATCAATAACCGGATGTTTGTGAGAATATTCTTTCTTAAAGGCATTTTTATGCTTTCTGTTGTGTGGATCATCCAGCAACTTACCGTTAGTACCTGATCTTAGCTTAGCTATGCCGAATAGTTGGCTATTTTGCTTTGTAGCATACTCAACCAAATACTCTTTAAAAGTAATCATACTATTATTTATACAAAAAAGCCCGGTAGTCGTTAAACTACCGGGCTTATTATAGTTAAGTTTTAATTATTGCTCAAACATTGATTTGCCTGTCTTAAGCGAACCAACTTTGTTGCTCTTACCCATGTTGGGCTGCTTAGCATTTACAAGAGCGTGGCCGTGATCGCCATCCGAACCTACTTTATCTGTATAAGCTGAAGTAGCGCTGCCTGATTGTGTTTTGAGATTACCAACTTTGTTATTCTTACCGTAGTTAATTTCTTTGGAAAGATTGTCCGCGCCGAGGTCTTCTTCGTCCTCATCCCAGAATCCTTCTTCAGCTTCTTCTGGCTCGCCTTCTTCCATGTCGTCTTCTAACTCAGTGTCACCTTCTTCATCACCGAAACCGCCTTCTTCTTCACCACCAATAGCAGCTTGAAGAACATCGATAAGTTTTTGTGCAGTGTCACGGTCAAGAGTGAAAGTAACTTCTTCACCAGTCTCTTCCATTCCTTCACCTTCACCTTCAATGCCAAGAGCGTCTAGCTCGTTTGCATCATCCATTTCGGAGCCCATAGGCATACCACCTTCTGGCTGACCCATGACGTTTTCATATAATTTATCAAAGATTGATTTCTTTCTCATAAAATTATTTATGCTAGCCTTGGCAATTTTTCTACTTTCTTTAATAGTTTCTTCACTTTCTTTATCTTTATCCTTTTTAACTGGTTTCTTACCCTTAGTAAACATTCCCTTTTTAGGCTTGTCTGTTTTTTCACTTTCTTCATCTTCTTCAAGATTATCAGGTTGTGATAAATTTTTAATATTGTAGAGGTTATCTTTTAGATCTTTATCTGACATCTTCTGACGGTCTATTTTAGAAGGTACATAACCGGCTGTTTCTAATGGACCTCCTTTAATAAGCGGAGATTCACCAATTTCACCTGGCTTAACCGTAGTTCCAATTTTACCTTCAGATACTAGCTTATGTTTCATGCTGTTTAACATACTTCCATAAACTTGCCCAATACTCGAGAAGTCGTTTTGTTTTGACATATATATATTTATAGATTATGTCCAAAAAGTCCGACAAAACTGAGTTTTATTTAGGAAATCCTAATCTTCCAGCAGCTGGTGCAGTAATAGCTTACGAGCCATGGATGATAAAGGAGCTTCAAAAAGCTAAAGATAATATATTATATTTTGCAGAAAATTTCTTCTATATTATCAACCTAGATAGAGGTAGAGAGAAGATTAAAATGCACTCTTGTCAAAAACGAGCTATTCGTAAGATGAGAGATAATAGATTCTTTATTTTGTTAGCATCTAGACAGATCGGCAAGTCTACCATGATGACCATCTATATTTTATGGCAGGCTTGTTTCATGGATGATCAAAGAATCCTTCTAGTAGCTAACAAAGAAGCAACAGCTATTGAAATCTTCCAAAGAGTACGGCTAGCGTTCGAAGAGCTTCCAGTATGGTTAAAGCCTGGTGTTAAGGAGTATGGCAAGACTTCAATGACACTAGATAATGGTAGTAGAATAGGTATTACAACTACAACCGGTACAGCTGCTCGTGGTCAATCCGTAAATTGCTTAGTAATTGATGAGATGGCCTTTATCGAACCTCATTTAGTTGAAGAGTTTTGGAAATCAGTTTTTCCTATTATTACTTCATCTAAAAAATCTAAAGTGTTTGTTTGTTCTACCTCTAATGGTACAGATAACTTATTTTATAAGTTATATGATGGTGCAGAAAAAGGAGAGAACGGATGGGCTTATGATAAGATTAAATGGGATGAGGTACCAGGTAGAGATGAAAAATGGGCTGCTAACACTAGACAGGCAATTGGTTCTATAGAAGCTTGGCTTCAGGAATTTGAATGTCAATTCTTATCTTCAGGTGAATCGTCTATTGATGAAGCTCTTTTCTTAGAGATGTCACAGCAATGTACGGAACCTAAAATACTATTAGACGAAGGTAATTATAAAATATGGGAGGAGCCTGATTCCTCTAGAGTTTATGTTGCGGGAGTTGATATATCTGAAGGTGTTGGTATCGATGCTTCAGTTATGCAGATTTTAGATATAACAGATCTAAAAGATATAAAACAAGTAGCAACCTATCATAATAGACATATACCACCTCTGGAGTTTGCTAATAAAGTATACACTATACTTAAGAACTGGGGATCACCTTTAGCCTTAATAGAAAGAAATAATTGCGGTGCGCAGGTAGTTGATAGATTGGCTTTTGATATGGGTTACGAGAAGGTAGTGTCATATGGTGCAAAAGTTGCAAATAGAGCAAAACCTCAAATGGGTATGATAGCACATACAAACACCAAATATAAAGGAGTTATGAATATGCGCTACTTTATAAATGAGATGAGATCTGTTACTATAAGAGATATAGACACCCTTAAAGAGCTTAAAGATTTTGTAAGGTATCCTAACGGTACCTGGAAAGCTAAAGGAGGTTATCATGATGATAGAGTAATGTCGTTACTCTATGCATTGTTTATTTTAGAAAAAGAGTTAACTGAAAGATATTTTGAAATAATAGAATTAGATGATCATGGAAAGCCTAGCTTTATAGAGCCTATGGATTTTGGTGTTGCTATGTTTGAAGACCCTACCTCTATATATAATGATTTCGAGGTAGTAGGACTAAATAACACTTACATGACACCTGTTGTATTCGGGATGGGTGACTCTGAGCAAGTAGCAGAAATAGAATACCTACAACAAGAAGGCTGGACTCCATATGGTTAATCACTATCAACAATCAATACTAAACAAATCTAGAGTAGATAAGTTTAAGCTTGTTTTTCAAGTACCTAGCGCACTTAACAAAATAAACAAGCAAAGTGGTAGAGCTAGCTCCACTATTATTCAAGAAACAATGCAGTTTTCTATTTATGGAGTTGTTGTACCTACAATAACTGTTCCAGCTCTAGAGATTAGATATTCTGGAAGTACACTATATAATTCTACTCATAGTAAAAACTCCTACCCTCCTGTAACAGTAAACTTTACTATAGACAACGAATATAATAACTATTGGGTTATATATAAATGGATAAACCTACTTCACGATGAATACGAGGGTGTGTTTGATGCTGACAATCTAATAAGTAACGATATATTTAAAGACTATCAAACTGATATAACAATATACGGTTTAGATGAATTTGATAATGAGCGTATTAAATTTACCTATACAAAAGCTTTTCCTACTGACTTAGGAGGTCTAAATTTTAATTATAGAGAGTCCGGAGAAATAGAGTCTTCTTTTACTTTTGTATATTCTCAGCTTCACGCCGATCTTTTAAGTTAAAAAGTATTCCAAAAAGCCATAAATAATTACATGGCTAAACGAACAATTAATTCACCAGGTGTCGAAATTAGAGAGAGAGACCTATCGTTAAGAGTACCCCAAGCTGCCGGCACAAATGTATATGTTGCCGGTTATGCTGATCAGGGACCGATCGATGAGGTAGTAGATATCTCTTCTCTTACAGAATTTGAACTTATCTACGGAACTCCAAAATCACCAGCAGAAAGATATTTCTATCACACTGTTAAGTCAGCATTAAACTCAACAGCAAGACTAAAAGTTAATAGAATTCCATACGGTACTGGTTCAGGTGAAGGTTTCGGATCAAGATATTCTGTATTAGCTTATCCAGCTGTTGCAGTTGGTGCTCTTTCATCACAAACAACAGTCGATGGGTTTGATATTGAATTAAATTTTGGCGATAGTGGTTCTGGATTTTCAAATCAACTATCCGGTGCAGAGTTCAGCTTCATACTACCTAACCTTGCGCAAAAGACTGTAAACTTTTCAATTAATGGTGCTGCTCCACTATACGGTGCTAATGCGCTTCTATCTTCAAGCAGTTCTTCTACGTATACAGTTCCTGTATCTACTTCAACCACATCAGTAGTAGATCTCGCGACTATTATTTCTAACTCATTATCATTAAGTACTTTAGGCTACGATGTAACAGTAACATCAAACGATAATATTGTATCGTTGGCGTTTAATACAGGTACTGTGAGCACGTTTACTGGAAGTGTTACAGGATCAGCAGTGCCAGGATTCAGCGATCCAGTTGTTTTCTTAAATACTACAAACAGCAGACTGACGCCTGCAGGTACATCAGGAGTGACTAATAAGCTCAATATTAATGAAGGTACTTACTTCTTAGGTCAACCAACACAGTTTAACATTAACGAAGAAGAATATCTCGAATATATAGGTGGTACTACATTTAGTGAGTGGTCACCTAATGCTTCTACATCCTTTACCAGTCTAGAAGCGACTGCGTCTGCAGCGCTTGTAATTATTAATAAAGGTCAAACAGTAATTGACGGTAAGTTTAATGGCTACTATGTAGGTATATCAGATAACACTAATATTAACCCTGCTAGCAACTACGACGCTATCCTAGATGTTAAAACAGTAACTCAATCAGCCGCTTCTACAGGTCTTACTAACTATGTTAAAGTTCCTGCTAGTAGATTTGCCTTTGCATTAACTGCTACACCAGCGTTTGGTAGCAATCCTGCTATAAACTCGATATCGCAAGTAATGGAAGAGAAAATCACAGGATTTGATACTTCAACTAGAGGATTTGATGATGCATTAAACGTAGGTGTATTTAAACTAAGACAGTCTGTTTTCGGCACTGATGTAAATCAACTTGACTACTTACTTGAAGAAGGCTACAACGGCTCTATCGGTTATAGTAGACAAATTAACAGCGAAAACGGCGGTCAAGCTATTAGCTTCTTCTTAGAAAATGTAGAAAATACATCTAGAAACGTTGATATATTAGTTAACCCGTATGTATCAGATCAATTTACTGGTATACAGCTCAACTCAGATGGCACACCTAAGAAGAAGGTAAGAGTTATAACCACGCAATTAGGTAATTACCTATCTGCTAACACTAACACAGCTCCATATATCGTAGGCTGTACTTATTCTGAATACCAAACTATAACAGCTCAAGCTACTAAAGCAGATTCACTATACCCACTAGGTGCATATGGTGAAGCTAAATTAACGCAGAAAGACATCGGTAACTTACCAGCTAAGGTTACAAGAGCTCTTGATAGAATACGTAACGATGAAGTATTTGATATTGATGTAATTGCTGAAGGTGGTTTAGGTACAATCTGGACTACTGTATGTGCAACTAATTCGAATTACTTCGATGATACTAAATCAAGCTCGGTTATTGATGCACTTAGAACTTCTAACGAGCTTACAGGTGATGCAACTAAAGCAAGAGATTATTACACAACAATTGCAAGTCAATTTGTAACATTCTGCGGTCCTCTTAAGGATGGTGGTAGAGGTGATGTTCTCTTCGTAGCAGATCCAATCAGACAGATCCTTGTAACTGGTAAAGATTCGAAAGTCCTTGATAACCCTACTAAGAATTTCTCATTAGATGTCTACTGGGCACTTAGACATCAATTCGAGGGTATCAATACATCATACGCTACAGTGTTTGCTAACTACTTCAAAATGTACGATGATTATAGCGGTCTTTACATATTCGTACCTTCGTCCGGATTTGTAGCGGCTAAGATTGCTTCAACTGACTCAGACGTCGGTCCATGGGCTGCACCTGCTGGATTTAACAGAGGTATCGTAACAGATGCAATTGACGTGGCGTTTGCTCCTAACCAAAGACAGCGCGATGAACTATACAAGGTAAATCTCAACCCAATCACTAGATTCCCAGATCAAGGATTGGTATTGTTCGGTCAAAAGACATTGCTTAAGAAGCCAAGTGCGTTCGATAGAGTTAACGTAAGAAGAACATTCTTATATCTTGAGAAAGTAACTAAGCAAGTAATGAAGTTCTTCTTATTCGAGAATAACACCTTATTCACAAGAACAAGAGTACTTAACACACTTACCCCGTTCTTTGAAAGAGTTAAAGGTGCTGATGGTCTATATGATTACCTCATCGTTTGCGACGAGCGTAACAATACACCAGAAGTTATCGATAATAACGAGCTTGTAGTTGATATATATCTCAAGCCAGTTAGAACTGCTGAGTTCATTCTTGTTAACTTCTACGCTACTAGAACAGATACTAACTTCCAAGAGTTAGTTGGAGGTTAATTAGACCGTACTAATAAAATTAGCAAAACCGCGGTACAAAATACCGCGGTTTTTGCTTGAAAAGAATAAATAATGATATGGCAGTAAATCAAACAATTCAAAGTTTTTATAGAACCGCAGCTGATAGAGACTTCTCAAGAGACTTTCTTTTCAGAGTGCAAAGTATGAATCTCCCAGGTGCTGGTACTATGCCTGAGACTGAGTTAGTATATGCAAAAGCAGCTAATTTACCTGGTAGAAGCATAACAAATGTACCTGTTCCCTACATGGGTCTTAACTTTAACGTTCCTGGTAATGCAACTTACCCAGGTTCAGATGGCTATAGCTTAACATTCTATTTGGATGCTGCTAGTAAAATTCGTACATACTTTGAAACTGCATCTAGAGGACTGTTTGATGATAGCACTTCTATAGGCGGCTACGGTACACCAGATGATGATTACTTCCTCACTCTAGTTCAGTTAGACAAGTCTCTCGAGCCAATTGAAAACGGAACCTTTAAGCTAATTGGTGCCTCAGTAAGAAATATAAATGATATTGCTTATTCAATTGCTTCTGGTACTGGTCAGACAGTAGAGGTTACAGCTACTATTGCTTACCACTACTATATTGATCCACGTACAGCTTAATAAATAATTAAGTGGCACAGTTTGATAACGGACCGTTTTACCGCAGGTTAAAGCTTCATAACGATTGGCGTTATGATATACCTCTTAAATTTCTTTGGAGTATTTTCATATACCCAAGAAATCAAGGGTCCTTAACTAACCTCGGTAAAAATATAGATAAAGTAATTCATAATTATGAAACAATATCTAATAGTCACTGGCCCGTTAATACAAAATGTTTAGATGAAGTAACAGACCCGTATGGTAATTTTGGTTGTTTCTTAGCGCAAAATGTCGCACTGCCAAGCGATACTTTTAATATTAACAACACAGAAATAGATGGAGCGGGTGGTTTTCTTTCAGTTCCGTACGCTGGTAATAGAGCTGGGTATGGTGGCTCGAATAAATTAGACATAACCTTCCTCGAAACTAATATAGATATTTTTGATTACTTTTTTAGACCTTGGATTATTGCTAATTCTTATAAAGGTCTTATAGAGCTAGGACCAAACGATCCTGAAGATTTAAAATGCAACATTCAATTAGTCTTGTATAGTAGAGATTATTCTACTTATAGAGATGTATTTAGTAAAGGTAGAGCAGCTCCACGTATTAGGAAGATATATGAATTTTATGATGTAGTACCCTTTCAAATGGAAGGTGATTCTTTGAGCTATGGTGATCTCGGATTTAATGATATTAATAAAACTGTATCATTTGCATTTACTAAATATATAACTATAGATAAGAATAACATACCTATTAATAATGGAGTTTAGTATAAAATTACAATTACCTAGTGGTAAGACTGTTAAAATTGAAGAATTAAAAAACAAAGACTATTTTACCATTTTAAAATTCTGCGAGAACAGAGATCTTGAAGGGTTAGATGAACTATTTAATGATTTGTTTTTTAAAGACGAATTAAGATCTCTCAATATTATAGATAAGTTCTACCTATTATTAGCTGTGCGGATGCTGTTTATTGATCCAGATATAGCATTTAGCGATAGTATAGGATCTCCTATTAAATTTAGTATTAATAATATACTAGAGAAAATCGACTTATTAGAAAAGGATTTAGATATACAATTATCAGAAGGAGGCTTTACACTTACGCTAGGA
>Ga0164293_10003055_pt1 | contig 14245 bp, 14 predicted proteins | sample GEODES118metaG_FD_111487 | JGI IMG/M metagenome (GOLD analysis project Ga0164293, IMG submission 111487) | Eutrophic lake water microbial communities from Lake Mendota, Wisconsin, USA - GEODES118 metaG | ecosystem: Environmental > Aquatic > Freshwater > Lake | place: USA: Lake Mendota...
CTTGGAAATTGTCGAGCGCAGCTTCGGCTTCTTCAAGCGAGATGTCGCCTCGACGCATAAGTGCTTCGGTGTAAAGCTTGCGCACCGAACGGGTTTCGTCGATGCGCTTGTACATGAGCGGTTGCGTGTAGCTCGGGTCATCGCCCTCGTTGTGGCCGTGGCGGCGGTAACACACCATGTCGATGACGACATCGCGATTGAACGTGCGGCGGTAGTTGAACGCAAGCCGAGCGACGCGAATGACGGCTTCGGGATCGTCACCGTTCACATGAAAGATCGGGGCCTGGACCATCTTGGCGACGTCGGTTGAATAGACCGAAGAACGTGCTTCAGTTGGCGAGGTGGTGAAACCAACCTGATTGTTGATGATCACGTGGACGGTTCCGCCAACGCGGTAGCCGGTGATCTCCGAAAGGTTGAGTGTTTCGGCGACGATGCCTTGTCCGGCGAATGCTGCATCGCCGTGTACGAGGATCGGCAATACCGGGTAGTCGCCCGGAGGTTCGATTCGGTCCATCTTGGCGCGGGCCATGCCCACAACAACGGGGTCGACAGCTTCAAGGTGCGAAGGATTGGCCGCGAGTTCAACCTCGATGGTGTTGCCAGCGGGGCTCGTAAAGATGCCGTCCTGTCCGAGGTGGTACTTCACATCGCCTGAACCTTGAATTGATTCAGGATCGATGTTGCCTTCGAATTCGGTGAAGAGCTGTTCGTACTTCTTGCCGACAATGTTTACGAGAACATTGAGGCGGCCACGATGAGCCATGCCGATGACTGCCGACTGCATCGATGTGTCGGCTGCCGATGACAGCAGTGAATCAAGAAGCGGAATCGCCGATTCGGCACCTTCGATGCCGAATCGTTTCTGGCCGAGGTATTTGGTGCCGAGGAAACGCTCGAGCGCTTCAGCGGCATTGAGTCGTTCAAGAATGTGGCGCTTTTCTTCGATGGAAAGCTCAAATTTCACGCCTTCGACCTGTTGCTGGATCCACACCTTCTGCACGGGGTCCTGAATGTGCATGTACTCGATGCCAATCGTGCGGCAATAGGCCGAACGAAGAACATCGAGAATTGACGCCAAGGTCATGCTGTCGCGCCCGGCAAGTCCGCCGGTGAGGAATTCGCGATCGAAATCCCAGATGGTGAGGCCATACGCGACCGGGTCGAGTTCGGGATGCAGATGATGTTCGGTGAGATCGAGTGGATCGAGATCGGTATCGAGGTGGCCTCGAACGCGGTACATGTTGATCAGGGCACGAACCTGAAGGTTCTTTTCGAGCATCAACTGTTCGTGATCGTTGGGGTTGACGTCGCGAGCCCAGTCGACTGGTTCGTAGGGAAGACCGAGTGATTCGAAGATTTCTTCGTAGAACTCGTGCTCACCCATGAGCAGTTCTTGAATGCGCTTCAGGAACAGACCCGACTCGGCACCTTGAATGATGCGGTGGTCGTAGGTCGAGGTCATGGTCATGACCTTGGACATTCCGAGTGAAGCGATTGTGGCCGGATCGGCGCCACGGAACGCGACTGGATAGTCGAGCGAGCCGACCCCGACGATGACGCCCTGTCCGGGCATGAGTCGCGGAACCGACTGAAGGGTTCCGATGGTGCCCGGGTTGGTGAGGGTGACCGTTACGCCGGCGAAGTCGTCGGGGCTCAGCTTGTTTGAACGAACCTTGCGAACGAGTTCTTCATAGGAATCAAGGAACTCGGCAAAGCCGAGCGAATTAGCGTTTTTGATACAGGGAACAAGGAGCGAACGGCTTCCATCGTTCTTCTCCACGTCGACGGCGAGACCGAGCCCGACGATTTCGTTCCGAACGACATAGGGCTTACCTTCAGCGTCGGTCGTGAACGATGAGTTCATCACTGGTGCGGCGTCGACAATTGCACGAACGATTGCGTAACCGATGATGTGAGTGAACGAGACTTTGCCACTTCGGCTGCGCGACAGGAAGCCGTTGATCGACTTGCGATTGACCTCGAGAAGTTTCGTGGGGATCTCGCGGAAGGAGGTTGCCGTCGGAACTTCGAGGCTTGCTTCCATGTTGGAAACGATGCGGGCCGCTGCGCCACGCAACGGCGTACCTTGAGGCGCGCCTGCAGGTGTCGTTGGTGCTGCCGCAGGTGCAGCAGCAGTCGCCGCGGGTGCAACTGCAGTTGGTGCAGATGCGACGGGCGCCGTGGGAGCAGGTGCTGCCGCCACGGTTCCCACGCCGGGGGAATACCCGGCAAAGAATTCGCGCCAGCTTTCGCTCACAGACGAGGGGTCGGTGCGGAACTGTTCGAACATCTCGTCGACGAGCCACGCGTTGGGTCCTGCGATGGGGGAAGCAGAGTCATCAGCCACGTTGGTCGACTCTATCGGCGACGCCGGAGCCCGGTGGCAGTCGGCCCTGAGACCCCGTGACCGATAGATTCATCCACCGTGCTCCGAATCGTGACGTGGAATGTGAACTCGCTGAAGGCCCGGCTCCCCCGAGTGGAGCAATGGCTCTCCGAGAATGGCCCCGAGGTCATCTGTCTCCAAGAGACCAAGATGAAGGACTCGGCATTTCCCGCCGAGGTCTTCACCGCGATGGGCTACGAGACCGCTCACCATGGCCAAGGCCAATGGAACGGTGTGGCAATTCTCTCGAAGGTGGGCCTCGACGACGTTGTGGCCGGCTGGGACGATGACGGCCCCGAGGACACCGATGCCCGCATTCTTTGGGCGACCTGCGGGGGAGTCCGTGTGGCCAGCGCCTATGTGCCCAATGGCCGGGCTCTCGACGACCCCCACTACACCTACAAACTCGGGTGGCTTGAGCGTCTCCGACAGACGCTCCTGCGCCGTGAAGACCCCAGCAGCGAACTCGCAGTCTGCGGCGATTTCAATATCTGCCCCGACGACCGTGATGTCTGGAGCCCGGAAGCTTGGGTGGGCAATACACATGTGAGCGAACCCGAGCGCGAGGCTCTTCGATCCCTCGAGGCGTGGGGTCTCGAGGACGTCTATCGCCGTCACCACGATGAAGGCGGTCTCTATTCCTTTTGGGACTACCGCGGTGGCGATTTCCACCAGGGTCGTGGTCTCCGAATCGACCTCGTTATGGCGACGGCGTCGCTGGCTGCCCGGTCGGTCGATGCTCGCGTCGACCGCGATGCTCGTAAGGGTGAAAAGCCCAGCGACCATGCTCCGGTGATTGTGCAGTTCGACTGATGAGTGAGGAACCCATCATCGATGTCGCAAATGTGTTCGGCGTCGGACAGATCGGGCGAATCGTTGGCCTAGAGGATGCAATTTTGCTTGAGCCTCTGCTTCGTGAAGTCACGCCGGCTCAGCGGGCTGCGCGCGAAACCGCGGAATCGGTGCGGCGACTTGTTCGAGAACTCGAGACGACCTCGGCGTCGATCGAGAATTTGGGCTCGCTCGCACGTCAACTCGATGAACTTTCAGAGTCCCTCGCTCGCGGAAACCATGATTCCGAAACCGCTGGCGATCGTCCGAACGCGGCCTATCAGGCCCACCGACTGCGAGAGCGAAGCCCGTTTATCGGACGAGCCAATCCCGTCGCGTTGCCCCTCATCGTGGAATTTGTCGACGGCGGTGTTGATGCGGTGGCGAATTTCGGGACTCTGTACGAAGGACCACCCGGTTGCTTGCACGGTGGCTATATCGCAGGAATTTTCGATGAAGTGTTGGGTGCGGCACAGACTTTTTCTGGCCACGCGGGGATGACGGGACGTCTAACGATTCATTACCGCAGCCCAACGCCGCTCAACACCGACCTGCATTTGAAGGCTCGCCTCGAGTCGGTGAGTGGGCGCAAAATTCTGTGCAAGGGAACGTTGCACGCCGGCGATCGACTTTGCGCCGAGGCTGAAGGTCTGTTCATCGCTGTGGATCCCAAAAAACTGATGGGGCTCGCTGGCTCCTGAACGACGTGACGTTACGAGTCGGTTGTTTCAGAAATGACAGCGAGGATTTCGTCGCCAAACTTCGAGACTTTGATTTCGCCCATTCCGTTGACGCGCAAGAGTTCGACGGGCGTTGTTGGTTTGAGGCGCGTGATTTCGGCCAGTGTGTGGTCGTTGCAGACAACGAACGCGGGAACGTCGGCAGATTTTGAACGCTCGGACCGCCAGGCTCGAAGTGCATCGAACAGTGGATGGTCGGCAGAGTCGAGTGAATCGGGGTATTTGCCGGGGCGCTGGCGGGGGCCCTTCGAACTGTTTGCTTTCGGCTTGGGCTTCGAGGCACGTGTGGTGGTGCTCGATGACTTGCTCGGCGCGGTTGCGCCATTGCCGACAGCAATAGGGTCGAGCCCCGCTTCGAGTGCTTCGCAGGCCTCGGCATAGGTGTCGAGAAATTCCGAACGGTCACGAGGGATGGATTTCTCACCAAAGGTGCGTGACTTCGCCCAGGTGCATAGGAGCTCTCGTTCCGCGCGGGTTGCAGCGACATAGAAGAGACGGCGTTCTTCGGCCCAAGCACCGGGAGTCTTGGCGTGACCGATGGGGACATAGCCCTGTTCGATGCCGGCCAAATGGACGATGGGCCACTCGAGGCCTTTGGCGGCATGGAAGGTGAGAAGTTCGATGGCCTCGCCGTTGGGATCGGGTTGATCGGCGCGAGTGGTGGCGGTGAGCCACAAGAAGAATCCGTTGGCAGTTGGTGGTGACTCGATGGCCATGTAGTCGCGAGCCATTTGCACGAGTGCATCGAGATTGGCGCGACGTTCCGCAGCGCGATCGCTTTCGGATTCGTCATCGACGACAACCGAGAGAGCGAGGTCGTGGATGGCATCGGAGAATGGACGAGGGGTGCGGCGGAGATCGCCAAGTGCCGCTTTGATCTCGGGCTGATCGAGCAATGGCGTGGCGCCGCGCACACGGAAGGGAATGCCCGCTGACTTCATTGCTTCTTCGATGATGGGCAGCTGAGCGTTGGTACGCACGAGCACTGCTTGATTGGACCAGCGCGCGCCAGGACCATGGCGGTCGCGTGCGGCGCGCGCGATGGCGGCCGCTTCAGCGCGTTCGTCGGGCAACTCGCGAACCGATGGAACTCCGCCGTCGGGACGAGTGGCTGACTGGGTGCCGTCGTGATCGACGCCGCGTCCGCCAACGAGCAACGCATTTGCTGCGGCAAGAATCTGAGGACTTGATCGGTAGTTGTCGAGAAGACGAATGGTTTCGCCAGTGGGGAAGCGTTGCGGGAAGGTGCGGAGAAGATCGGGGTCGGCGCCGTTCCATGAATAGATGGCCTGATTGGGGTCGCCGACGATGCAGAGGTCGTTGCGATCGCCCCGCCATGCTTCGAGCAGTGCGTGTTGCAGTGGGTTGACGTCCTGAAACTCGTCGACAAAGAGGTGGGCGAATCGCCAACGCTGTGATGCGGCGAACCCGTCGTCGGAAACGAGGTCGCGATGACAGACGCGCAACATGTCGTCGAAATCGATGAGGCGCTTTTGGCGACGCTGATCTTCGTAACGGGCATAGACGGCAGCGGTGGCCTCGTAAGAGATTGGCGGTTTGCGTCCGGCAGCCTTTGCCGCGTCGGGGTAGGCCTCGGGTTCGACCATGCGGGCTTTGGCCCATTCGATCTCGGCGACGAAGTCGATACCGGGCGTGGACTTTTCAGCACCGGTGAGCAAACCGATGACAAACCCCGCCTTGCGAGTCATGAGTTGTGGGGGAGTGATGTTGCGTTCTGCCCAGCGAGTGCGCAACTGCGCGTAGGCAACGGAGTGGAACGTGCCGGCGGCTACCTGTTCACGGAGACCAAGTGAACGGAGGCGAGCGGTGAGTTCGCCAGCAGCTTTTCGGGTGAATGTGAGAGCGAGAACATGGCGCGGGTCGAGATCGCCAGTGGCGGCGCGATAGGCGATGCGGCGAGTGAGGACGCGGGTCTTTCCCGACCCAGCGCCGGCAAGGATGCACAGCGGTGAGGTAGGCGAGGTGACCGCAAGGCGTTGCGCGTTATTCAGGCCGTCGAGAAGGGCGTCGGGTTCCACCCGTCAGACCGTACTCACCGCCAGCGACAGTGCCGGGGGTACGGTTTGGAATGCCGTATCCCGAAGACGAACTGCACTCAACCGAAGAACTCATCCTCGACCTTCACCCGCATTGGTGGTTCTTTGCGAAGTCGGCGGCGATGCTGGCGCTGGCCGTGATCTTGGCCATAGTCACTCTGAGTCGTGGCTGGCCATCATGGATCTCGGTGCCAGTCGCCGTCTTTGTCTTCGCCACGCTCGTGTGGTTCTTGCAGCGCTATATCCGCTGGGTGAGCACCCATTTCGTACTCACGTCTGATCGCGTCATTTTCCGCACGGGGATCATCGCCAAGCACGGCATCGAGATCCCTCTGGAACGAATCAACACGATCTTCTTTCATCAGCGCATCTTCGAACGCATGCTTGGCCTGGGCGATCTCGATATTGAATCGGCCTCAAAGGACGGTGCGCAGCGATTCGAAGACATCCGTAACCCCAGCGCGGTGCAGAACGAGATCTACAAGCAGATGGAAGCGAATGAGATCAAGGCCGCTGATCGAATTTCGAGTGGAATCAATCGTGCTCAGGGAGCAGCTGGGTCCGAATCCATCCCCGATCAGATCGCGAAACTCAGTGCCTTGCGCGACCAGGGCGTGTTGACCGAAGACGAGTTCCAAATGAAGAAGCAGGAACTGCTCGGTCGTATGTGAGAGGTCGGCGCTTAGTCCTCGACGCGCCGCGCTCCATCGGAAGGTCGAACAATCCAACCCCGACCGCTGATCGCATTCGGGTCGGCGACAGCGCCGCGCTCGCACAGGGCAACGACGCATCCGCCGAATCCGGCACCAGTGAGTCGAGCCCCGAAGACTCCGGGCAGTGCCACGAGTTGGTCCACGAGTTGGTCGAGAACCGACGTAGAGACGTCGAAGTCATCGCGTAGCGACGCGTGGCTCTCGATCATTAATTGACCAACGTGAATCGGATCGTTCGACTGAAGGGCGATCGCCGCCTGTCGCACGCGTTCGCATTCGGTCGATACATGACGAGCTCGTCGAAGTAACTCGCCATCGAGCATTGCGATATCGCGAGCGGACGCAGTGGCTAGTGGACCGATTCGCTGAGCCGCCAGTTCGCACGATGCTCGCCGTTCTGCATAGGCGGAGTCGGCGAGTTGACGTTCCTGTCCCGAATGGACGATCCAAATGTCGAGCTCTTCGGGAAAGGGGACGTAGTCGATGGCGTTCTCGGCAAAGTCGATGACCATCGCGTGGCCAGCGCGGCCGAACACGATGCTCAGTTGATCAAGAAGCCCGCACGGCACCCCGACCGCGCGCAGTTCGGCGCGCTGACCGAGCAGAGCGAGGTCCATCGGCGATCCTGAAAATCCCAACGCCAAAGCGAGGGCGATCTCGAAGGCGGCGCTTGAGGACAACCCGGCGCCGGTGGGCAGTGTCGAACTGATGTCACCGATGAATCCGGTCGTCCAACCGCTTTCCTCAACGACTGCTGCGACGTAACGGCCCCAGAAGGGCTCAAACGATCTGATGTCGATCGATGTCCCGAGATCAAAGGACGTGAGTCCATCCATAGAGTCCGATCGAAGTTCGATCAGTTCATGGTTTTGCTGGCCGCGAATCGTGATGCCGAGGTCGATGGCACAGGGCAGCGCAAGACCGCCGGCGTAGTCGGTGTGATCGCCGATGAGGTTGACCCGCCCGGGAGCGAACACCGTGGTTTCGGTCATTGTCATTTCGCGGCGCGTAGTTGTGCGGCGGCGGTGATCGGTTCGATTGGGTTGAACCACACGCCACTACCAAGTTCGCCAGCCGCTACAAAGCGTTGGACGCCTGCTGCACGCAGGAGCGGAGCGATATGCGCGTGAACTCGAACCGAGCGACGCTCAATGTTGTCGAATGGCCGCTGGTGGAACCACATCATGAACGGCATCGGCGCGTCGAACAACGCGTCGAGACGTCCGATGCAATCAATGAGGAGCGACGCGAGATCGTTGCGCTCGTTGTCGTTCAGCGATGGAAGGTCGGGGACATCGGTCGAAGGAGCAAGCAAAAGTTCGTAGGGCCACGAGGCAGCGAGTGGAACCCACGCCGACCACTCACCACGGGTAGCGACCATGACGTCGTCTGACGGGGCATCGAATGTTTCTTCCGACGCAATGGCATATTCGGTCCTAACAACCGGCGGCACAATGTCGAACGCATAGATCTGTCCGTGAGGGTGAGCAATCGTTGCGCCCACTTCGGGACCTCGGTTTTCGAAACACAACACATAGGCAACGTCGTCGCGCGCGCCAAGCGCTGCAGAACGTTCGGCCCACAGATCGACAACTCGACGAGCGTGTTGGGCAGTGAGATCAGCGAATGATGCGTTGTGGTCAGCGGTGTAGAGAACGATCTCTGCTCGATCATTTTCGAACGGAGGCCATCGGTTCGGGAAGGCGAGAACCTCGTAGGGCTCGGGTGCCTCGATGCCGCCAACGCAGAACGGACAGGACTCAGAAGGAAGGTTGGGCCGACCCTGGCGGGCTGGGACCATCCAGGCAGGCGCTCGGCTGAGTGGGTCGATTCGATAGCCAGCAGCGGCGGCCTGCTCGCCATCGGAGTGTTCGTTCCCGCTCATGGACCGAACGGTAGTCGTGGTCGCTTGACCGCATCCCGGGTGGGGGCGAGGATTCCCCCCATGCGCGCACAGGCCAATGGCATCGAAATCGAATACGAAACCCTCGGCGATCCGGCAGATCCGCCGCTCTTGGTCGTTGCGGGACTGGGTTGCCAACTCAAATGGTGGAGTCCAGATTTCTTGCAGGGTTTCGTCGACCGTGGCTTCTTTGTCGTCACCTTCGACAACCGTGACGTAGGCCTGTCGACGAAGATCGATACTCATATCAATCTCATCGAAGCTGTTGCTGGGTATCTACAGGGCAAGCCGACCGAGGCTCCGTATCAACTTTCTGACATGGCTGCAGATGCGTGGGGACTTTGCGATGCGCTTGGTCTCGATCGGGTCAATCTCATTGGTGCTTCGATGGGCGGCATGATCGTTCAGCAGATGGCCATTGATAACCCAGAGCGTGTTGTTTCACTCACGTCAATCATGTCGACCACGGGTGAACCCGATGTCGGCCAACCCACAGCCGAGGCCGTCAGCGTATTGCTCGAGCCGGCGCCGACTGAGCGTGAAGCAAACTTGGCGAAGTCTCTTGAAACAGGCCGCTTGCTCGCCGGCCCGGTCTATTGCGACGAAGACTGGATTCTTGAACGCAACACACTGCAGTTCGATCGTTGCTTCCATCCAGAAGGACAGGTGGCGCAGTTGCTCGCCATTGTGACCTCACCACCACGATCTGAACGCCTGCGTGAAATCGATGTTCCTGCTCTTGTTGTTCACGGAACCATTGACCCGTTGGTGACATTCAGCGGCGGCGAACGCACTGCTGAGTCTTTGCGGGGCAGCGAGTTTCTTGTTCTTGAAGACATGGGCCACGATGTGCCCCGTCAGTACTGGGCCACCATCATTGAGCACGTCACTGCGCTCGCCGCTCGGGCCAACGCGTAACCACTTTTCTTTCCACCTTTAGGAGCACAGTTATGGGACCTCTCGCGGGTGTTCGCATCGTTGAGATTGCAGGAATCGGGCCAGGGCCTTTTGCGGCGATGATGCTGGCCGACATGGGCGCCGACATCATTCGTGTCGATCGTGCCGGGCAGGTGTACGGCGGCGATCCCGCAACTCCGCCGAAAGACGTGATGAACCGCGGTCGTCGATCCATTGGTGTCGATCTCAAGAATCCTGAAGGGGTTGAGACGGTTCTTGGACTGGTCGAAAAAGCCGACGCACTTATTGAAGGTTTTCGTCCCGGCGTGACCGAACGACTGGGCATTGGCCCCGACGCGTGTTTGGCTCGAAATCCGAAACTTGTCTACGGGCGTATGACGGGCTGGGGCCAAGACGGCCCGATGGCGCAAATGGCCGGCCATGACATGAACTACATCGCCATTGGTGGCGCGCTTGGGGCCATTGGTCGTCCCGATGAACGTCCGCAGCCTCCGCTCAATCTCGTTGGCGACTTCGGTGGTGGCGGCATGCTGCTTGCGTTTGGCATTGCGTGCGGAATCATCGAAGCGCGTTTGTCGGGTAAGGGCCAGGTCGTCGACGCAGCCATGGTTGACGGCACTGCAGTGCTCACAACCTTTATGCACGGGTTTATGGCAATGGGTCTCTGGAGCGATGAGCGCGGCGTCAACATGCTCGACACGGGCGCCCATTACTACGAGGTCTACGAATGCTCCGATGGCAAGTTTCTTTCCGTTGGCGCAATCGAACCGCAGTTCTATGCCGAGCTTCTTGAGAAGACCGGCCTTGCTGGCGATGAGGAATTCGCGAAGCAGAACGACCGCTCGATGTGGCCGCATTTGAAGGAACGACTTGCTGCAGTAATTGCAACAAAGACACGTGATGAATGGGCCGCCATCTTCGACGGTTCAGATGCGTGTGTCGCTCCGATCCTTTCGCTTGTCGAATCGACGACGAATGCGCACACGGTTGCGCGCAAGACCTTCGTTGAGAACGCGGGAGTAGTGCAGCCTGCGCCGGCACCGCGTTTCTCACGCACCGAAGCCAGCATCCAGCGCCCGCCTTCTCATCCCGGCCAACACACCGATGAGGTGCTGAAGGAATGGGGAGTTGCTGACGACGCTCGATTGGCGGCACTCCGAGCCGAAGGGGCAATCGCCTAATGGCAACGCTTGTTTGTTTCCACGCTCACCCCGACGATGAGGCGATCGCCACTGGCGGGTTGATGACGCTTGCGAAGCGAGATGGTCACGAGGTTGTTCTCGTTTTGGCCACTCGTGGCGAACAAGGTGAACCGCAGCCCGGCGTTCTGGACGAGGGCGAGCCGCTCTGGGAGCGCCGTGTTGTCGAAACTCATCAGGCCGCTGAGATCCTGGGTCTCGACCGGGTTGAGTTCCTTGGTTATGAAGACAGCGGAATGATTGGTGAAACCACCAATGGGAACCCGTTGTGTTTCTGGCAGGCCGATGTTGAAGAGGCCTCGCAGCGTCTCGCCGCGATTCTTCGCGACGTCGACGCCGACGTTCTCACTATTTATGATTCACACGGCGGTTACGGCCACCCCGATCACATTCAGGTGCATCGCGTGGGCAAGCGCGCTGCCGAAATCGCGGGCGTCGATCGTGTCTTCCAGTCGACGATGAACCGCGATCGCATCATGAAACAGATGGCAGAGAATGCGTCGGTTTTCGAAAACGAGGTTGAAGGCGAACTCGAGGGCGAGACTGTTGAACAGATGCGTAAGCGCGCTGAAGCCGCCGATCGCGGCGAATTCGGTTCACCCGAAGCGGTCATCACGCACGCAGTCGATGTCGCAGACGTCGTCGATGTGAAGAAAGCCGCCATGGCTGCCCATCGCAGTCAGATCGGACCCGATTCCTTCTTCTTCAAAATGCCAGAAGCGGTTTTTGCTGCAGCGTTTGGCACCGAATGGTTTATTGCGCTTGAGAGCAGCCGCGCCGAGGGCGAACCCTTCGGCACATCACTTTTCGCCTGAGTAATCAGTCGTTGAAGTCGAACTGCACAACGGTGCGTGAATCGAGATACGGAGCGATGTGCGTCTGAATGATTCGGGCGTGTTCGTCGTTGTCGCGATAGGCGAGGTAGCCCTCGGCGTTGTCGAACTCGGCAACGACAGCGAACTCGTAGTTCCCCTCGTTCAATCCAGCGTCGCTGCCGTAGGAGTAGCGCCGAAGGCCGGGGAGTAACGCGGGTAAGCCGGAAAGCGCCTCTTCGAGGGCGGCAACGTGTTCAGGAGAGGACTGGGAGTTCCAACGAAAGTTCACAACGTGACGAAACATGGCGCCACGCTACCGCTGCGCTCGAAGGTCGGCGGTGCGTTACTGGTTTGGTTCGAGTCCGTCTTCGGGCATGAGGCCACTGAGGTCGCCGCCGCCACGAAAGACGTGTCGGTTCTGATCTGATCGCACAACGAGTGCATTGCCAGAAAGGGTTCGACTTTCGACAACGTCAATCATCTCTAAGAACACCGGTTCCTGTGGGAATGGGTCCATCAAGAGCGTGAATGCGACGCACTCCCAATCGAGGCGATCAGTTTCGGGTCGACGCACGACGACAAGGTCGGCAGAGAGCAACGGCACTTCCTCGCCGTTCACGGTCATCGACTCGAGTGTGACGTTGATCGATTTCATGTCAGGCAATGGTCGTAAGAATCTCGACGCCAGTGCCGGTCACAACAATCGTGTGCTCGAACTGTGCGGTTCGACTGCCGTCGGCGGTGACTGCCGTCCAGTCGTCGTCCCAAATCTTGTGCTGGCCCGTGCCCATCGAAATCATCGGTTCGATCGTGAAGACCATGCCCGGTTCCATGATCGTGGTCATACGGGGTTCGTAATAGTGAGGAATCTGCAGGTCGGTGTGAAATTGCTCGCCGATTCCGTGCCCCACAAATGCGCGCACAACTTCATAACCGTTGGCGACGGCGTGCGTTTCAATGGCACGACCGATGTCGGAGAACGGTCGACCGGGCGCAACGGCAGCGATGCCGCGATCAAGACACTGTCGAGTGACGTCAATGAGGCGCTTCGAGGCGTCGTCGACATTTCCGACGCAATAGGTGGCATTGGTATCGCCGTGCACGCCATCGAGCCAAATGGTGACGTCGAGATTCACGATGTCGCCATCGCGTAGCGGCCGGTCATCGGGGATGCCATGACAAATAACTTCGTTCACTGAGGTGCAGAGCGATTTCGGATAGCCCCGGTAATTGAGCGTGCTCGGGTAACCACCGCGATCTATATAGGCCTGATGCACAACGGCATCGATTTCATCGGTGGTCACACCAGGCGCAATTACCGCTGCGCCAATGTCGAGGACCTCGGCGGCAGCGTGGCCGGCGCGACGCATACGCTCGATGAAGGCGGCGTCCTTGATGCGCTCCTCGGGTCGACGAGTGACGTTCCCGGTCTCGGCGTACTCGGGGCGGGGGATATCGGCCGGCACCGTGCGCATGGGACTGATGAGCCCCGGTTGGAGTTGTTCCTTGGTGTCGCGGTGGCAGCGCTTGAATTTCTGCCCACTGCCACACCAACACGGATCGTTTGCCTTCAGCACGAGCCGAGTCTACGGGCGTCGTGGACTGGCGCGACCGGCCCGGGGCGGCAACCATGACTACCCATGTCGATAATTCGCATCAATGCCATCACCGTTCCGGCCCAGGCCGGCGACGAACTCGCTCATCGATTCGCTGCCCGTGCTGGCGCAGTCGATGGCGCCGACGGCTTCGAGGGTTTCGAACTGCTCAAGCCCACCGATGGCCGTGATCAATGGCTGGTCATCACTCGCTGGCGTGACGAAGACGCATTCAATGCGTGGGTCGCTTCGCCGGCATTCGCCGATGGTCACCGCGGAACCGAAGGCGCACCAGCTGCAGCGGGACATCCCGGCGGTCACCCCGGTGCTGGTGGTGGCGAGCGGCCGGTTGGCGTTGGCGCCGAAATCTGGGCCTACGAACCTGTCATCTCCGTCGATCCGTCAAAGTAACGCGAGAATCTCCCGATGCTTCGAAGCATTCATGAGTCCTTTTCGTGGTTCGTCATCATCGGCAATGCTCTTGCCGGTAGTTGGGCGTTAGCGGCCAACTGGATTCAGCCACTTCGCACGCGCGCACTTTGGTGGTTCATCGTCATTGTTGAATTGAGCATCTTTGTGCAGGTCGGTCTCGGTGTCGCCATGGTCGCGGGCCAGGGGATTAAGGCGCCGAAGTTCCACATGTTCTATGGCTTTATCGCCATCATCGTTGTCGGCCTTATCTACAGCTACCGCCATCAGATGTCACAGAAGAAGTATCTGCTGTACGGCCTGGGCGGTTTGTTCCTTATGGGACTCGGTATCCGCGCCATGCTCGTCGGCGCAGTCAGCTGAGTTTCAGTTCGTCTGTTCTTTTTGCAGATGCCATTGCACTTCAATCACTTGGCCGAGTCGAAGTGGACCTGACGCGATCACGTTCGTCCAGATGAATGCTTGATCCATGTTTGTGGCAATTGCATCGGGCGCATCGTGAGGGAATTCTCCGAGCACTTCAATACGGCCACGCAGCTCGGCATCGTTCTCTGAAGCGTTACGGATGTTGTCGATGATGGATCGGTGTTCCTCGACTGTGCCGACTCGTACTCCAAAGTGCGGCGAGTTCTGCGGAGCAGCACGCACCATGTCGA
>Ga0164293_10003059_pt1 | contig 14239 bp, 8 predicted proteins | sample GEODES118metaG_FD_111487 | JGI IMG/M metagenome (GOLD analysis project Ga0164293, IMG submission 111487) | Eutrophic lake water microbial communities from Lake Mendota, Wisconsin, USA - GEODES118 metaG | ecosystem: Environmental > Aquatic > Freshwater > Lake | place: USA: Lake Mendota, Wisconsin...
ATTATAAACCACTTCTTGTTTCCCCCATTTACGATCGAAATGGGGCCAAAGTTGGCGAGTTTTTTCGTGAGCGTCGGACCTTGGTGCCCTTTGAAAAATTGCCGCCGCATTTGATCAATGCCTTTTTAGCGGCTGAAGACTCGCAGTTTTTTGATCATAGCGGAATTAATTTAGGTGCCATCGCTCGTGCAGCTCTTGCTAATATTCGTGCCGGCCAATCGGTGCAGGGCGGATCCACGATCACTCAGCAAGTGGCAAAAACGCTGATGCTGACCCCCGAGAAAACTTTGATGCGAAAATTTCGTGAAGCTTTACTGGCCTTAGACATGGAAAAGAACTTAAAAAAAGAAGAGATTCTTTATTTGTATTTAAATCAAATTTATTTTGGTCACGGGGCTTATGGCGTTCAGAACGCCAGCCAAACTTATTTTAGAAAAAATGTAGATAAGATCACTGTCGAAGAGGCTGCTATTCTAGCAGGACTTCCGCAAGCGCCGAGTCGGTATTCCCCCGTATCTCATCCGAAGCGGGCAAAAGATCGTCAAAGATACGTTCTTCGTCGGATGGATGAAGAAGGCTACATCACTGACGAGCAAGCTGAGGCTGCAGTGGCAGCCCCAGTGAAAGTCTTTGTTCGACAAAATTTTGAAGAGCTTGCACCTTTTTACCGCGAAACCGTTCGCCAAATTTTAGTTGATAAATTGGGCGAGAAAGCTGTTCTTGATGAAGGCATTACGATTCAACTGGCCATGGATTTAAAAAAGCAAGAGTCTGCCCAAGATGCTTTAAAAAAAGGTTTAAAGGATTTAGATAAACGACAAGGCTTTCGTGGACCCGTTCGCAATATTTCAGACGATGATGAAATTGTAGAGCTTTTGGACAAAGAAAAGAAAAAATTAATTCTTGAAACAAATCCTGAAAGAACAATTCTTGCCACTGGCGAGTTTGAAGAAATCTTAGAAGCCAGTGCCCCGACAGTTGGTAAAACTCAAAGCAATATTCCAAGCTACATGAGCCTGGGGGAAAATTATTTAGCAGTCGTTCGAGAGGTGAACGATGCACTTGGGTATGCTTATGTCATCATGCCAGGTAATTTAGAAGCCCTGATTGATTTTGATACGTTTAAATGGGCTCGCAAACCAAATACCGAAGTCAAAGCAGAAAATGCAGAAATCAAAAAAGCTTCTGAAGCTTTAAAAGTGGGTGATCTGATTCAAGTGGCATTAACTGCAGAAAAGGTCGCTTTTGAAAGATGGAAAGATGCAAAAAACAAAGCGAATTTGCCAAAATTTGATTACTCAAAATTTGTACAAGTCACTTTAGATCAAGAGCCTTTAGTGGAAGCTGCGCTTGTTTCTTTTGATCAGCAGTCTCAAGAGCTTCTGGCACTTGTTGGCGGCTATGATTTTAGACGAAATGAATTTAACCGCGCCTTACAGGCTGCCAGACAAACGGGTTCAGCTTTTAAGACGATCGTTTATACCTCTGCTTTAGATAAAGGCTACAGTCCTTCAACTGAAGTTTTAGACGTGCCACTTGTTTATGAGGAAAAGCAACAAGACGAAGAGGGGCAAGAAGAAACTAAACTTTGGAAGCCTTCAAATCACGGCCGTGATTTTAGTGGTGAAATTATTTTTCGAAATGCCCTTGTTCAATCTTTGAATATTCCAACAGTTAAAATTATTGAAGATCTCGGAGTTAACTGGGTGGCAGAATACGCCAAACGATTGGGTATTTTTAGTCCACTGAATATGGATTTTACTTTGGCCCTAGGATCTAGCTCGGTCACTTTGTATGAAATGACAAAAGTTTTTTCTCAACTTGGAAGGTTGGGAAAAAGAATTCGACCCATCGTTATCAAGAGTGTTAAAGATGCCAATGGAAATATTTTGCTCGAGAACCTGTCTCTTGACACACGGTTTGAAAAAGAAATCGAAGCTATGGATAAAGAGCAAGAAGAAAAAAGATTAACATTTATCAATCTTTCTGCGCCCTCTGAAGGTGAAGCTCCCGTTGCAGATAAAAATAAAGTGGATCCTTTTTTATTCTTTCAAGATCCGGATCAACTGATCAGACCTCAAACCGCCTATGTGATCTCTAGCGTGTTAAAAGGTGTTGTCGAAGATCCTCGAGGCACTGGCGCGCGTGCGCGGGCACTGGGCCGCGAAGTGGCAGGCAAAACTGGAAGTACGAATGGTTACTTTGACGCGTGGTTCATTGGGTATACGGCACAAATCTCGACCGGTGTTTGGGTGGGATACGACAAAGAAAAAAGTATTGGTCGCGGTGAAGTCGGTGGAAGATCTGCTTTGCCGATATGGGTTGATTACATGAAAGCGGCACATACAGAGCTTCCACAGATGACTTTGCCCGTTCCAGAGGGTATTGTATTTGCGAACATCGATGGTGATACGGGAAAACTTGCTGGTGCTGAATCTAAGTTAGTTGTGAAACAGGCCTACATTGAAGGAACCGAACCCACATCAAGTTCAAATAAAGAACAAGAAAATAGCGATTTTTTAAAACAGGACTACTGATGAAAGAGATTCACCTTTGGGGGGTGAAGCAAAATAATCTTAAAAATATTGAAGTGAAAATTCCAATTGGATCTTTCACGGTTATTTGTGGCCCCTCAGGTTCCGGAAAAAGTTCACTGGCATTTGAAACTCTTTTTGCCGAGGGCCAGCGTCGGTTCATCGAAAGCATGTCCAATTATGCCAGGCAGTTTTTGAATAAGGCCCCCAAGCCTGATATTGAAGGCATTCACAATATACCTCCTAGTATTTCTATCGAACAAAAGAATACGGTGAAAAGTAGCCGGTCGACAGTCGGTACCACCACGGAACTTGTCGACTACTTCAGACTGCTCTTCGAGAAAATTGGTGTTCCCCATTGTCCGACGCATTTAATTCCTGCAGAAAAGCAAAGTGTGTCCGATGCAACTGCAAGAATTTTAAAAACCTACAAAGATCAGCGTGGATCCTTGCTTGTAGAAATTCCTGAAGCGGGCCGAGTCAGCGAGGGAAAAAAACTTCACTCACTTTTACTTCAAGATGGTTATTTAAGAATTTTTGTGCCGACAAAAAAGAAAAAGAAATCTACAGAAAAAGCCACACTCGAGGGTGAGATCCTTGAGATCAGTGAACCCTCTGTCATAAAAAAAGGATTGCCCACAGAATCGTTTTTTTTAGTGATCGACCGAATGGCTTTTACCGAATCAGATCGTGGCCGCTTAGCAGATTCTTTGCAACAGGCCTATGAAGCCAGTGTTAAATACAACAATTTGATAACAACCAGAAAATGTTTTCTGCATTTAACCACCGGAGAAATTTTCCCCATCAGCGAAGAGCCCGCGTGCCCCGAGTGCGGATGGAATCCTCCGGTCATGTCTTCTAGGTTGTTTAGTTTTAATTCTCCGCTGGGGGCTTGCCCGACATGCAAGGGTTTTGGAAATATTCTAAGCCTAGATGAAGCTAAAGTTGTTCCGAATCCCACACTCAGTCTTCAACAAGGAGCACTCCATCCTTTTACGATGCCTTCTTCTGAGCAAGACAAAAAACAGATGTTTGCTTTTTGTAAAAAACAAAAAATAAATTTGAATACGCCGTGGAATGAATTGCCGAAAGCGCAAAGACAACTTCTGTGGGATGGAACTAAGGAATTTTGGGGAGTAAAAGGTTTGTTCGAATATCTCGAGCAAATTAAATATAAAATGCATGTTCGTGTTTTTATCTCTCGCTACCGAAGTGCCACTTTGTGCTCGGATTGTAAGGGTTCAAGACTTCGACCTGAAATTGGTTTTATTTTTATTCACTCAAAAAATTTAAATGATTTGTCTTCGATGACTATTGAAAAATTAGCCCTGTGGTTTGATCAGCTCAAACTTAGCGCTCATCAAGCAGAGATTGTTCCAGAAGTTTTAAAACAAATTAAATCCAGACTTAATTTTTTAGTTCGAGTGGGCGTTCACTATCTGACTTTGCAACGTGAAACACGCACATTGTCGGGCGGTGAGTACCAGCGTTTGATGCTTGCCAACCAATTGGGGTCAGGTCTTTCACAAACTTTGTATGTTTTAGACGAACCCACAGTGGGCCTTCATCCACGAGACAATGAAAGATTGATTAGTATATTAAAAGAGCTGAAAGAACTTGGAAATACTTTAGTGGTCGTTGAGCATGATCATGATGTGATTCAAAACAGTGAACACATCATCGAAATGGGCCCAGGATCGGGCAGCCTTGGGGGCGAAGTCGTTTTTGCTGGAACAACCCCTGATTTTTTTAAAGACCCAAAATCAATCACAGCTCCCTTTGTTTTGCCTCAAAAAAAATTACGCAGAATTCAAGAAGCCAGACCCGTTCAATTGGACAATTATAAATTTAAATTATCAATCAACGGGGCCTCGGGGCATAATTTAAAAAAGGTGGATGTCACCTTTCCATTAAACAGAATGGTTGTCGTCACTGGTGTCAGTGGTTCAGGCAAATCCACATTGGTGACAAAAACTTTATATCCGGCAGTTGCCAGAAAACTAGAGCTCGAATTTTTACCTGCTCAGCCTTTTTCAAGTTTAGAAGGAGTCGAAAATTTAAAAAATGCTGTTCTGATTGATCAGGGTGCCATCGGAAAATCAGCAAGGTCCAATCCGATGACCTATTTGAAAGCCTACGATGCCATCAGAAACCTTATGGCCTCACTTCCAGAATCAAAATCCAGGGGTTATACCCCGGGGACATTTAGCCTCAATGTGGACGGCGGCCGATGTCCTGTTTGCAAAGGAACTGGTTTTGAGGAAATCGATATGATGTTTATGGATAACGTCATCATTCCTTGTGATATTTGTGACGGCAAAAAATTTCGACCTGAAATTTTGGAAGTTCAATATCAAGGAAAGAATATTCACCAAATTTTATCAATGACAGTGAAGGAGGCCTTAGACTTCTTTGTCGCCACACCCAGCATTCGCAGAAGCCTAAGTGTTCTGAAAGAAGTGGGACTGGATTACATTCTAATCGGTCAGCCTGCGAACACTTTAAGTGGTGGTGAGTCTCAACGATTAAAAATCGCAAAAGAGCTCACAGAGGCCTCTCAGAAGGCCACTTTGTATATTCTAGACGAGCCCACAACTGGCCTTCATTTTAAAGAAGTGGATTTGCTATTAAAAGTCCTCAACAAGCTCGTTGATGCCGGAAGCAGTGTTATTTTAGTTGAGCACAACCTGGATGTGATCAGGCAAGCAGATTACGTGATAGATATGGGACCAGAGGGTGGTGAAAAAGGCGGCCAAGTGGTCGCACTTGGTTCACCGATGGATGTCATAAAAAGCAAAAAAAGCCTGACGGGGCAGTTCTTGAAGCGATACACTGATGGTCAATGATTCCAGAAATTAGAAAAGTCCTAGTCGAAGTTAAACCCCATTGGAAACGTCTGATCGTCATAGGTTTAACTGGTGTGATCTACGCGGCTTGCTACGCAAAGCTGATGTATATGATCAAGGATATCGAATCTTCGTTTCGCTCAGGGAACACAAATCAGATTCGTGATGTTTCTATTTTAGCCTTGTCCCTGGCACTCACCGTTTCTGTTTGTCGATATTTTCATATTTACTTAATGAACATCACCGCCGAGCAAGTGGTGAATCAGTTTCGGCAAAAACTGCAGAACAAGTTTTTAAACATGGATCTCAAATTTCACTCTGATTATGCATCGGGCTCTGGCGGACTGATGAGTCGCATAATGAATGATATTAAAGTCATTCAAGATGGCCTTCGGATGGTTGCTGATATTTTCCGAGAACCCTTGCTCGCGTTATTTCTTGTGATCAATTTATTTAGCCTCAATTCACAGCTGACATTGAGCTTGTTTCTTATCGTACCTGTTATCCTTTACTTTTTAAGACAAATCTCTAGAAGTCTGCGAAAGTATGTTCTGAATGGCCAAGAACATTTAGAAAAAATCACAGCGACTATTAAGGAAAGTCTTGATGGTGTGCGAACTATTCAGTCTTTTAATTTAGAAAAAACTTTGAACCAAAAATTAAAAAATGAAACAGATTTCTATTTTGAGATTCGTAAAAAAGTACATGCACGACTTGAGATCATGGGCCCAGTAACAGAATTTGTTGCGACCTGCTTGATTCTTGCGATTTTCTTTTATTTTGGCTCTTTGGTTGCTGCAGGAAAAGCCAGTGTGGGTGATGTATTAGCTTACATTGCATCAATGCTGGCAATAAATGTCCCTATCAAGAAGTTTCAAGAAAGCTATGTCAGAATTCAAGAAACTGTTGTGGCCACCCGTCGAATTCATGAAATTCTTGATCAACCCTCCGAGCTTAAGCAAAGTGATCAACCCCTGCCATTTCCAAAAAATTGGAAGTCCATCGAATTTAAAAATGTCTATTTTTCTTATGGACATCAAGATGTGTTGAAAAACTTTTCCCTTGTTATTCGAAGGGGTGAAAAGGTGGCCCTCGTTGGTGAAAGTGGCAGTGGTAAGTCGACCATTGCTAATCTGCTCGAGCGTTTTTATGACCCAAGCAAAGGCGAAATTCTTATCGATCAAGTGCCGCTTAAGCAGTTCTCAGTTGAGGATCTCAGGCGTCATATTGGCCTGGTTTCTCAGGATGTTTTTTTACTGCGTGATACTTTGGAAAATAACATTTGGTCCGGCGATTTTGAAAAGCCCAAAGGTCTAGTTGAGCCCATGGCTAAAAAAGCTCATGCCCATGATTTTATTACGAAGCTCAGTCATCAGTATCAAAACCAAGCCGGAGAGCGCGGCGGATCCCTTTCAGGCGGTGAAAAACAACGAGTGGGCATCGCTCGGGCTTTTTTAAAGGATGCACCCATCTTGATTCTTGATGAGGCAACAAGTGCTTTGGACAGTCGAAGCGAAGTCGAAGTCCAAAAGGGTCTGAATACTTTGATGGAAGGTCGAACTGTCATCGTCATTGCTCATCGACTTTCCACAATTCAAAACTGTGATCGAATTGTAGTTTTAAGACAGGGTGAAATCGTTGAATCAGGCAATCACGAGTTCTTACTAAGATCTCAGGGCGAATATTTTAAGTTTCATCAGCTGCAAAATCAGGGATAATTGTTTTAGTTTGATACAATTTTGTAAATCATTTTAAAAACTATGTCTCAATGTAGGATGTTGTCTCGAAAAATAAAATACGCTTAAAGTCCGTCTAAACATTTGACGATACGTGTACTGAAAGTAGTCACTACTTATTCAGACAAGGAGTCAAAATGTCGATGATTAATTGGGATGAGTTTGAACATATTCATGTCATCAAAAAATTAAAACAGATTTTAAATTCATGGTGGAACATTGATGTGATCTTCACTGATGAAAGAGGCCAATTAAAAGGCTTCGATGGTGGAAGAAATGCATTTTGTAACCCTGCCATCGGCTATTTTTGTTCTAAAGAATCAGCACAAATAAGTGTTGGGGAATTAGTCATTAAGACGATCGAAGGTTTGCGACACTCACAAAACAAATACGCAATCATGAAGTGGGACCTGACTGGCTTTGATGTCGGAGTCTTTCCAATCATGATCGAAAATGATCTTGTGGGGACAGTTGTTGCCATGGGTTTTATGAAAGATCCAAACGATTCCCATCGGTTTACCGAACTTCGTGAACGTTGGTCAGCATTTGGTCTTTCAAATGACATGATTGAAAAAGGCATGGGCAAAGTCAAATGCCTGAGCGATTATGATCGCACTCATTTTTGTGAGCTCTGTGAGCTTGTCGCCCATGAGATCGTCACCTTACATTTAGAAATCTCTTCCCGCGAGACTCGCATTCAAGAACTCAATAAAGAACTTGGAAATCGATTTAAATACGACAATATGATTGGGAAATCTAAACCCATGCAATCTTTGTATTCATTGTTAGATAAAATCAAGGGGGCTGACTCAACTGTTCTTGTACAAGGTGAAAACGGAACTGGAAAAGAATTGATCGCAAAATCAATTCACTACAATTCCCATAGAACAGATAAGCCTTTTGTGATTCAGAACTGTTCGGCTTTCAATGATAACTTATTAGAGTCAGAACTATTTGGTCACGTAAAAGGATCTTTTACTGGTGCCTTAAAGGATAAAAAGGGTCTTTTTGAGATGGCAGACAAGGGAACATTTTTCTTGGATGAAATTGGTGATACGTCACCGACGATGCAAGTCAAACTTCTTCGGGTCCTTCAAGAGGGAACATTTACTCCTGTGGGTGCCACTGAAACTCGAAAAGTGGATGTCAGAATTGTGGCAGCAACAAACAGAAATTTAAAAGAGATGGTTGAGCAAGGCACATTCAGAGAAGATCTTTATTATCGACTCAATGTTATCAATATTCGAGTTCCCCCACTTCGTGAGCGTAAAGAAGATATTCCTTACCTTGTGGATTTTTTCTTGGCTCGCTTGCATGATTCTCACCCCAATGCAGCTAAGAAAATTTTAACAAAACGTGCGCTAGAAAAACTTTATGATTATGCTTGGCCAGGTAATGTTCGAGAATTGCAAAATGAAATTGAAAGACTTTTTGTATTAGCCGGCGAAGAAACAAAGCTGATGGCTGAACATTTGTCTGGAAAGATTCTAGAGTCCGCTGAGAAAACAAAGGTTCAAGGTGCCAGACTTCAAGGGAAACTGAAGGATGCGCTAGAAGATCTAGAGCGTGACATGATTCGGGAAGGCCTAAGACGCACAGGCTGGAACAAATCAAAGCTGGCTAAAGAATTAGGTATCAGCCGAGCTGGACTTATCATGAAGGTCGAAAAATACGGACTTGATAAGCGAAGACTGGCTCGGGCTTAAATCTATGATGATGAAAAAAGCCAAGGGCTTTTGTCTTCATCATAGTACAGCTCAGTTGGTGAATTGAGTAAAAAATCCTTTAACTGAACTGATTTTAAATAATCAGTTTCATAGGTGGAATCTGAAATAATATTTAATTTTCCCTTAGGAAAAATTTGAGGGAACCATGGGAATTCATGTGGGCTTGTGGGGCCCGCTTTTACCTCATAAAATTGCTTATCATGAGTCACGAAGTCAATTTCATGATCTTGAGATGACCAGTAACTTAGAGCGGGCTGCTGATAGGAATTTTTGTTATCAATTTGAGCGGCAAGATGCTGTCGACGCCAAAGCTCCTGTGCGACCGCCCACTCATATAGCATCGCTTTATTTTTTTTATCAAAATTCCTGATTTCGTGTATGTAGCGAGGGGCATCGGGATGAAATGTCCAAGCCATGCTTAAATTAATGAAAGCTATTTTACTTGCTTTGCGACTTATCGATCTATTTTTTTGATGATCCCATGGCATCAATGGGATCACGCAAAGTAAGTCCGATAATTTTTCGATATAATCTAAAGCTGCCGAGTTATTCGAAAGACCTGCATCTTTTGCCAATTTTGTATAACTGACAGGCGATGGCCCTACTTGATAAATCTTTTGAAGTAAATTCAGCACAAAGATACGACTTCGCCCAGAAGAAACGATATCCCCTAAGACCCAATCCGAGATCAAACTTATAAAACTTTCTTCTAATTTTTCATCTCGATAAAGTCCTTCAACTGCTAAAGGCGAGCCTCCTGAAAGAAGGTATGCAAACAAAGTATCATTTTTGAACATTCCGACTTCATCTTTAACTTGGTAATAAAATTCTTTGAAAGAGATCGGTAGAAAAATATATTCGGATCGTATGAGATTTCCTTTTCTTCCTGGGAGCTTTTCACCACCACGTCTGATATCGGCTGCATTTGAACCAGTCGTTACAATAAGAACATCTCTTAGGTGTCCAGAATCAATAAGACGTTTAATCACTCGCTCCCAGTTCTTTATCTGGGTTATTTCATCAATGAAAATTCGCCGAACTTTAGCTTTTTTATTAAATGCTTGTTCAAGCCGCAAAAGACTTTCCTCAAATTCTTGATGGGAATAAATATAGTCACCATTTAAGAAAAAAGCGGATCCTGGACCAAAGTCTTCAAGCGTGTCTTTGAGACGAAATTCAAGCCAAGTACTTTTACCTATTTGCCGAGCTCCACGAATTGTGATGATTCCAGGTTGCTTGGGCAAATCGCTTAAGCCAAATTCCCATCGAAATTGAAAACGGCGACTTTCATACTCTGAAGTTTTTGGCCAAAGGTCTTCTCGGTCTAAGTTTCCCTCGGAAAAAAGCCTATTTCTTTCGTCACAATTCATAATTGTGACGATCTCACAACTATGAATTGTGAGCAAACTTTATTTCATCGTGGCCTAAAATAATTCCTTTTGTAATTCAAGAGCATTCATTCAATGCCATCAGAGCTTAATTTAAAAGTCACATTCTTAGTGAAAAAATCACCCCATCGAATTGATTTCAAACACGGTTACAATTTTTGACAGTCCTTTCTATTTTTCAAAAGCTCACTTCTATTCAAATTAAAATCGTTTCCACAACTGTTTTGGCAGGAAATATCAGAGCCCAACTTCGGCACAGGAATTGGATATGGAATTATCAAACACATCGAATTCATTGAATGGTGAATTGATGTTCTGGGGAAAATGTTATGCTCGAAAAATTGAATGGCATGATCAAAGATCGCTATGGTAAGGGGTTCTCGATTCGAAAGCTTGCAGCAGTTGATGCTGATGCAAGTACGGAGATGGTCATCCGGGGGGATGACCTCTACGTTCCCATCTTTGTGAAAGATATCTTTCTTGGTTTCGGGATGGTTCACGAAGCGAGTGATTTATCTTCAGATCAGCATGCTCACTTAACAAAATTAATTCGAATGATACTCGAGCCTGAGCTTTATTCTCAGCACCTCGAGCGAACGATTCACAATCTTGAAGTTGAGAAAACAATTTCCACGGAAACTCAACGTGTTCAAAGCAAACTGATATTTTTATTTGGACATAATGCTTCCAGGGTTCAAAAAATTGGCATGGAAGTTCATGAGATCTCTGAAAACTGGAGCTTTCTTCCGTTCAAAGATATTGCGGCTTCGACAAAATCTGCAGCTGATTTTCAAGAACTTTCTGGAACTTCCTTGGTCGTAGATCTAGAACTTGGATTAAGTGCAGATCATCAGAAAATGATTCTTGATTATGTCGCTCAAACTCAAGTTGGAGCACTTTTGATTTTTACAGCCTCAAGGCCTTCTTATCAATTGCTTGAGGCTGGATTGATATCTGAAAGCTTGCACGAGTTTTTAAAGAATCATGAATTTTCTGTGGATCGATTGCCAGTTGATAAAGCCATGCTTAAAGACGTGCTTGAAATGATGTACTTTGAGGCTCAAACGTGACTTGAAAGTCGATGTTGGTTCTGACAGACTTAATCCATGTCTGTAATTGAACCTTCCATCTATAATTTTGTTACAAAGTCGCTATCTCACTCAGAGGTCACAATCTTACCGTTAGCAGGTGATGCCTCGAATCGTCGCTATTACCGGGTTGTTCATGATCAGGCCTCTTGGGTGTTGATGTGTTGGGATCCCTTTGAACCCGAAAATTATCCATTCCTAAGTGTTCTGAATCATTTCAAAAGAAACCAAGTTCACGTCCCTGAAGTGATCGCTCAATCCCCAGCCGATGGTCTAGTTTTGCTGGAAGACTTAGGGGATCTAACTCTAGAGCGAAAATATTGGGAAAGCCAAGACACTGAAGATCGCATGATCTTTTACCGTATGGCCTTAGATGAAATCATAAAAATCCATACGCAATCCACCATGGATCGCACTCCGTGCACAGCATTCAATGTGGAATTCAATGTGGAAAAGCTTCTTTGGGAAATGAACTACGGGTTGGATAATCTGATTTTTGGGGTTTTAAAAACTCAGCTTAATCCAGCTCAAAAGCAAACCATTCAAAATATTTTTACCCACATTTGTGAGATCTTGCACAAGCAACCGAAAGTCATCTGCCATCGGGATTACCACTCCAGAAATTTAATGATTAAGCTGAATAAAATGTGTGTGATAGATTTCCAAGATGCCAGAATGGGATCCATTCAATACGATCTAGTTTCGTTGTTTAAAGATTCTTATGTGGATATGTCTGATGAAATGGCTGACCAGCTCACGAAATACTATTTAGATAAAACCCACGGCCAACTTTCATTTCAATATTCAAGTGATGAATTTAAGCACATTTATGAAGTGCAATCCGTTCAGCGTTGCTTTAAAGCCTGCGGTAGTTTTGCCAGCTTCTTTCATCAAAAAGGGGACCGCAGGTATTTAAAATATCTAACCCCAACCTTGAAGCGTGTCACGAAAAGCCTATCTCATTTTCCCGAGTACAAAGTTTTTTCTGATCTCCTTTTGCAATCAGGTGCTCTTGAAGTGAATTTCGAAAAATTATGAAAGCACTGATTTTAGCAGCAGGAGAAGGCACAAGGTTTCGTCCTCATACTTTACAGTTGCCAAAGCCAGCGATTCCTTTTTTGAATGTGCCCATGGGTTATTTTGCACTGCCGTGGCTGAAGCAGGCGGGCGTTCAATCACTGGTCGTTAATACGTTTCATCTGCCTGAAAAAGTGAAGGCTTTATATGAAGGCCAAAATTTTTTTACAGTGGAATACTCTGAGGAAGTCGGAAAAATTTTAGGAAGTGGCGGGGGCTTAAAAAATGCCTCTGGGCTATTTAAATCAGAAGAAAATTTCTTTTTGCTAAATTCGGATGAAATCTATTTAACTAAAGAAAAAAATCCATTTCACAAATTGTCTCAACAACATCTTAAATCTGATGCCATAAGCACCTTGCTAGTGACTGAGCACCCAGAGGTCGGCTCAAAATTTGGTGGTATTTGGGTTGATGCTAAAAATAAAGTGATTGGCTTCGGTAAAACTAAGCCTGCCGGCACTGTTCAGGGTTTTCACTATCTGGGATGTCAGATTTTAAACAAAAAGGTTTTTGATTATTTAACGCCGAAGGAAGAACAAAATATTCTTTATGATGGGCTAACGAAAGCCATTCAAGCAGGGCACCCTATCGAGCTATGTAATATCCCGTGTGAATTTTTTGAAACTGGAAATTTAAAAGATTACTTAAGCGCTACGAATCAGGTGTTGCAACATATCGTTGATCAAACCGGTGAGGGCCTGAATTTTTTGAATTTGCTCAGTCAGCTAGATCCTGATAGTCGCTTGCAAAAATCGAATGGCCATTTGATTTGGAAACATAAATCTGCTGCTGTGAAAAACTGCAAAATTGAAGGCTTTGCAGTTTTTGGCAAAAATTCGAAAGCAGAAAACTGTCATATCGTAGATTCTGTTTTTAATTACGGATGTAACGTGAAAGATCACGATATTGCCAGAAATTTAATTCTTGTTTGATTGAATTAAGACATAAACAGTCGAACGACCACCGCCAATTTTTTTTATAAATTGAAGTTCTATCAGTTTATTTAAGTCCTCAACTGCCTGCGTGCGCCCCAACTGAGTCAGTGTTTGGTATTGTTCTGCACTTAGTTTTTTATGAGTTAAAAACATTTTCTTAGCATCGACCAGACGACTTTCTAAAAAAGTTTCTTCATCGGTTATGGGGATACCAATCATTCTTTCGCTATTCTTTCACTATTCTTTCACTAAGTCAAAACCGAAGGTTTCAGCTACTGAAGCTCAGGACCAAAAAATGTTTTTTGATTACTTTTTAAAATGTATCTTCGTTTCATCATTCCAAAAATATCATCACCCGACACGCCGATGGGATCGCCGTTGAAGTTTTTTGTTAATCCTTTCACCTGCGCAGGCTTACGAATTCTGTTCGTTGAACTAGCACCAGCTCCAACAACGTCTTCGCCCATGCCGTAGCCGCCCTCGGCTAATGCCATTCCAAAACCCGCTCCGCCAGAATTAAATCCATAAGCTTCACTTCCAGCTTTGACCTGTTCAACTTTTGCCACCGCATTTTTTTCAATTTCAGAAACGCTCTTCATCAACTCGCTCATCCCTTCGCCACCCAGTGCAGCACTCATGCTTGCGGGATCATTGGGATCGATTTTTTTGCCCTCTTTTAATTTGACGATACCGGTTTTAGCATCCACTTTGATGCCTTTTGATTCCGCTAATATTCTTGCTTTTTCGATGGCAACTTCGTTTGCTTTTTTATCAACAAGCTCTGAGTAAGGATTTGGCATGGGACCGCTGCAGCTATTTGAGCTATACTCGCAAACGTTTTTCCATGAGGCCTCATTAGGGCCGTTAAAACTTTCGCCTGATTTTCGTGACGACAGTGCCATACCAGC
>Ga0164293_10003062_pt1 | contig 14235 bp, 14 predicted proteins | sample GEODES118metaG_FD_111487 | JGI IMG/M metagenome (GOLD analysis project Ga0164293, IMG submission 111487) | Eutrophic lake water microbial communities from Lake Mendota, Wisconsin, USA - GEODES118 metaG | ecosystem: Environmental > Aquatic > Freshwater > Lake | place: USA: Lake Mendota...
GTTGTAGAACTGGTGTTAAGAGTAATTGGCACTTCTACAGTTTTTCCTGGTTCTAAGATGACAGGTAGAGATTTACCTAATAAGAAAATGTCCAAGTCTTGAGGCGAAGGCCCTGTTCGAAAATCTCGGCATTCACCTGCTTGGGCTTCAAATCCAGCAATAAAAAGAGTGCGATCTTTTCCAGATGGAACATCTATCGAAAGTTCAGAGCCTGCAGGCACAGCTCCAACCCAAGGACCCGCCTTCAATTGCGATGGATTCGTCCCATCAACGTCAATGAGATCACAGGTGTTTTTTTGCATAGTGGCTTCCGGTCCGCTTGCCATGACTAAAAAACAATTCACGGTAGCCGCTGATAAAATTGAATTATTTGCTGATTGTGAAACACTTAAGCTGTCGGGAAGGATCAGCTTCACTTGGGAGCTGTCATTAACCCCTAAGCGGGTACAGGAAATCATAGAAAACGTGAGGGTGACTAAGATCAAAGAAAGCAAAGTTGTTTTCATAACTAATCTATCGGAAGAAACACGATTTTGAATTAGAGCCCTAAACCCTCTACTTACGCTTTAAGGAAATAAATTCCATACCCACCAGCGGGGGGGGGCATTAAAAAGTTGACACAACGATGACAGTATAATTTTGAGACAGGATCACCATTTTTCAGACCTATCCACTAAAAGCGGCTCGAACTCGAAAAAAAACATGGCCCTTTAAAACTGATACCCAATCAAAACAGTGCTATGAAATTTATTAATCCAGTCGCTTTGACCAGATAAAGTCCAAGGACCTCTTGAAAAGCTAACTCTGAAAACTTGGTGAGAGTAATCCCTGGCGATTGTCACACGCGAAAGTGTGGGGGTTGCAAAAAGTGCTCCTTGGAAAGATGATGTATTTCGCAAATAACCAGTGGATGCAAAAAAATTGAATGAATCCCACTGATAATCAAGGCCAATCATTCCACCATAAAAATTAACAGCGAGCTGGGATTTAATATCTGTGCTGGATCCATGCAAAGTGGTCGTGACTGTAAATCCATTCCACTGGTAAGGGGACCATCTTGCAAAGCCTCCGAATTGTTGAATTCGATTGTCCACAGAAATTAAACTGGTTTGCAGTCCCAAATCAATTTGAAATGGAAGCTCTAAACCGAAATGAAATAATTGTGATTGGAGAGGGTCTTTTGACGTACCAGTTCCAAGTTTTGCCACTTCCGTAGTTTCAATGAGGCTTAAGGATCCATGAACGTGGGTTTTTAGCGTGGGTTCTTCGTACTCATCTTTAAAATAGAAGGGCACTTTCGCAACAAAGCCTACAGCAAAATCATCCACAATATTTTTTGCATTGTTTAAATTTAGCTGAGAGGGGATTTGAAAGGCTGCATAAAGATGAGGTGAAAAAAGCAAAAGAGTCAGTGCCAGTTTTAACATGGCACTATTTTATGCCGGAGTTGTTGAACTCTGCAACTGAGAAAGAAGGCCTTGAGCCCATTGAAGAAGACCCGAGTTCGGGTTCGATACCAGCCATTGCAAAGTCGGAACAAGTCTTCTGTAGACTGCTAATGAAGAAACAGTGCTGCCCTCAGGTCTTTGACTGCGTGAAGCATTTGAAAACAAGGACTCACCAGCTTTAATTTTATCAATAGCCTCAGTGATTATTTGTGCAGCTAAGGATCGAACTTGTATGTCTGGAGATCTGAGAGCCTGTTCAAGTGAACCTAATGCTTGGGGCCGATTGTAGCTAAATAAATAATCTTTCAAGATTTTCTGATTATCTGCATTTTGTGTGGAGCTCAACTTCACTGCCAAAGAAAAGCTTTGAACACTGGAGGTTGCTGTTAATGCCCAAATGCCGATTCTCTTTTTTTCTTCCGAGTTATCCTGAATAAGGACTTCAGCTATCTGTAAGTACGATTCCAAATCAATTTCATTCTTTTGAAAAGCCTCAACAAGCCTTTGAACATTTTCTCTTGTGGGTTGAGATAGAATTAAACTCTTCCACTGATCAGCGGTTAAAACTTCCTTCTCTTCCTGCGCATCTGGCTGGAAAGCTTCGGGTGCTAAATTTAATTTCTTGTTACCAGCATAAATCGTTTTTAATTCGCTCATGTCATTTTGGCTTTGCTCAAAGTTTCTTTTGATCAACTCACGTCGGTATCGTTCAGACTCTTGAACGATCCGCATTTTGAATGCCCGTTCCGTGGCTTGCTTTTGTAAGTACTGGCGCCGTCGCAGATCTTGTCTTTGTTTTTCGGCCTTCGTTTTCTTTGCATCAACTGCCGCTTGAGTGCCATTTTTACCGTTCACAGGTGCGACCACTTTTTTGGGATCAAGTTTCTTTTCAGAATCTATGACAAGGCGAGTGACCACTCGATCTTCCATGGAAAATCCGCTAAGGAACTCTTTGATCGGTCTTGGCATGTTGACCGTGAAGATTTCTTGAAATTTTTCATTGTACTGTCTGGGATCTGATGGCTTGAGCATCAAAAAAGCACCAAACACGAAGATCGCGATGACCCCGATAACTGCATTTAAAAATGATCTGTCCATATTTACCTCTACCTGTATGTAGAGCAGGGATAGTGCCAAAATTGCTCATTTAAGTCAGATTTGACGACAGTTTATGTCTCAGGCTGAATCGCAGTGACAAAAAGTGTTAACACATCGTCATGTTCTTATAATGAGACGATTCTCAATACGCTTTCAACTCATTGACCAAGTGGCTTGCAACACCTCGAAAAATCAGCGATTGCCTTTACTGCCTGACCCTACCCGTTCTAAATCAAGTCAGAACCCTCTACGAAAGAAACTTTCGCAATGAAAATAGCAGCCCTCGCAGCTCGAGTTGCACTCTCGACATCATTCGCTCAAAATCCTGTAGATTCTGAAGCAGTTTATACTCTTCCAGGAATGAGTCTCAAATCTAAATATAGAAATCAGGCTGATAGCTCGGTTGTGGAAAACAAAATAGTTTCAGGAAAAAAATTAACAATTATTTCTTCAGAAAATTTAGTCACAATTCCCAATCAAAATTTACGACAAACATTATCTGAAGTTCCAGGGCTTATGGCAACTGAAGTAAACAATGAGTCTTTTTCAAGTCTGACTTACCGTGGTCTTGGTGATCCCCATGAAAGTTTTAATGTTCTGATCCTACGAGACGGTGTGCCTGCCGCCGCTGATCCTTACGGCTACCCTGCTGCCTACTACTCTCCTCACCAGGATTCCATTGATAAGGTTTATTTTTATCGAGGGGGCTCTGGGCTTCTTTTTGGTCCACAACCTGGCGGAGTTTTGAACTTTGAGCTCAAATCAGCACCAGAATTTCAGCAGGCTTTGCAAATTCAAACAAAAAATCTAGTCGGAAGTTTTGATCGTTATTCAACGCACACAAGTTTTTCCCATGGAAGTGATAAGTTAGGAACCTTGGGATCTTTCCATATGCGGGGCGGATCCGGGCACCGTGAAGCGAATTCTGATAGCCAAGTGACCAATCCCAGAATCAATGTTGCCTTCCTTGTCAGCGAAACAAGTGTTTGGAATTTTGATCTGGATTACTTTCAAGGAAAGTTCGGAGAGCCTGGCGGTCTTGCTCGAACTGCAGGCGCCAATGTCTTTGCACTTGGTGATGGTCCAGACAAAACCACTCTCAGAAATGACCGTTTAGAAATTGAAAGATTTGGCATTGGGGCTGAGTGGAAAAAAGAATGGAACACAGATCTCAATTCCAACCTGCATTTTTGGCACACAACTTTATCCCGAAATAGTTTTAGACAAACACTTGGTGCAAGTCCCACATTCGGAGGAATCGCACAGGGGTCTGAAAATAGAATTCAAGCTCAGGATTTTTCAGCCCTTGGCACTGATCTTAGAATCAATCAAAAATATTCTTTATTTAATCAAACCCATGATTTGACGCTAGCTTTGACTGCGATGTCCTCATTTTCACCCTACAGCCTAAAAAATGGGGCCTCAGCGACAGCAACAGACGGCGTGATTCAAAAAGATTTAGACAGAACGACAATCTCTCAAGCCTTGGTTTTAGAAAATGCTTTTCGATATGAAAAACTGACTGTCACGCCAGGAATCCGTTTTGAAAGTATTAAGCAAAAAATTGATGAAAAGCTCAATGTAGGTTCAGCTGTTCCGTTAAGGAACAACACAGAAACAGTTGATATTCAGCTATTAGGTCTTGGGATCGAATACCAAATTGCAGCTGATTTTCAAACCTATGCAAATTTATCTGAAGGTTACAAGCCACCTGCATTTCAGGATTCGATTCCATTGGGAACTGGCGATCTGATCAGCGAAGATTTAGAAGAATCCAGAACTTGGTCGAAAGAACTGGGTGTGCGTGGAAAGCTATCAGAAATTGAATTTGATCTGAGCGCTTTCGAAATCGACTACACCAATCAGTTTGGTCGTGTTGGAAATGTCTTTCAAAATATTGGATCCACTCGAAGCGAGGGCCTCGAGCTTTCTGTTTCAACAAATTTAGATAACAAGTGGGATATTTACGGAAGTGGTTCACTTTTAGAAGCAGAAATTGTGAACGGAACCCTGATGGGAAATCGAGTGCAGTATTCACCCGCTCAGGTCTACAAAGCAGGAGTTGGCTACAATTACGGTGCAAAATCAAAGATTCGATTGCAAGGTCAGTGGATTTCTTCTCACTACGCTGATGACGGCAATACGAATAACTTCAGAATCCCGGGCTATGATGTTTATGACCTCACAGTTGAGCATTCTCTTGGAAAACAATGGAGACTGAATGACCTGTCACTTCAAGGTGGCATTCAAAACCTAACAGGCAAAGACTACTATTCTAGAATCCGTTCAAACGGAATTGAACCAGGGGCACCTCGACAATTTTTTGCTGGGTTGAACTTAGTTTTTTAAACAAAAAGGATTTATGACTTCTCATTTTTTAATTGTATCTGTAATGCTTCACTTCTCACTCGCAGTTGGATTTTATTCGACTGCTCAGCAAGGCTCTGCAGCTACTGCACAAGAAATTGATTTGATCACATTGCCACCGATGGAAAGAACAAGTCCAAAGGTTAAAAAGGCAAGAGCAGTTCCAACTGCAACAACGATCGCGACAAAGACAATCAGGAGTGAACCGATTCCAACCGCAGGTTCTGTTGAATCTGATTTCCAAGAAAAAACCATTGCCATCACAGGAAGCTCCACGCACCCCTACATTCGAAATCTTTGGAAAAGTTTGCTGAACAAAAAAAGAGATATAAAAAATAAACTTCAGACCAGAAGTTCATACTTAGTTAAAATGAAAATTACGAAAAGTGGATTCATTCAAGATATCAATATCCACGGGCCAGATTTAGGCGTTGCTGAAGAAATTAAATTATCCTTGGCGAAAGAGCCTCAGGTGAAATCAATACCTGACGACCTTTCTCAAGTTTCAATTCAAGTTCAATACACTGTTTCGATTTAACCGAAATTTCAGGTTTCAAGTGAGTAAAGAAACTCGCTTAAATCTCTGAGCTGGTAGTGTTCGAAATCTTTTTCTTTTTTCAGATCTAAAACTAAATGCAGACATTTTTCTGGCTTAAGTCGCGGGCCAAAATAATTGAGACTTTTATTGTAGGCATCGTCTGACTTTTTTATTTCTAACAGGTGGGTCAGTCGACCATCGCACTCAATAGCAAAATCAACATCATGTTTTTTTTTGTCTCTTAAGTAACAAAGTCTTGTTTTAGCTCCTTGGGTGTCTTCTAGAAACCAATTTCTTTTTAAAAGGTGTAAGGCGACCAGATTTTCTATCTTAAATCCCTCATCAGCGCGCACACGTCCTACATCGTAGAAAAAAACTCTGGGCTCCTTTTTGACAGCTTCTGCCACATTTTTTGTGTAAGGATGAATGGTGAAAATAATAAAATAGTTCTCCAGTAATTGAATCCAATTTTTTACGGTTTGGGGACTGGTGGAAAGCTCATCTGCCAAATTTTTATACGAGATTCCCTGTCCAACACGCTGGCTTAAAAGCTCGACCAGAGTTTCAATGCTTATTATATCTTTCACCGATTCTTGCGTGACTAAATCTTGGCGCAGAATGATGTCAAGATGGGAGCGTCTCCATAAAGCCGCTTTTCTATCTGATCCCGAAAGAAAGGGTTCGGCAAAGCTTCCCAGTCGAAGCATTTCCTTAAAGGTTTCCTTGGGCTTTGGCGCTTTCAATTCTTTTAAAGAAAAGGGAAGAAGCCTAAGTGAATAATGCCGGCCAGCCAAAGAGTCCCCCGCTTTTTTGTAGGTATCCATTCGAGCGGATCCAGTGACCAAAACCTTGTTATTGCCCTTTTCAATATCGTAAAGACCTTTTAGCCATTGTTTCCAGCGCCGCATTTTGTGAATTTCGTCGAAAATAATGAGATTTCCATTACGAACCCAACGCTTTTCAAGCATTTCACGACGGCTTTCAAGTGAATCAAAATTAAAATATTGAAAATTCTTTTCTAGGTGCTGAGACAAAAAAGTTTTGCCCACTTGGCGTGGGCCCGTTAGCAAAACCAGCTTTTCATTTAAAAATTCTTTAACGAAAGTTTCAATGGATCGTCTACTCATAGCTAAGGTTACAACGTCACCAAACGGAAGTACACCTATTTTTGGTGATCACCAAACGGAAGTGGACCTTTGTTTGGTGCACTGGGGATTATCTGTCGATAGTCCTGCGCGGCTTGCTTGCAAACGACTAAAGACCCACTTGATACGTATTCATCTTCAAATAGTGGCCTTCAGAAAATTCAGGTCTTGCCGTGTGATCCCAAGCATTTCCACCGCGCAAAAGCAAATAGCCCGAAGTACTAGCACGAATAAAACCCTTCAGCACCGCCTGATCGAAAGCTTCTTTCGTCACCAGCCCTGAGCACGAGCAAGAAACAAGAAAGCCACCTTTTTTTACTCGTTTGATGGATTCAGAATTCAGCCGAATATAAGCTGATAATCCGTTTTCTAAGTCCTTTGCTGATTTCACAAATGCCGGTGGATCACAAATCACGATATCGTAATCCTGCATTTTCAGCGGCCAATCGTTCAGGGCATCTTGTTTAATCGCATTGATGGTGACAGGATTTTTTGAGTTTTGTTGCGCATTGACCTTAGCAAATTTCAATGCGGCTTCAGAAATATCAATCAGATCAATTTCAACTTCGATGTTGTGATCAAAGGCCCATTTTGAAATTTGTGCGGACCAGTGACCCACGTAGCAGCAAACATCTAAAACTTTTATTTTCTTAGCGTTCTTTTGCTCGGATAAAAATCTTAAAAAAGTGGAAATATTAAAATTTTGATCCAGGAACAATCCTGTTTTTTGCCCCTGATACAAATCACAATTTAAAACCAAAGGTTCTGTTTTGTTGTAAGAATTCACAAGCACAGGAACATTGGACCATTCAATTTCGCGCACAGTTTGTACAAAACGAGCTTCTTCTTTGCGCAGTCCTTCGTGCTCGCGAACTCTGACATCATTTCTAAAGATGATAGCCGTTCTGTCATTATCAAATTGGCTGAGCTCTTTTTCGAAAGCGCGATGAATCAGATTTCTAAAGATTTCTGGATTTTTTCTTAAGATTGAATCCATGCCCGCTGTTAGAATTTGAATGGCCAAGGCTTGAGCTTTCAGATCGGGATGAAGTTTATAAACATCAATCACAAGTCCAGGAAGGCCGTCCCCTTCGCCAAAGCAAAGTCTAAAGCTATTGGTAAAACCTAAATCTTTTTTTCTTTGCCAAGCCTTCAGAAGTTTATAAATCACAAATTCTTCTGAAGTGGGCTGACCGGATTCGTTGCCATAACTAAGAGCCCGAAACGCGAGTTTACTTTGTAAGTTTCCATAACCTCGAGCCAGCACTTCACCCTTTTCACTTTGCAATTCGACAGCGGCACCGGGATATGGCAAGATCGGCGCTCTGAGGAGCTCATCTCGGTAAGCCCAGGGGTGCTTCAATTTCATTTTATATTGAGATTCGCTTTTCATCGTCCAAATAGTCATGGTGGGTCTTACCTAAATTCAATTTTGAGTTTCATAAAATAGAAAACGAGTGGGTACTTTTGAATCCAAGTTATTATCACTGACGATCATTAAAATCGAGGGGGAACCCGGCTTTTGAATCCAATTCAAACCCTCCCAGTTCCCATGGAAATCACCATCCAGGGTCAAAATCTTCTGTTTAACTAAATCTGGCTGGGTTTTAACTAAAAACAGATCAGCTCCAAAGAGTCGATTCAGCTTCTTATCAAGCCTGAGCCACCTTTCCAGTACCAAAAATGTGTCAGGACTGACCCAGAGGGCTTCACTGACGCCACGAAAGACTTCGATATTAGGACCTTTGTGAGTTTCTCGCGTATAGGTCAGACGCCTGACAGGTTTTGAAAGCTGATCGATTTGATATTCAAGAATTTGTATCTTTGAGTCTGTTGATTGAAACAATGAGGATTCTGAAAAGACCCAAAATGACTTTTCATCAGCACTGACAGCTAAAGACTCGAAGGCCAAATTATTCTGTAAGCCCTTGGTTTGAAGCCCGATGCTTTCCGCCAGAAAGTCCTCTGGCAGAACCACTGCACTTTGGAATCCTTTGGATTCTTGCCAGAAATTCAAAAAAGGATGAACCCTTGGTTTTTGATTCAAATCCCCTTCGGAGCTCAGCAATATTTGTCCGTTTTGAAAAATATGAAAAGCTTCAAAATCCAAGATCTTTGAAAATTTTGGAACTGGAACCAAAAGGTTTCGATTAAATTTGAGCTTTCTACCCGCTTGGTCAAAGTCAAAAACGACAAACCTTGCCCCACCATAACTACCACGATCATCAGAAACAGCAAAAACTTGATCCTGTTTAAATTGAACTTGAGAAATTCCACCCAATCGAAGTCCACCTAATTTTGTGGCTCCACCAAAGGATTGCTCACTTAAAAATTTCAGGGTTAGAGCGCTCACATTTGAACTGCAAAAGAGGCAGCAAATCAGAGCTGCGAAAATTTGAGTCATCAACTGCGCCAACGAAGTTCAGACTCTCGAACTGGATTTTGAAATTCTCTTTGTGCAACTGCATGCTGCTGCCACTCGGCTTTTAAAGCATAATACCACTTGGCCTGAGTGTCTGCGTCTTTGATGAGCATCAGAGTTGGATCATACTTTAAACCGACCTGCTGTTTATCAACGGCCTCCACATCTTGATACAAAAATTTGTGAGCGAAGGCTTGAATCAAAGGCTTCACCACCACCAGCCAAGACATATCCCAGTAAAGCAGTGAATAAACTTTTGTTTCCATGGGTCCTACGGGACTTAAAACAGTCAGGCTATAAACATTTCGATTTCCCACTTGAATGTGCTCGACTCGGACACCGGGAATTTGAAAAGTGATTTCAGTGGTGGGTTGACCGCCTAAAATTTTATAGGCCTTTGAATTTTTTGACGGTTGGTGTTTGACCATTTGAAAGCCAAAAGGAACAGGTGCAAACTTTTTTGATTTTTCATGGGATGACTTTTCTGATCTCCAAAACATAGATTTATGGACGTAGGGACCGTGAGCGGGGTCCATCAAACCGATGACTGCGTGATCAATGTGACATTTGAAAGTGGCTTGTTCGATCACTTGCGGGCTGACGTCATTTGGTAAAGCCGCCATCAGTGGCGGAGCCGGTGCTAAGTCTTCAGAGCGTGGAGACTCTTTATCACTTAAATAAATCCAGATCACACCCTGCTTTTCTTGTACGGGATATTTTTTTACTTTGATTTTCGTTGAATCTAATTTTTGATCTGAACACAAAGAGGGAATTTCTGTGCAGACACCTGCCGAGTTAAACTTCCATCCATGGTAGGGACATTCAATTTGATCATTCACCATGCGACCAAATGAAAATGGGATCCCACGATGAGGGCAAATGTCCCTTAGAGCATAAATAGAACCGTCTTGATTTCTTGCAAGTACGACGGGCTCCCCTGCTAAAACTAAACTTTTCATTTTTCCTGTGGCTAGTTCCTGACTAAGTGCACATCCGTACCAAACATTCTTCATGATTTCTGCGCTGATCATTTTTCCATCCGATATTTTGCAAGCATAAGAGTATTTGATAAAAGCATCGCAATCGTCATGGGCCCCACGCCACCAGGCACCGGGGTCGCAGCCTTCGCCACAAGCTCTAAACCTACCGGATTCACATCCCCTACAATTTTCTGGCTTGAAGTTCTGTGAATACCCACATCAATGACAACCGCGTTTTGTTTAAAATTATCGGCATGTAAAAATTCGGGTTGCCCTGCCGCCACCACCACAAGATCAGCTGATTTCAAGTGGGATTTTAAATTAACAGTTTTACTGTGACAAACAGTCACTGTCGCACCTGCATTTATCAGAAGCATGGCCATGGGCTTTCCCACAATTGAGCTACGTCCGACAACAACTGCATTCAGGCCAGTGACATTAATCTGGTAAAATTTCAAAAGCTCCATCACTCCAGCTGGCGTGCATGCGACAGCTTTGGGCCGCCCTAAACACAAAGCGCCCACTGACTTCTCTGAAAAACCATCCACATCTTTTTCAAAGGGAATCATTTCAATTAATTTTTGAGAATCCAAATGAGTGGGCAGAGGCATCTGCAAAAGAATTCCATCAACTTGGTCATTCATCACTAGGCTGAGAATTTTTGACTCTAATTCTTTTTGGGTCACCTTCGAGGGGAGTCTATGGATATTGGAAGTAAATCCTAGTTTTAAAGCCGCTTTTTCTTTGTGGCCCACATAAATTTGGCTGGCTGGATTTTCGCCTACTAACACCACATCTAAACCCGGCGGCCGTTTCCAGTTTTGAGTGAATTGAACCACTGAGGATTTGAGCTCAGTCATGACATGTTCAGAGACTTGTTTTCCGTCGAGCTTTAGAAAGGAGTGGGGCATGTGTGATCCTCAGCCAAGATATAGCGTTTTATTGAAGAAATTCAACCTCTTAAGCAAAAAAAGATGTCTTGACCCTCTAGAAATCATCCCTTAGAGTCCGGCCATAACCTGGAGGATCCCATGGCTGAAAAAGTAAAACTCTCGAAAGATGGCAACACGATCGATTTCGTTCAATCGGACAACATGCCAACATCAGTTAAAAAATTTCGCCAGTCTCCTGAAATTGAAGGCTTCTACCGCTTCATTTTCGAAAATGATTTACAAAAAGAAGCTTACGAAATTTTAAATAAAATTATCGAAGATCGAAAAATAAAAAAAGCCGCAATGAAAAAAGAAGCCAAAGAAGCGGCTAAACTGGAAAAGGCTCAAGTCACTCAGACCGAGAAAAAAGTGAAAGTGTCAGCTAAAATCGAAGTAAAAATGGCGACTAAAGAAAAAGCACAACCCGCTAAAGAAAAGTCCGTTGTGGCAAAAAAAGTGGCTCCTGCAGCTAAACCTGCAAAAGTTGTTACTCGGCCAGCAGCAAAAACAGTTACAAAGACGGCTCCTGCTAAGGCAAAAGCGACACCAAAGCCCGCTAAAAAAACATCAAAGAAAAAGTAAATCAGGATTTCCTGCATGCCTCTCCGGACGGGCTTTATTTGTCCGGCGGTTCGATTCGAAAGCCGTCTCTAATATTTCTGTATTAATCATCTCGTAACACTCTCAAGAATTGCAAAGTCTCCTATCCCAGGAGGCTATATGAAATTAGTTAAAAATAAAAAGGGTCAAAGCCTAATCGAGTATCTCGTTCTGATTTGCTTGGTGGGTGTGGGCTCGATGGCTGTGGTTCGTGTTGTAGGCAAAAACGTACGAGTTCAATTTGCTAACGTGGCCAGGGCCTTAGGTGGTGAAAACGACAAACTTCAATCTGAGAGGGTCAATCAGCAGGACTATTCCAAAAGAGACTTTTCTGACTTTATGGATGGTTCCAACAGTGAAAATCAGTGATGCCCGTGCGAACTCTGGTCAAGCAAGCCTCGAGGCTCTTTTTGCAATTCCCGTCTTTTTTTCAGGAATTTTGCTTTTGGTTTTCAGCCTGGTCAGCGCCAAAAGCTTTTTCTGGGTTAGATATCAACTTCACGAAGCCGTCATCTGTTTGCAAGATAGCTCTGAATTTGAGTGCAAAAGAAAGTTCTATCAAAGGATTTCCAAAACAATTCCCTTCTGCAAAGTCACCAATCTTCATTTGCAAAAAAAGTTTGGTTCTGATTGGGGAAGCGTTGAGCTTGCGATTCAATTACATAAAATTTATCGCTTTGAATTGCAGCAAAAAATCAAAAGGTCTTGGTAACCAATCAGGCTTTGTGCTTCTTTGGCTTGCTCTACTGGCCCCCATTTTACTGGGAGCTATCGCTGTCATGGCCTCTTTATTAGTGATGCAATTTCAAAAACAACAAAACGTTCAACTTTGTAGAGAAAATTTAATGGAAATTCAAACCCAAGCCTCTGAAAAGGCAAAAAAACTTTTGAGTCTAAATCCAAAGGCAGCTCACTTGCGAGTTCAACTTCATCTTGTCAATATTCAAATCATTGCGGCTACCGCTACTGGGCAGGTCCAGCTCCTAGCACTTCTTAAAGAACGAAGAATACTAATTCGGGCTCAACAAAAATCACTCGATCTATTTCAAAAAAATTTAGTGAGATCAGCAAAAGCACAAATGAGCTTTGATTTATCTTCAGCTCACTTAAGACTACGAATTCAACTTGAATCACAAAAAATGAAGCTGTACGGCTGGGCAAAGTCTGAATTTTACTTGGCACCTCGACCGGTGATTACTTTTGCGTTCAAGCCAGCAGATGCCTTGCTTGCCCCTCAATATCAACCTTACTTAGCCTTCGAAAAACGACAATCACTTGTACTCAGTTGGGTTCAAAAATTTAGCTGGGGACCTATGATGAAAGCCCTTTCTATACCAACCCAAATCAAGTCTCAATGTCGAGTCACTTTAAAGGAGGTGAAATGGGAACCCATCATTCAAAAGGACAGGCTGTGATCGAGCTGTGTCTTTCGTTTCTACTTCTTTTCATCATTTGGAGTGCAGTTAATAAAGTGATTAAAACCTATTCTTATTCAAAAAGCTTGGAGAATAATAAAAGTGAATTCAAAATTAAAAGAACTTATCAAAAATGAAAAAGTCAGGTTCACGGCAGTCTTTATAATGCTAGGGCTGATTTCCTTCTTGTTTTCACAGAAGACCGAGGCACCTGCTGAGCAGACACCTCAAAAACAAGTTGAAGTCGATGAGCTCATTCCTGAAGGGTACTTTTTACTTCCACTCGAGCTGACCAATCGAGAGGCACTTGTGTCGATGATCGGGGATACATCAATAGTAGATTTATTTACAATTCATCCCCAGACTTTAAACCCTCAAAAGAAAATCGCCAGTCGAGTGAAGTTAATTAAATCCCCAAAAAATCCTGATCAATTTGCTCTGCTTCTAGAAGAATCTAACACCATGGATATTCTAAAACATAGCGGACCTTACTTTGCGACCATTCAAAACCGAAAAAATCGTAAAAGTGCCTTTCCGAAAAATCGGCAGGACTCAAATGTTCAAGTGAATTACCAGGAGGAATTATGATCTTTAATCTAATTTTTACATTTGCCTTCGCTCAATCTTTGGTGATGGGACCTGATGTTGATCTGTCGACATTAAAGATGAAAGACGAGCAACTGATCAGTCATCTGCTTTTAGCGAAATACACATCAAGTGAACTGCGACCTGAAATTTTAAAGGACTCTGAGGACTTTCTCAAACAAACGATTTCAGAGTCGGTGTATTTTTCGAACTTAAAAATTTGGAATCAAGCTGGCTGGTCAGATCTAGAAAAGCAGATTGTTCTGGATACGATTCAGAAAAGCAGTGCCGAAAAAAATTTAAAAAGTGAATGGACATGTCGATTGAGTGGCTCTTCAGACTGTGGAAAAAAAGTTAGATTGGATCGGTTGCCTGAATATTTGAAAAATTATGATTGGATCGTGGTTGGTGGAACAGCTTATCCCAGGAATCGATGGGATTTGATCGAGGTTTCTAACTTTGATACCCGCTTTGTCTTTATTTCTTCAAAATATAAAACGATCGATTTGGTATCAAAACCTGCGGATTTAAAATTGCCCGTTCTTGTGCCTGAGCCTTGGGTCAGTGGCCATTGCAGTCAGTATCATGTGTCTGAGGAAGTTCAGTCTTTGGAATCCACTGTCTATTTCAATCAAAGCTGTCAGAAACCAACAATTGTAAAAATGGATTCTGAGCCTTCATTTTACAAAAAACATAAGGAAAAAA
>Ga0164293_10003064_pt1 | contig 14228 bp, 8 predicted proteins | sample GEODES118metaG_FD_111487 | JGI IMG/M metagenome (GOLD analysis project Ga0164293, IMG submission 111487) | Eutrophic lake water microbial communities from Lake Mendota, Wisconsin, USA - GEODES118 metaG | ecosystem: Environmental > Aquatic > Freshwater > Lake | place: USA: Lake Mendota, Wisconsin...
AGGAACACAAGAAAAGAAGCGAGTCGCAATCATGGCCAAGAAGAAGGTTTCGGCCGTCGTGAAAATCCAGATCCCCGCTGGCGGCGCCAACCCGGCACCCCCCGTTGGTACCGCGCTCGGCCCACACGGCGTCGCGATCATGGATTTTTGCAAGGAATACAACGCCAAGACCGAGGCGCAGAAGGGCACCATCGTGCCCGTCGAGATCACGATCTTTGAGGATCGCAGCTTTACGTTCATCCTCAAGACCCCGCCGACCTCGGTGCTCATCAAGCAGGCCGCCGGTCTGCCCAAGGGTTCGCAGACTCCATCCAAGGCCGTCGCCGGTTCCATCACCGACGCCCAGGTCACCGAGATCGCACAGGTCAAGATGCCTGATCTCAACGCCAACGATCTTGAGGCCGCTCGCCTTCAGGTTGCTGGTACCGCCCGTTCCATGGGCATCGAAGTTCGCTGATCGCAGTACCGGTTCGCACCCGCGAACCCGCCATGCCGAGGACAACCTCGCCCGGCAGGTGAATCGATTGCACCCACTGTGGTGCCCGACCCGAGGGAGCCGAAATGGCACAGCACGGTAAGAAGTACAACGCAGCAGCATCGAGTTTCGACAACGCCACGCAGCATGGCTTGACCGAAGCTGTCACCAAGGTGAAGACGTTGGCATCGGCGAAGTTCGATGAAACCGTCGAACTGTCGGTGCGTCTGGGCGTTGACCCCCGCAAGGCCGACCAGATGGTTCGTGGCACCGTTGCCCTTCCGTCCGGCACCGGTACCGATGTTCGCATCGCAGTGTTTGCCGCCGGCGATGCCGCGCAGGCCGCTCGCGACGCAGGCGCCGAATTCGTTGGCACCGACGATCTGCTTGCGCAGGTTGAAGGCGGAATGATGGATTTCGATCTCGTCATCGCCACCCCTGATCTCATGCCCCAGGTTGGCAAGCTCGGCCGTCAGCTCGGCCCGCGTGGTCTTATGCCGAACCCCAAGACCGGCACCGTCACCCCCGACGTCGGCAAGGCCGTTGCCGACTTCAAGGGCGGCAAGGTCGAGTACCGCACCGATCGCCAGGGCAACGTTCATGTCCCGATCGGCAAGGTTTCTTTCGAGGTTCCCGCCATTGTGGCCAACCTGCGTGCCGTGCTCGAAGAGCTCGAGAAGGCCAAGCCTGCTTCGGCAAAGGGTCGCTATTTCAAGAAGGTCTCGCTGTCATCAACCATGGGCCCGGGCGTCAAACTTGACTCCCAGCGCATGCTCGCCCTCGAAGAGGTCTGAGTTCTCACTGTTTTTCGCTGTTTTGTCGGGCTGGCTTTTGGGCTGAGCCCGCCGCTACAGTTCGCAATCAATTACACCCGCTCGCCGCAGACATCCGGTGCCCCTAGGGGCGTAACAGGTTCCTCGGAACCCACCTGACGAGGTGAACCTCCCAATTTCGGGGCGTTCTCGCGCTACGCGGCGGACGCCCCGTTGTGTTTTTTCCAGCCCATTTGGCCGGTAATCACCAACGTGGCAACCCGGTGTCGAAGTGTTCTTCGGAAAAGTTCGACACCAGCCCAGCGGTGATTTGGTGCAACGCACCAGAGAACCGGAAGAGACACACCAGATGAGAGGAGGTGCGATGGAAAACCCGAGACCGGAAAAGGTGGCTGTGGTTGCCGAGGTGCGTGAGCGCTTCAGTGATTCAGAAGCCGTCCTGCTCACCGAGTACCGCGGAATCGATGTCAGTGGATTGGCAGAACTTCGTGCGGCACTTCGTGCAGCCGGCGGTGACTACAAGGTCTACAAGAACACGCTCGTGCGTCGTGCGACAAACGAACTTGGACTTGATCTTGATGCACACCTGACTGGACCGACGGCCATCGCCTTCGTTCCCGCTGGCGGCACCGGAGACCCCGTTGCTGTCGCAAAAGCCCTGCGTGAATTCGCAAAGGGCAACCCCAACCTGGTGGTGAAGGGCGGAATCCTCGGTGAGAAATTACTCACTGAGGCCGACGTCAAGGCACTCGCCGACGTGGCACCGCGTGAGGAATTGCTGGCTCAGCTGGCTGGCCTCATCGCTGCCCCGATGGTGCAGTTCGCTGGACTTCTGCAGGCGCTTCCTCGCGATTTCGCCTACGGACTAGCTGCACTCATCGAGAAGCAGGGTGGCGCGCCCGAGGTCATCGAGACCCCGGCCGAAGAACCTGCCGTCGAAGAAGCCGCTGCACCCGAAGCCGCTGCTGAGGCAGAGGTCGAGGCTCCCGCAGCCGAAGACACCACCGAAACACCCGAGGCCGTGGCCGATGCTGCCGCCGAATCCAATGACGCTGCCCCGGCTGAGGCCGAGGGTGACACCCAGGAGAGCTGAAAATGGCAAACAAAGAAGAAATCCTCGACGCGATCGCCGGTATGTCGGTCCTCGAACTCAGTGAACTACTCAAGGACTTCGAAGAGAAGTTCGGCGTTTCCGCAGCTGCTCCAGTAGCTGTTGCTGCAGCCCCGGCTGCAGGCGGCGGCGGTGGCGGCGAAGCTGCTGCCGAGAAGGACGAATTCGACGTCGTTCTCACCGGTGCTGGCGACAAGAAGATCCAGGTCATCAAAGAGGTCCGTGCCCTTACCAACCTTGGTCTCAAAGAAGCCAAGGACCTGGTCGACGGCGCTCCTCAGACCGTCCTCGAGCATGCCTCGAAGGAAGACGCAGAGAAGGCAAAGGCCGCCCTCGAGGGTGCCGGCGCCACTGTCGAACTGAAGTAATTCGGTTCAACACTCGCCAATTGGCTTGTGTGCTGGCCCGCCCTTCGGGGCGGGCCAGTGTCGTTTTCGGGGGTCTCGGGCGGGTCTCGGGTGGGTTCAAGGCGCGTGATGCTTGACCGCCGGAGGCGGGGGGTCTAGGTTTCCGCGCAATTCAAACGGGGTAGAAGTGGATGATCCCCCGAGTGAGCGCCTGAATCCGCCGAATGGCCGGGATTCCAGGGTTGCTCTTCCTCGCGTCCTGCCCCTAGGATCCTCAATCCGCCCTTCCGCGTCTTGGGCCGCTTCGATTCGTCTCTGACGTTGCGTCGCGCCTCGGACGTCACTGTTTCGGCCCGGTTCGTTTCGGTTCGGTCCGTTCCAGTTCGGTAAGTGCGTCACGCCCTTCCTTCACCGAGGAGCTTTCCTTGTCTGCTCGTCCGACCGTACGTGACCGTTATTCGTTCGCGAATCTCGACGAAGTTCTCGAACTGCCCGACCTGATCGCGATTCAACGCGAATCATTCGAGTGGTTCCTTCACACTGGTCTCGCGGAAACATTCCGTGACATCAGTCCAATTAAGGACTTCACCGAAACTCTTCAGCTCGAACTTGAATTCGATCCTGAAGATGAAGATCTTCGTCCGCCGCCCAAGTTCACGGTGGAGGAGTGCAAAGAGAAGGACATGACCTTCTCCGCACCGATCTTCGTGCGTGCGCGTTTCATGAACGCATCAACTGGCGAAATCAAAGAACAAACCGTCTTCATGGGCGACTTCCCGATGATGACCGAGAAGGGCACGTTCGTCATTAACGGCACTGAGCGCGTTGTTGTTTCGCAGCTCGTTCGTTCTCCCGGCGTCATCTTCCAGCCTGGCGAGCGTTTCCGTCTTCGTAACTTGCAAAAGCATCAGCTCGTTACCGGCACCATCCACCCTTACCGCGGTGAGTGGATCGAATTCGACGTTGAACAAAAGCCGGGCAAGGACGTCACCGCTGGTGCACGTGTTGCACGCAAGCGTTGTCTCAGCCTTTTCGTTCTTCTTCGTGCACTTGGTTACGACGAAGAAAACTTCCCAGGTTTCCTCGAGCGTTTTGTTCGTCACTTCGATTTCCTCGAAGGTCAGTGGGAAAAAGATCGCGAACTCGCACCGACACAAGACGAAGCACTTGTCGAGATCTACAAGCGTGCACGTCCGGGCGAACCGCCGTCAGTTGAATCGGCAAAGGCCTACTTCCGCAACGCGTTCTTCGAGAACCGTCGTTACGACCTCTCGCGCGTTGGTCGTTACAAGCTCAACCGCAAGCTCGGACCAGAACTCGACAAGATCGAGAAACTGTTCAACATCAAGCTTGAGCGTCCCGAACTCGACCAGTCGGTGCTTACGCCGTCTGAAGTTCTTGCCGCAACCACGTACCTCCTGAACCTCGTCAACGCTGAGCCGGGTTACCGACTCGACGATCAGGACCATTTCGCCAACCGTCGTATTCGTTCCGTTGGTGAACTCATTCAGAACCAGGTCCGCATCGGTCTGTCACGTATGGAACGTGTTGTGCGTGAACGCATGACCACCCAAGACGTCGAAGCAATCACGCCGCAGACCCTCATCAACATTCGCCCTGTCGTTGCGTCAATCAAGGAGTTCTTCGGAACTTCGCAGTTGTCGCAGTTCATGGATCAGGTCAACCCGCTTTCGGGCCTTACCCACCGTCGCCGTCTTTCAGCGCTCGGTCCGGGTGGTCTGTCACGTGAGCGCGCTGGCTTCGAAGTCCGCGACGTCCACTTCAGCCATTACGGCCGTATGTGCCCGATCGAAACTCCCGAAGGTCCGAACATCGGTCTTATCGGTGCGCTTGCAACCTTCGCTCGCGTCAACGCATTTGGTTTCATCGAGTCGCCATACCGCAAAGTTGTGAACGGTCGCGTCACCGACGAAATCGTCTACCTCGCAGCTGATGAGGAAGAGGAATACGTCGTTGCGCAGGCCAACGCACCGCTGAACCCCGACGGCACATTTAGGGCCGACCGAGTTCTCGTGCGTCGTTCACCGCAGGCCGCCACTCTTGGCGAACTGAAGCTCATGCTCGAACGCGATGTCTTCTTCGGTGCAACCACCGAAATTTCAAACGTCGCTCCGGCTGAAGTCCAGCTCATGGACGTTTCACCGAAGCAGATCGTTTCGGTCGCAACTGCACTTATTCCTTTCCTCGAGCACGACGATGCAAACCGCGCACTCATGGGCGCCAACATGCAGCGTCAGGCCGTTCCGTTGTTGCGTGCCGAAGCTCCGTACATCGGTACCGGCATCGAATCACGCGCTGCGCGTGATGCTGCCGACATGATCCTCGCCGAGGAAGACGGCACCATCACCGAGGTCGATGGCAACGCCATCACTGTTCAGTACAAGAACATGGGCCGCGTTGTTTACCGTCTGCTCAAGTTCGAACGCTCGAACCAGGACACCTGCATCAACCAGAAGCCCATCGTTGCGCAGGGCCAGGCCATCAAGAAGGGCGAGATCCTCGCTCACGGTCCGTCCACCGACAACGGTGAACTCGCACTCGGAAAGAACCTCGTCGTGGCCTTCATGCCATGGGAGGGCTACAACTTCGAGGATGCCATCATCCTGTCCGAGCGTCTTGTAAAGGACGACGTCCTTACGTCGATCCACATCAAGGAGCACGAGATCGATGCTCGTGACACCAAGCTTGGTCCGGAAGAAATCACCCGAGACATTCCGAACCTTTCTGACGAAATCCTCGCCGACCTCGACGAGCGCGGCATCATCCGCGTTGGTGCCGAGGTTTCTGCTGGCGATGTGCTTGTGGGCAAAGTCACCCCGAAGGGTGAAACCGAACTCACGCCAGAAGAGCGTCTCCTTCGTGCAATCTTCGGCGAGAAGGCCCGCGAAGTTCGCGACACCTCGCTCAAGGTTCCGCACGGTGAAAAGGGCAAGGTCATCGACGTCAAGGTGTTCAGCCGCGACGACGGTCACGAACTTCCTCCTGGCGTCAATCAACTTGTTCGTGTCTATGTCGCACAGAAGCGAAAGATCAGCGTGGGCGACAAGCTCGCTGGTCGTCACGGCAACAAGGGTGTTATCTCCCGGATCCTTCCGATCGAAGACATGCCCTTCATGGCCGACGGCACTTCTGTCGACATCATTCTCAACCCGCTTGGTGTTCCTTCCCGAATGAACGTCGGTCAGGTTCTTGAAGCTCATCTTGGTTACGCCGCTCGATACGGCTGGACCATCGACGGCGAAACCATCGGCCAAGAACCGATCCGTGGCACCGAGAAGAAGACCCGTCCGGTCACTCCTCCTGCAACGCTCGTCGCAACGCCCGTCTTCGACGGCGCTCACTGGGACGAACTTGAAGGTGCAGGGAAGCACCCAACCATCAAGAAGATTTTCCAGAACTTGCACCCTGAAGCAACCGATGCTCGCTATGGCGACAACGGTCGCATGATGCAGGACGACGGAAAGGTCACCCTTTTCAATGGTCGCACTGGCGAGAAGTACGACAACCCGATCACCGTCGGCGTTGTGTACATCCTCAAGCTTGCGCATTTGGTCGACGACAAGATCCACGCTCGTTCGACCGGCCCGTACTCCATGATCACCCAGCAGCCGCTGGGCGGTAAGGCACAGTTCGGTGGCCAGCGATTCGGTGAAATGGAGGTGTGGGCACTCGAGGCGTATGGCGCTGCGTATTGCCTGCAGGAACTCCTCACCATCAAGTCCGACGACGTTCTCGGCCGCGTGAAGGTCTACGAAGCCATCGTCAAGGGCGAGAACATTCCCGAGCCCGGCATTCCCGAGAGCTTCAAGGTTCTCATCAAGGAGATGCAGGCACTCTGTCTCAACGTCGAGGTACTCAACACCTCAGGCGCCGAGATCGAAATGCGTGAGCTCGACGAAGACATCTTCCGTACCGCCGAAGAACTTGGCATCGATCTTTCACGCCCGGAACGTGGCAGTGATGAAGAAGATGCCCGCCGCCAGGCAGAGAGGGGCTGAAGTCATGGCAATGCTTGACGTCAACACTTTTGATCAACTTCGTATCGGACTTGCCACCGCGGATTCCATCCGCACGTGGTCGAACGGCGAAGTCAAGAAGCCAGAAACAATCAACTACCGCACGCTTAAGCCTGAAAAGGACGGCCTCTTCTGCGAGAAGATTTTCGGTCCGCAAAAGGACTGGGAGTGCTACTGCGGTAAGTACAAGCGTGTCCGTTTTAAGGGCATCATCTGTGAACGTTGTGGCGTCGAAGTCACCCGCTCGAAGGTTCGCCGCGAGCGCATGGGTCACATCGAACTTGCGGCACCCGTCGTTCACATTTGGTACCTGCGCGGCACTCGTTCATGGCTTGCGTACCTCCTCATGGGTACCGAAGCTCGTGAAGAGATCAAGGCAAAGCAACTCGAGAAGGTCATCTACTTCGCCGCCAACCTCGTTACCTGGGTTGACGACGAGCGTCGCCATACCGACCTCGAAGCACTTGAGCAAGACATGCTCGCCGAGAAGGACCTCATCGAAAAGGACCTTCGTCTCGAACTCGATCGTCGCCACAAGGATCTCGAAGACGAGGTCAAGGGTCTTGAAAAGGAAGGCGCAAAAGACGCCGACATTAAGGCTCGTCAGCGCGCTGCCGATAAGGACCTCCAGACCATCCGTGAGCGTTACGACATGGAGCGCGATCTCGTCGAGCGTGCGTTCGACGAGTTCAAGTCACTTTTTGCTCGCAAAATCATCGAAGACGAAATGCTCTGGCGTGAACTCGAAGATCGCTACGGCGAGTACTTCGAAGGCGGCATGGGTGCCGAAGCCATCGCCAATCTGATCGAGCGCATCGATCTTGATGGTGACGAGATCCGTTTGCGTGAGCAGATCGATCCGGCCGAAGGTCAGAAGCCACTTTCCGCGCAGCGTAAGCAGAAGGCCATCAAGCGCCTCAAGATCGTTACGGCGTTCAACCGTCGTGACGAAAACGGTCGTCGTATCAACGACCCGCGCGCAATGATCCTCGACGTCGTCCCGGTTATCCCGCCGGAACTTCGTCCGATGGTGCAGCTCGATGGTGGCCGTTTCGCGACTTCAGATCTCAATGATCTCTACCGTCGCGTCATTAACCGCAACAACCGTCTGAAGCGTCTTCTTGATCTTGGTGCTCCCGAGATCATCGTGAACAACGAAAAGCGCATGCTTCAGGAAGCTGTCGACGCGTTGTTCGACAATGGTCGTCGTGGTCGTCCGGTTACCGGTCCTGGTAACCGTCCGCTCAAGTCACTCTCTGACATGCTCAAGGGCAAGCAGGGTCGCTTCCGTCAGAACCTTCTCGGTAAGCGCGTCGACTACTCCGGCCGTTCGGTCATCGTGGTTGGCCCGACCCTCAAGCTGCATCAGTGCGGTCTGCCCAAACTCATGGCGCTCGAACTGTTCAAGCCGTTTGTTATGAAGAGGCTTGTCGACGCTGAACTCGCGCAGAACATCAAGTCAGCAAAGCGCATGGTCGAACGTCGTCGCCCGCAGGTGTGGGACGTCCTCGAAGATGTCATCAAGGAACACCCGGTCATGCTGAACCGTGCTCCTACGTTGCATCGTCTTGGCATCCAGGCCTTCGAGCCAGTTCTCGTTGAAGGCAAGGCCATTCAGATTCACCCGCTCGTTTGCGCAGCGTTCAATGCTGACTTCGACGGCGATCAGATGGCTGTCCACCTTCCGCTGTCAGCAGAAGCGCAGGCCGAGGCTCGCGTGCTCATGCTTTCGGCGAACAACATCCTTTCGCCCGCCGATGGTCGTCCGCTCGTCACCCCGACACAGGACTTGATCATCGGTGCGTACTACCTGACCGAAGAGGTCGATGGTGGTGCGGGTGAAGGTCGCGTGTTCCGCAACCTCGAGGAGATCGAGCGTGCCTACGAAGCTGGCGACATTGCGCTGCATACGCTGATCCAGTACCGCCACCCAGATCACGTCGTTGGTGAAGAGGCTGGTCGTAAGACCTACCGCACCACGACTGCGGGTCGAATCTTCTTCAATACAACGCTGCCCAAGGGCTTTGAGTTCCAGAACGCGCGTATTGACAAGAAGGTAATGAGTCGCATCGTCGACGATCTTGCACACAACTACGACAAGGCCGATGTGGCCGCAAGTCTCGACCGCATCAAGGACCTTTGCTACCGCTACGCGACGAAGTCTGGTCTCACCATCTCGATCGAGGACGTCAAGACGCCTGCGGTCAAGAAGGAAATTCTGGATCGTCACGAGAAGGAAGCAGAGAAGGTCGAGACCCAGTTCCGTCGCGGCATCATCACCGATGGTGAACGTCGTCAGAAGGAAGTAGAGATCTGGACAACTGCAACCGACGAAGTTCGTGTTGCGATGGAAGCCAGCCTCAAGGAAGACAAGTTCAACCCGATCGACATGATGGTCGGTTCGGGTGCACGAGGAAACATGATGCAGGTTCGTCAGATCGCCGGTATGCGCGGTCTTGTGGCGAACCCTCGTGGCGACATGATTCCTCGTCCGATCAAGTCGAACTTCCGTGAAGGCCTCACGATGCTCGAGTACTTCATCTCGACACCTGGTGCCCGAAAGGGTCTTGTCGATACGGCTCTTCGTACCGCCGACTCTGGTTACCTCACCCGTCGACTTGTCGACGTTGCGCAGGAACTCATCATCAACGATGAAGACCCCTTTGCTTCTGGTGGCCCGGTCCGTGGTATCTGGATCGAAGATATCGAAGCCGATCGTCCTGGCAAGCGTGCGTGGCTCGAGACTCGTCTCTTCAGCCGCACACTCGCCGATGACGTCACGCTCTCCGACGGCACGGTGCTTGCAAAGAGCACTGTCCTCGGTGACGACGAAGTTGCACTTCTTCGTGACGATCCGCAGGTCACGCGAGTTCGTGTGCTCTCACCGCTTACCGACGATTCCGATCTCGGTGTGTCGGCTGCGTGTTACGGACTTTCACTTGCAACCGGCAAGCTCATCGAAGTTGGCGAAGCCGTTGGCGTTATCGCTGCACAGTCGATTGGCGAGCCTGGCACTCAGCTCACCATGCGTACCTTCCACACTGGTGGTGTTGCTGGTACCGACCTCGCCGGCGGTCTGCCGCGCGTTGTTGAGTTGTTCGAAGCTCGTAGCCCGAAGGGTAAGGCGACGCTCTCACGTCTCACTGGTGTTGTTCGTATCGGTGAAGACGAAGGCAAGGGTCGTGTCATCACGGTTGTTGCCGATGACGGCGCTGAAGAGGCCTACATCGTTTCGGGTCTTGCTCGTCTTGAAGTTACCGACGGACAGGAAATTGTTGCCGGTGATCCCATCGTCGACGGTCCTCGCGATCCCAAGGAACTCATCGAGATCAAGGGCGTGCAGGAAACCCAGCAGTACCTCGTCACCGAGGTACAAAAGGTGTACCGCGATCAGGGTGTGCCGATTCACGACAAGCACATCGAACTCATCGTTCGTCAGATGACGCGCAAGATCACCGTGCAAGAAGCCGGCGATTCTGACTTCCTTCCGGGCGAGCGCGTCGACTCCAAGGTGTACCGCGATGCCAGTCGTGCACTCGTGATGGAAGGGAAGAAGCCCGCCGAGGGTCGTCCCGAAATCATGGGTATCACCAAGGCCTCGCTTGCCACCGATTCGTGGCTGTCGGCGGCCTCCTTCCAGGAGACCACCCGAGTGCTCACCGAAGCCGCCATCGAGTCCCGTTCGGATTCGCTGCTTGGCCTCAAGGAGAACATCATCATCGGCAAGCTCATCCCGGCCGGAACCGGCATGGCGAAGTACCGCGACATTTCCACTGCGGCACCCGAGTATCAGCCGATGGAGTTCTGGTCATCCGGTGACGACGACGAGGCCGGCGATCTTGCCGATCTTCTCGCCAACCGCATGGCTGGCGATGTCATCACTCCGGCTCCGGTCGATATCGATGAAATGGCCGCACTGGCCGACGCAGCAGCCGAAGCGGCGATGTCTGCCGAAATGGTTGCCGGTGCTGGCGATCTTGCCGAAGTCGGCGAGGAGCTCCCCGACGCTCAGGTCATCGAGCTTCCCGTGGCTGATGCCGCAGAAAACACTGAAGAAAGCGGCTCTTCCGAAGAGTCTCTGTAGTCCCGGTTTCGGGGGTTTGCCCAGAACGGGCCGACCCCCCTAACCTTGCCCTCCGCTTCGGGGCCGGTCCCCGTTGCGATATGAACGCCAGAAAGGTTCGTTGTGCCCACCATTCAGCAGTTGGTCCGTAAGGGCCGCCAGTCGAAGCCCGCGAAGGGTAAGACCCCGGCCCTCAAGGGCGCTCCGCAGCGACGGGGCGTGTGCACGCGCGTCTATACGACTACGCCGAAGAAGCCGAACTCCGCACTCCGCAAGGTTGCTCGTGTTCGTTTGTCTTCTGGCATGGAAGTCACTGCCTACATCCCCGGTGAAGGACACAACCTCCAAGAGCACAGCATCGTTCTTGTGCGCGGTGGTCGTGTGAAGGATCTTCCGGGTGTGCGTTACAAGATCATCCGCGGCACCCTCGATACCTCGGGTGTGCGCGATCGCAAGCAGGCCCGTAGCCGTTACGGCGCCAAGAAGGAAAGCTGATATGCCTCGTAAGGGTCCCGCACCCCGCCGCGAACTGATGCCCGATCCGATCTACCGATCGGTCGTTGTTACTCAGCTTGTCAACAAGGTTCTGCAGCGCGGCAAGCGCTCCACTGCCGAGCGCATCGTGTACGAAGCGCTCACCATGATCGAAGCCAAGACCGGCACCGAGCCGATTGCAACGCTCAAGCGTGCAGTCGACAACGTCAAGCCGCAGCTCGAAGTTCGTAGCCGTCGTGTTGGTGGCGCCACCTATCAGGTGCCCGTCGAGGTTCGTCCCCGTCGTGCCAACACGCTCGCCATTCGTTGGATCGTGGGTTACTCACGTCAGCGTCGCGAGCGCACGATGGCAGAGCGTCTTGCGAACGAACTTATGGATGCCGCCAACGGCGTTGGTGCATCGATCAAGCGTCGCGAAGATCTCTACAAGATGGCCGAATCCAACAAGGCGTTTGCTCACTACCGCTGGTAACAGCCACGTTGGTTCCTGCCGACGCCCCGCCTTGTGCGGGGCGCCGTCGCGAAACACCTACTTCCCCCCACTTCGTTCCTTTACAACTTCCCCTGACCGCCAGTCACACGACAGGACCTGACGATGGCATCACGCCCGCATCCTCTTGAAAAGACCCGCAATATCGGCATCATGGCCCACATCGACGCGGGCAAGACCACCACGACCGAGCGGATCCTCTATTACACCGGCAAGAACTACAAGATCGGTGAAGTCCACGACGGTGGCGCAACCATGGACTGGATGGTCCAGGAACAAGAGCGTGGTATCACCATCACCTCTGCTGCGACCACGTGCTTTTGGGAAGACCACCGCATCAACATCATTGACACCCCCGGCCACGTCGACTTCACCGTCGAGGTCGAGCGCTCACTTCGCGTGCTCGATGGCGCGGTTGCAGTGTTCGACGGTGTTGCCGGTGTGGAACCGCAGACCGAAACGGTGTGGCGTCAGGCCAACAAGTACAACGTTCCCCGTATCTGCTTCGTGAACAAGATGGATCGTCTTGGCGCCGACTTTTACGCCGCGCTCGACTCCATCAAGGACCGCCTCGAAGCCAACACCGCGGTGTTGCAACTTCCGATCGGCGCCGAAGGCAATTACAAGGGCGTTGTTGACCTCGTCACCATGGACGCACTCGTGTGGCTCGACGAAGAACTCGGCGCCAAGTGGGAGGTCCAAGAGATCCCCGCAGACATGAAGGACGATGCCGAGGCCTATCGCGCCGACCTCATCGAAACCGTTGCTTCTGTCGACGAAACCCTCCTCGAGAAGTTCATCGGTGAAGAAGAAATTTCCGTCGACGAACTTCGTGCGGCCATTCGTAAGGCAACCATTGCGGGCGAGATCATTCCCGTCCTTAACGGCACGGCGTTCAAGAACAAGGGCGTGCAGCCGTTGCTCGACGCTGTTGTCTGGTACCTGCCTTCGCCGGTCGATCTTCCGCCGGTCAAGGGCTCAAGCCTCAAGGGCGACCAAGAAGTTGAGCGTCCACCAACCGACGACGCGCCGTTCGCTGCTCTTGCGTTCAAGATCATGACCGACCCGCACGTCGGCAAACTCACCTACTTCCGCGTGTACAGCGGCAGCCTTGAAAAGGGCGGACAGGTGATGAATGCTCGAACCACCTCGAAGGAGCGCATCGGTCGTCTCCTCGAAATGCACGCAAACGATCGTCTGGATATGGACGTCGCATTCGCTGGCGACATCGTTGCGGGCATTGGTTTCAAGAACACCAAGACTGGCGACACGCTTTGCGATCCGTCGGCACCGCTCGTACTTGAAGAACTCATCTTCCCCGAGCCCGTTATCCACGTTGCAGTTGAGCCGAAGACCAAAGCCGATCAGGACAAAATGTCCAAGGCGTTGTTCTCGCTCTCTGAAGAAGACCCCACCTTCCAGGTTCGTACCGACGAAGACACCGCTCAGACGGTTATTTCCGGAATGGGCGAATTGCATCTTGAGGTGCTCGTCGATCGCATGCTTCGTGAGTTCAAAGTCGATGCAACCGTTGGTAAGCCACAGGTGGCCTACCGCGAGACCATCACCCAAACAATCGAAAACTCGACCTACACCCATAAGAAGCAGTCGGGTGGTTCGGGTCAGTACGCCGAAGTCACCATCACGCTGGAGAACACCGGCCCTGGTGGCGGTTACGAATTTCTCGACAAGATCAGCGGCGGCAAAATTCCGAAGGAATACATCCCGTCTGTCGACGCCGGCATTCAGCAGGCATTGTCCTCAGGCGTTCTTGCCGGATACCCGACTGTCGACGTGCGAGCGATTCTCACCGATGGCAAGTACCACGACGTCGACTCTTCGGAAATGGCCTTCAAGATCGCCGGAACTATGGCGTTCAAGGAAGCTGCACGTAAGGCCAAGCCTTGCTTGCTCGAGCCGATCATGAACGTCGAAGTTTCGACTCCCGACGACTATATGGGCGACGTCATGGGCGATCTTTCCAGCCGTCGTGGCAAGCTCGGTGGCATGGAACAGAAGGGCAACTCGCAGATCATTCGTGCGCAGGTACCCCTTTCGGAGATGTTCGGTTACGCTACTGACCTTCGTTCACGCACCCAGGGTCGAGCCACCTACACCATGCAGTTCGACTCCTATCAGCAAATGCCGTCGAACGTTCAGGAAGAAATCGTTACCCGCGTACGCGGTGAGTGATTTCGCTACTGATCAACAGATCGAAGTACCGCAGTATCTGAAACCGAAGTATGTAACGCAGCACCCGCACCTTTCCAACTCATAGCAATCGCCGCAGGGCACAACGACACAGGAGAAAGCAATGGCACGCGAGAAGTTCGAGCGGACCAAGCCCCACGCGAATGTGGGCACGATGGGTCATATCGATCATGGTAAGACCACGTTGACCGCGGCGATTACGAAGGTGTTGGCGGATGCTGATCCG
>Ga0164293_10003065_pt1 | contig 14226 bp, 14 predicted proteins | sample GEODES118metaG_FD_111487 | JGI IMG/M metagenome (GOLD analysis project Ga0164293, IMG submission 111487) | Eutrophic lake water microbial communities from Lake Mendota, Wisconsin, USA - GEODES118 metaG | ecosystem: Environmental > Aquatic > Freshwater > Lake | place: USA: Lake Mendota...
TCTTAATCAAAAAGCTCTGCCTGGCTATTATCTTTTTCTTTTCGCTCCCATTCCATTTCCACTGATTTGTTATAATCTACCAATTTCGCTCCAACTGCTTTCCACCCCATGATTTCAACCAGTTTAGCCACTTTAAATTTTGCATTACTGATTTGCTGCCCTCGTCCGCTTTGTACTTTTAACACCGGTTCATATTGAGTGGTAACCGCTTCGAGCCGGTTGCCCTGCCCTTCTTTGATGAAAAGGAATTTACTGTGCAAAGTTGTGGTTTCAATGTGAAACCGTTTGATGTTGTACTGTAGTTTTTCCTGATCGAGATATACGGCGGTGATTACTTTTTCGGGATCATATTTTTCGATGAGCATGATTTTCTCGGGATCGAAACGTTGGGTAAGTTCCTGATCGGTAATTTCATAATTGCCATCAGCATAAATCACCAGCAGGCAATCTTCTGCCTCAAACATACCCAGGTATTCTCCTTTATCTTCGGTGATTAAACGCCCGAACTTATTATCAAACCACAATTTTTTTGCGCTTAAGGTAGATTTGCCGGCTTCTTTAAATTTCACCGAACGAACAGCATACTTGGTTACCTGATTCCCGATACTTCCTCTCCCCTTGATTTCGAGTTCTTCAAAAAAGAAATCAAACTCCTTAATTCTTGCTGAACAATTGGGGCTCAATAATACCTTCACCACTTCTGCTTCACCATTAGGGTTAGCGGTAAAGTAGTGTACTTTACTTTTTTCTGAACCTTTGGTAAGGTCGTATTCCTTTTCGCGGGTGATACCGGTTACGTTGAAACGCTTTGCATAACTCACGCCGGTTTTACCATCGGAATACAACATATTGTAGGTGGTGCGTTCGTCGGATTTCTGGAAGATGGCCACATGGAGGATATCTTTACCGATAAACACTTTATCTGCTACCCGTACCACTTTCATGATGCCGGCCCTGGTGAATGCAATGATGTCATCAAGATCGCTGCAATCGGTAACAAAATCGTCTTTTTTCAACGATGTACCGATGAAACCATCAGTCATGTTAACATATAATTTGGTGTTGGCCATTGCCACCTGCTTGGCCTGGATCACATCAAAAGGTTTTATTTCGGTTTTCCGCTCTCTTCCTTTACCATATTTCTTGAGCAGGTTTTCGTAATAAGCCACGGCAAAATCTACCAGATTGGCCAGATCGTGTTTTACGTTTTTGATTTCATCCTCCAGGCCACGGATCTGGGCATTCAGTTCATCAATATCCAGCCGGTATATCCTGCGTACTGGCTTTTCCGTTAGTTTCAAAATATCTTCCCTTGTGATTTCTCTTTTCAATTTTATCTTGAAGGGAGTAAAGGCTATATCAATTGCTGCGATCACTTTTTCCCATGTTTCGTGTTTCTTTTCCAGTTCTTTATAAATCTTTTCTTCGAAGAATATCTTTTCGAGCGAAGTGTAATGCCATTTTTCAAGCAATTCTGCTAGCTTGATTTCGAGTTCACGGCGCAACAGCTCTTTTGTGTTATCGGCTGAAATCTTAAGCAGTTCGTGTACCGACATGAAACGGGGCTTCTGACCCACAATCACACAGGCATTGGGAGAGATGCTCACTTCACAATCGGTGAAAGCATAAAGTGCATCGATAGTGATATCAGGCGAAACACCCTGAGCCAGCTCTACGATGATTTCAACTGCAGCTGCAGTATGGTCGGTTACTTTCTTGATTTTGATCTTACCCTGGTCGGTAGCCTTTACAATACTTTCCATCAATTGGCTGGTGGTTACACCATATGGCACACTGCGGATGATCAGTGTTTTTTTATCTGCCTCTTCAATATTGGCCCTAACCCTTACTTTTCCGCCTCTACGGCCTTCGGTATAATTACTGGCGTCTAAGCTTCCTCCGGTTTGAAAGTCGGGCAATATTTCAAATTTCCTGCCCTTGAGATATTTAATAGAGGCATCAATCAGTTCGCAGAAATTATGGGGCAGAATTTTGGTAGCCAATCCAACAGCGATACCTTCAGCTCCCTGTGCCAGCAGCAAAGGAAATTTCATGGGAAGGGTGACGGGTTCGTTTTTACGCCCATCGTAACTCAATTGCCAGTTGGTAGTTTTGGCATTGAAGGCAACATCCAGTGCAAATTTGCTTAAACGGGCTTCAATATAACGGGGTGCGGCGGCATCATCTCCGGTGCGTACATCTCCCCAATTGCCCTGGGTTTCGATGAGCAGTTCTTTTTGTCCAAGATTTACCATGGCATCTCCGATACTTGCATCTCCATGCGGATGGTATTGCATGCTCTGCCCGATAATGTTCGCCACTTTATTGAAACGCCCGTCATCCATTTCCTTCATGGCATGCAGGATACGGCGCTGTACCGGTTTCAGTCCATCTTCAATGGCAGGAACCGCCCGTTCGAGGATCACATAACTGGCATAATCCAGGAACCATGTTTTATACTGCCCGCTAACCCCTTTGTCGCTATGGGTATATTCTTCTTTCAGTTTCTTCGACATCTTATTGTTCCTTACAAAATTTAATTAACGATGTTTATTCTTCATAAAGTTCCAGTGGCTGATCGTTGGGGTCGTAAAAGAAACAGAACTTTTTCCCCGAAATTTCATCGATACGGATTTCTTCTACCGAAACCCCCTGATTGCGTAATTCATCTACCGCTGATTCCAAATCGGATACCGTAAATGCCAGATGCCGCAACCCTTTTGATTCCGGAAAGGAAGCCCGTTGCCTGAACTCAGGAAATGAAACCAGTTCAATCTTGTAAACACCATTGATAGCAAGATCTAGTTTATAAGATTTGCGTTCTTCCCGGTAAGTTTCCTTCACAATGCTGAAGCCGAGGATACCCACATAAAAATCCCTGCTTTTTCGATAGTCATCGGTGAGGATGGCGATGTGATGAACGGCTTTGATGATCATGATGTTTTTAATTTGATTTCAAAATCTTTCATATTTGCCAGTTTGCCCTGCACATCAACATTTTGCCGGTTCACCATACCTTTCAACCTCCACAGCAGATAGGCATCACCGGTAGTTTCCTTTTCCTTTCCCAGAAACTGATGGATGATCTTTGCCGCTTTCTGCCAATCGCCTGTGATATATTTCTTCAAACCGGCATCATAATAATCAGCTTCCTTCTGAATGAGTTTTTTTCCTCCCTCCAGCAACCTGACTTCTTTGCCTTCACTCATCATCCGAAGCCATTCATCGGCATCTACTTCAAATTCGGATGGCGTGATCACCCTTGCCAGTTTTCGGGCTTTAAGAAATTCTTTGGGCAGTATTTCCGACAGCCGGTTGGGATAAAAAATATTGCCTTTTTCGTTGATAAAAGGCAGGTTATTCAGATAGAGGATCAAAACCCTTCCCTGAAATGATTTCAAATGATATAACACCCAATAATACCCGCAAACATCATGCTTGTTTTGAGCTGCCCAGATCCAAACGGTTTCCGTATCATCCTTCCGTAAGGTTTCCGTAATGGCAGCAAGGGTTGCAGCATCATTCACTTCATTTACATTGTTTTCATAATCTCCTCCAGTGCATACCGATTGCCACCATTCTTTTCTGAATGCCAATCCTTCATCTGAGTAAAGATTCGATATAGGGCCAACAGCATAATCGTCTCTGATCAGTGCAATTTCGCCTGATAGTGTTTCATCCAAACAGATAGCCTCCTTAAGTACCGGCCTGTCGGCTTCATTAAATACAATATGAATCATAGTTCTATTTCAAATTTAAATTCAACAATAATCCGATCAAGATGAAGTAACGGGTTCTTCAATCAAATCTAATTCCACTTTCAGGTTATCGATGATGAAGTCTTGCCGCTGCGGTGTATTTTTTCCCATATAATAATCAAGCAGTTGCTGAATGTGTTCACCGGTTTCCATGATCACGGGTTGTAATTTGATATCGGGACCGATAAAACGGGCAAATTCATCAGGACTGATTTCACCAAGCCCTTTAAAACGGGTGATTTCAGGTTTGTTCCCCAACTTCTTCATGGCTGCCTGCTTAGCGGTTTCATCGTAACAATAAATGGTTTCCTGTTTGTTTCTTACCCTGAACAAAGGTGTTTCCAGAATATAAACATGACCGTTCTTCACGAGGTCGGGAAAAAATTGAAGAAAGAAAGTCATCAGCAATAAACGGATATGCATGCCATCAACATCAGCATCTGTAGCAACTACAATGTTGTTATACCTTAAACCCTCATACCCTTCTTCAATATTGAGGGCATGTTGCAACAAGTTAAACTCTTCATTTTCGTACACCACTTTTTTGGTGAGACCGAAACAGTTCAGCGGTTTTCCACGCAAACTGAAAACGGCTTGTGTATTTACATCCCTTGCTTTGGTGATTGATCCGCTTGCACTATCCCCTTCTGTGATGAAGATGGTACTTTCTTTTTGTTTTTCAATGATATGGTCTTTATCTTTTCCGGTGGGCTCGTCGTTGTAATGGAACTTACAATCGCGGAGTTTTTTATTGTGCAGATTGGCTTTCTTCGCCCTTTCATTAGCGAGCTTTTTGATACCGGCAAGTTCTTTTCTTTCCCTTTCGTTCTGTTCGATCCTTTTCTTCACTGCGTCGGCAGTTGCGGGGTTTCGGTGAAGGTAATTGTCCAATTCCTTGATGAGAAAATCTCCAACAAAATTCTTCATGCTTGGGCCATTTTCAAAAGCATATTGCGAACCCAATTTTGTTTTGGTCTGGCTTTCAAAAACCGGTTCCTGAACCCTTACTGAAATGGCAGCACATATACTGCCTCTGATATCTGAAGCATCGTAATCCTTCTTGAAAAAATCGCGGATGGTTCTTACATAGCCTTCCCGGAAAGCAGCCAGATGAGTTCCTCCCTGGGTGGTGAACTGTCCGTTTACAAAACTGTAATACTCTTCTCCATAGCTGGTTTCATGGGTAATTGCGGCTTCAATATCGGTGCCGGTAAGATGGATGATGGGATATCTGATTTCATCGGCATTCGTTTTGCGTTGCAATAAATCGAGTAGACCGTTTTTACTTACAAAACGTTTACCGTTGAGATTCATAACCAAACCTGCATTCAGGTAACAGTAATTCCAGAACTGATTGTCGAGGTATTCCTGTACAAAATGAAAATTTTTAAACACCGTTTCATCCGGTATGAAAGTTACAAAAGTGCCGTTTTCTTCTTTGCTGGCTATTTCCTTGTGTTCCTTGATCAGCACCCCGCGTTCGAATTCAGCCGTTTTTTCGCGCCCTTCCCGATAGGCAGTAACTTTAAAATAATGGCTCAGGGCATTCACGGCTTTCGTACCTACGCCATTCAATCCAACACTTTTCTGGAAGGCTTTGCTATCGTATTTTGCTCCGGTATTGATCTTACTCACCACATCCACCACTTTACCCAAGGGAATACCCCTTCCATAATCCCTAACGGTTATTGTTTTTCCGGAAATGATTACATCAACATGTTTACCATAACCCATGGTATGTTCATCAATACAATTATCAATCACTTCTTTCAGCAGCACATAAATGCCATCGTCTGCGCTGCTGCCATCACCAAGTTTACCGATATACATACCGGGCCTGAGCCTGATATGCTCGCGCCAGTCGAGGCTCCTGATGCTGGCTTCGTCATAATCAAAAAGGTTTTTTTCAGCCATGAGTTGTTTTAGAATTGAAAATTCAAAGTAGCGCCTTCAGTCAAGGCCTACTCCGGCCTGCGAATATAACAGAATGGAATGGGTTAAGTGTTTACCCTTTTATCCACAGGGTTGCCCGAATGTGTGTAAAATAATTGTTGCCGTTCAATTGGGGATTATAAAAAACGGACTTAGAATCTCTATAACACAACCGCATCAAAACTCATCAAATTGCTGCATCTTTACCAAGCAAAAAAATGCATATCAACATCCAAACAAATCTCTCTTTTATTGCTTTACTGGCTATCGAAAAGGAAGCTGAACACGATCAGTTTCGGGTTTACCTTAAACAGATGAACTCTGATGAACTGGATGAAATGATATTTCCCATTCAGGAAGAAGTTACGGCTGCAATAGATTGTACTTCTTGTGGTGCCTGTTGCAAAAGCCTGATGATCAATGTTACTGCCGAAGAAGCTTCACAACTTAGTTCAACCCTGGGTATTAATGAAAGCCAATTCAGGCAACAATACCTGGAAGAAAGTATGGAAGGACAATTGATCATCAATCAGGTACCCTGTCATTTTCTGGAAGGCAGCAAATGCAGCATTTATCAAAACCGGTTTATTGAATGCAGGGAATTTCCACATCTGCATAAAAAAGGTTTTCAAAACCGGTTATTTGGAACGCTGATGCATTACGGAACCTGTCCGATTGTTTTTAATAGTATTGAAGCCTTAAAAACAGTGAGCGGATTTCATGCATCTTTATGATAATGATTTTTTAAATATCAATTATTATACCTATATGAATTTAGATCTTGTTGGAAAGAAAGCTATAGTTTGTGGCAGTACGCAGGGGCTTGGACTTGCATCAGCCATTGAATTGTCGTTACTGGGAGCTGATCTTACTTTGATTGCCCGCAATGAAGAAAAATTACAGGCAGCATTAACACATTTGGATACCAGTAAAAACCAGCAACATGGTTATCTGATTGCCGATTTCTCTGATTTGAATCAGGTTAAAGCTGCCGCGGAAAGATATCTTCAGAAAGCAACAGTTGCGCATATCCTTGTGAACAATACGGGAGGGCCTCCGGGAGGTTCGGTGATGAATGCAACTGTTGAAGAATTTTTATCCGCTTTCAACAATCATCTCATCTGTAATCATGTGCTCAGCAAGGCCCTTGTACCGGGAATGAAATCGGCAGGTTATGGGCGTATAATAAATGTAATATCCACTTCGGTAAAGCAACCAATCCATGGCCTGGCGGTAAGCAACACTGTGCGTGCTGCGGTAGCCAACTGGAGCAAAACCCTGGCCAGTGAGCTAGGGCCATTTGGCATTACGGTAAACAATGTATTGCCGGGTTTTACCCAAACGGTGAGGGCTGATTATGTGATTCAGAAAAAAGCAACCGATACAGGAAAATCAGCGGAGGAAGTGATGAAAGAACTGGTTGCTGAAATTCCTGCCGGCAGAATCGGTCAGCCTTCAGAGTTTGGTGCTGCGGTTGCCTTTTTATGTTCACCTGCAGCAGCTTATATCAATGGAATCAACCTTCCGGTAGATGGGGGCAGGCTAGCTTGCTTATAACTCAAATTTAAAACAACTGGAATTTGTTGTAAACATAAATTCCTATATTTACGAAACATAAAATCTAAAATTTATTGACATGAAAATGATTCGATTGATTCCTGCCATGGCGCTAGGATTGATGATCTTCTTTACGGGTTGTGCCCCAAAAGATGCTGATATCCGTTCAGAAATTGAGAAAAAACTCAAAGCAAATCCGGCTACTGCTGCTGCTGCAGTAACGGTGATTGAAGGTGTGGCAACACTCAGTGGCGAATTGGCTGATGAAAATGCCAAAGCAGAAGCTGCAAAACTCATTACAGGTATTAAAGGAGTAAAATCAGTGGTTAATAATGTCACCCTTACGCCTCCACCACCAGTATTCATTCCGCCAGTAATTACTGCTGATGATCCTTTGATGCAATCTGTAAAAGATGCCACCAAAGATTATCCCGGTGTAAAAGCTGAAGTGAAAGATGGTGTAATCACTTTAACAGGTGATATCACTAAAGCATCATTGCCTAAACTGATGATGACACTGAACGGATTGAATGCAAGAAAAATTGATAACAAACTAACCATAAAATAGGAGGAAACAAATCATGGCATTACAAGATAAATACCAGGCCATCACGAATGCTGCATTACAGGCTGGCATAAGTGATTTGCAAGTGCGCGAACAATCGGGCGTACTTTATATTGATGGTACTGCACCTTCGGGAGCTGTAAAAGACCAATTATGGGATATCTATGGACAGATAGACCCCAATTTTACGGGTGGCGATTTGATTCTTGATGTAAAAGTTGCTGCTAATGCAAATGTTACGAGGGCAAGAGTAACAACTGACTCATCTAACCTGAATATCCGAAAAGGACCGGGAACCGATCAACCTATCGTTGGTAAAGCAGCGAAAGATGAAGTGATTACTGTTGTTAGTCAGGGTAATCCACAATGGTGGCTGGTTCGTACGGCGGATGGTGAAGAAGGATATGCTTATGCAACTTATCTTACAACTGAAGCTTAAATACTTTTTAACAAAAAAACAGGCCGTCTCATTATTAAATGAGGCGGTTTTTTATAAACCCGGATTCCGCAATAAAAAAATCAGTTTAATTTTAACTAAAATTTTTTAATGTATTGCATTAGAAAAAATAAGCCAATGGAATTTGATATAAGCTATACCAGTAAAGAGATTACACCATGAGGAGGCATGATTTTTATGAAGCAAATGTTGCAAAAAAATTGGGTTTAGAGCAAGAAAAACGCAAAAAAGATTATCCACTCTGCGTTACAAAACTTTTGCCATAGGTGCATATGTTGAAAAAATCAATGATAAAATTGTATTAAAAATAGGATTAAGCAAAAAAAGAAGAGCATGGTTTAGGGGGCTTTGGGATTATACAAAAATCTTTGAAACCCCTTTAAAATCTCTAATGCGTAATTTGGGTTCATCTAAACTCGGCGGCAGAAGCATTGCCTGACGATGATGATATCCCTTAGATACGGGTTGTAAAACAGGTTCTTTTCCATAAACAATAAGACAACTTAACCTTACAATCTATTGCATCATTCTACCAAAAAAGTTGTTCAACCTACCTGTGAATACCCCACCTTCAAAAACTGAAAATAAAAAGAGGCTGCCTACATAATAGACAGCCTCTTACAATCGGTATAAAAATGAATTAATGCTTTAGCGACTTTTTGTAAGTTTGATAACCCGCATCCCCTAACATTTCTTTCAGGCTAGCTTCTTTGCGTATTTCGGCTTGTTGCAGCAGTTTATCTTTCTGCTCTTTACTGATATCCGGGTTTTCGGATATGGCCTTCTTTTTTTCAGCCATTGATTTTTCCAATTCAACTAATTGCTGGTTTTGCTTTTCTGTTAATCCCTGAACAGGTTTCGATTTGCTTTCTTGTATTGCAGCCTGCTCTTCAAGAGCCTGCATACTTGATTCAGCCTTTGGAATCTCTTTCATAGTTTGCTGGTTTACCTCCCCGGAAGCCGCTTTAACTTCAGCAGAAGGCACATATTTTGTCGGTTCTACCGGTGCTGCTTCTAATGATATATTCTCACGGGTTGTTTGAGCATCTGCTATGGCTGTGACAAAGAATATCAAGGCAGCAGAAATAAGCATTTTTTTCATACTAATTTTCATTTTATAAGTTAAAGTTAAAGGGTATTTCTGAAAAAACCATTAAAATTTAAGCCTTTTGAATTAAGGCATAACGGTATGATTATTAGTATTTAAAATTTTTTAGATATTTCCGAATGAGGCCAATGGAATTTCATCATTCTTATATAATAGTTTCAATTAAGCACGTTTATACAACAATAAACAACAAAGCTGATACTACTCTTCGGATGGTGATTTGATGATATATCCTTATGTTCATGAATATTTAATCAACCATCAAACATTGAAATAGTATTATAGTTTAACCTTACTTTCAAGAATGCACTGAAGTTATCAGAAGCTTTCACCTCTGGCGATATCATTGCTAGAAATGGTATTATTCAGGTAATCGGAGATGTACTGATGCCCAGATACATTTTTATGTGCGATTGGTTTTTATGTTTCTTTTTAGATGCAAATGCCCTGATTCTTCAGGGCATTTTGTTGATTAAAGGCAAACTGTTTTTATATTCATATAAAATCTGAACTCCCTTCAGATTGAGAAAAAAATCAACAGGATAATAGCATAGCATTTCCCTTCCCAAAAAAGCTTTAATAAACGGATTGTTCAATATGATCTCAACGGGTTGTAATGCAGTTTGGTTCACTCCAGCTTTGGATAAAACTAGTGCGCAAAATTCTGAACAGTATAAATCATCATCATCTGAAAGCAAGAACTGAGCATCAAAGCGGATAACTCTTTTTTTGTAAACTATAAATTGATCAATAATCCTATTCAACCTATCAGGAGGCAACTCCATCTCCCATATTCCCCAATAAAAAATTTCAGGTAAACTGATAAATTCTTCCAACGATGTTTCTACAAAGGCAGACCCCTTCTCTTCCTGTACATCTGAAACATGGTAAATAGTAAACCTGTCGTTCACAATCATAGCTAAGCCTACATGCGTTAAATAGCGAGATTCACAATTAAACTGATCTGCCAATAGCGTTTGTTTTGCTACAGTACCTCTGCCTACAAAAAATAATTTACCTTTTTCATGTAACCATTGCTTCTGCAGTGTTGCAATGGGTATTTGAGCTTTCGCCTGATAACCCAAACAACAAATCAGTATAATACACCAGTTCATTTTTTGGCAAAATAAATAAGGGAAAAATACAACTGCATCTTATTACTTTTAAAAGGACCGCTTTCCTCCCATCTCAATAAATCATTTTGAAAGTGAATGCCGCATTCGAAGCCGAATTTTTTCGACAATGGGTTCTTGTAGCCCAATCCTCCGCAATATCCAAGGTTGATGTTTTCCAGGCTTGTGGTTTCTTTCATTTCGGGATCCAACGATTCTCTCACATTCTTATAATAGTAGTTGAGAATGGCGCCAAAATCAATAAAGAATTTCGCATCCTTTTTTAGTAAAATATATTTTCTCAATTGAAGCGGTAGCTGCAAATAACTTATTTTATTGAAATAAGTTTTCAAAGTAGCATCGTGGTTATTAAATGTAAGCTTCCCCCAACCAACGCCAATGTTGAAGTAAAGTTTATGGTGTGAAGGAAATTCATATTGCAATAGTTGTCCGTAGCAAAGCATCAATCTTTTTTCCTGAGTATTAGTTCCGGTTGCCACTCCTCCAAGAGTAGCCAAACGAAACTCCTGGCTAATCCCAACAAACGGGATGCTCAATAAAAATGTAAAGAATATTTTTCTCATATTTAAAAAATTAGGCTGCAGTATTCCATGCAACCTGTGAACAATAATCAACTGAGTGCAACAGCAATGCCTCCAATAAGTGCACCACCTAAACCGCATAGTATGCCACAAAGAGGCAGCCCGATAAAAAATCCAGTTATAGCTCCTGCTGCAACACACATATCATGCGTACCAGGACCGGAGTAGACACTCGTTTCTATATAACAACCACTTTTTCGGGAAGTTTGTGAAACAGGGGAATGATAGGAAATGGCTATCAGGGTCAGCAACATTTCTTTTTCATTTGGATTCAATGCCTGCTTATTCACTTCATTTACTTTGTCGCGCAAAAATAATTGAAACTCCTGCCTTGGCAAAGCCTTTACATTCAACAATTGAGGTACCATGTTTTTGGTAAAGGCTGAAAATGAGGAGTTACTGATCAAACCTGTAAGACTATAGCCTGGAGCTTTGGTAGTTTTAAGGATGTTTGCAGCCAACTCTGAGGATACCTGATTTTGAAGCGGCACCAATTTAGAATAAGTTTTTAGCGAAGCTTCATTGATCTCTTTCACTTTACCGGCCTGATAGTCGGCAGAGATGATGTTCAAAGAAGCAAAATAATCAATACCCCTTTTGGAATAAGGATTGTTCTCCTGAGCCTTACTACTGAAAATTAGTAACAGGGCCATTACATTCATGAATACTTTTTTCATTATAAGAATTTTTATTTGAATGCTACCTTGCAGTTCCGACGCTGTTGTAGCTCCCGGAAGCAACTTACTCCCGATTTTCCGTCGATTACATGATGAATAGAATTCAATTTAAGTTGATCTAGAATAACTATCCGTTGAAACCGGGTCATCAGTTCATCAATTCAAAGATGAATCATCAAAAAGTAGTTCACAAGAGAAAAACACAGTGAATTCATGTTTTTTTAGCAGAGATTATTTTATATAGAGTTGAAAATAAATTCCCCCTCCTCACCATTGATTATGATCCTTAGGTTCAATCATGGTATTGCCCTACCAGATTCTTATGGATTGAGTTGACAATTATTTTTCTGATGCAAATGTGTTGAACCCGATTGAATCAATTACACTTGTAAGCAGTACAGTAACTTCATATAATTAACCTAGAAAATAAGCCAATGGTTACTATTACTTGCAGGTTTTTTCGGGATAAACTCTGTTTTTCTCTAAAAACCCCTTTCAGGATGCATTCAATTCAAAAAAAGTTCACGATTTCATTGAAAGAAACTAATTTTATATATAATTTATATCCTCTTTTCAGCTGACTTTATACTCCAAAGCAAGAACCATGAACAAAAAATCAATTTCCAAGTTTTTTTACCGTTCTGTTTTACTTCCAGTTTTCATTTTTATTTCTGCTCACTTACAAGCCGGGGTATGGTACGTAAATGATGAATCTACTATCGGGGATGCGCTTACTACCGCTGTTGGCAATAATGGTAATCCGGGCACAAGTGCTGCTCCATTTTTGACCATTGCTTTTGCCATTTCTACTGCATCTGCAGGTGATACCATATATGTAGATGCAGGAACTTATAATGGTGATGTTTTCATTACCAAAGCACTTTCATTAAGAGGGGTGAAATTTGGTATTCCGGCCGGGCCGGCTGCAAATCCGGTTGGCAGAGGAACCAATGAAACTGTAATCGGTAACGGTGGTATGTATTATGGACAGAGTGTAGATAATATTACAGTTGATGGTTTTACTATTGATCTTGGCTTAGGAATCAGAGGCATTGAATCTAGAGGTTTTAATACGGTAGTGATCAACAACATTGTTATTGGATCGATAAACCCACTGGTTCAACAAATTGGTATCTCTACCCGTGCAAACGGTCCGCTCCGTTTACATCGTTATTTTGTTCGCAACAACAATGTGAAAGGCTGTAGGAATGGCTTCTTGTTTGATGGCAATCTGGAAGATCCCAGTGAGTTCACGTCAAATTATGCTTCCGGATGCCTGAATTCAGGTTTCCAAATCGTAGCCAGTGAGAACCATATTTTCAGGAGCAATGTTTCTGAAAACAATGCGGTAGGATTGCTTACCACCAGAGGAAACCTTACCATCGAACAGAATACTTTCACTAATAATACTGTAGCGGGCATCAGGCTGGTAGGAACTCCAACTCTTTCCGGGAATCTTATCCAGTTCAACTTTTTTCAAAACAACGCTGCCGGTATTGCACTCACTGATCCTAATGCGGGAGCAGTAAATAATGAAGCCCATTTCAATTCTTTTACCGGAAACTCAGTGAACATCGGCAATTTACATACGGCTAATTTTAATGCCACCTGTAATTGGTATGGCACTACCGACCTGCCCACCATAACGGCTACGATTGGGGGCAGCGTAACCTTTGTTCCCATTCTCACCGATGGCATTGATGCCAACCCAAGTTTAGACGGATTTCAACCTAATACCACCTGTGTGGTACCTGTCACTCTTATGAGTTTCAATGCATCAGTAAAAAATTATGATGTGGTGCTAAGATGGCAAACTTCTGCCGAAGTAAACAGCAGTCATTTCCTTATTGAAAGAAGTACCGATAACCGTAATTTCATGGCTATTGGAAGAGTTGAAGCCAGTGGTTACAGCGATACACGGAAACAATATGGTTTTACAGATTCAAAACCGGTAGTATTCGACCGGCCGGTTTTCTACCGTTTAAGGATGGTGGATCTTGATGCCAGTTATAAATATAGCCGCATACTATCCGTTGCATTAAAACCCCAATCAGATTTTGTACAGCAAATCTATCCGAATCCTGTAAGCGCTAATGCTAAACTGAATGTGAATTATATCGCTTCGGGCAATCAGGATCTTAACATAAGTATAGTGAACAGTATCGGACAAATCATCAGAAACTATGCCTTCCCTGTAATTAAAGGAACCAACACATTAACCCTGCAAATGCCATCTACAGGGAATGGACTTTACTATCTGATTTTCCGCTCAGGAACTCAGGTACAAAGGATTCCTGTAAAAATCGATTAACCTTGCTTCAAACTTTTTAACCATAATCGAGTAGGAAGTAAGGGATTATTTCCCTTACTGTCCTCTCACACCACCGTACGTGCCGTTCGGCATACGGCGGTTTGTTAAAATAATGATGTCTGTGTCTCATGAGTTATCTGGTTGTAA
>Ga0164293_10003066_pt1 | contig 14220 bp, 17 predicted proteins | sample GEODES118metaG_FD_111487 | JGI IMG/M metagenome (GOLD analysis project Ga0164293, IMG submission 111487) | Eutrophic lake water microbial communities from Lake Mendota, Wisconsin, USA - GEODES118 metaG | ecosystem: Environmental > Aquatic > Freshwater > Lake | place: USA: Lake Mendota...
AGAAATTTTTACTCAAAAATTCAAGTAATTCTGTGTACACATTCAAAAAGAACTCACCAAGTTTATTCAAAGAGAGCACCATGAGTTTATTAACGAATCTTACAGAAGAGTGTGGACTTTACCGTTAACGTCAGACTCTAAAAATTATGCAAAGTTTGACGTATCTTTAGCACCAATCAAAAATCACATGTTCAATAGAATGAAATCTCAACTTAAGGTTATTGAGGCGGGTTTCTATAAAAAGGCGATTATCGCATCCAATCTTGGACCTTATACCATTGATCTGAAACATTGTCTCAAAAATGGTGAATACGTAGACGGTAATGCTATGTTAGTTGATGAGCACCGTAACCACGGAGATTGGGCGAAATATATTCAAAAACTATTAAAAAATAGAAATTTAGTATCGGATATGGGTGAACGTTTATACGAAACCGTAAAAGATACCTATGATCTTAACGTTGTCACCAAAACAAGAAGTGAATTTTATAAGTCTTTAATAAAATGATCAAACAACCTATAACTAAAATTCTTTTCTTAGATATTGAAACTGTTGGTCTTGAGAAGAACTACGATGATTTAGTAAGAAAACACCCAAGAGTGGGTGAACAATTTGATAAGTATTTTGATTGGTTTTTGAAAAGATTTCCCGAAGATCAACTAATCGAAGAAGATCAAAAAAACAAAGTTTTTGAAACTCGTGCGGCTTTGGTTCCTGAGTTTGCTAAAGTTGTTGTTGTCAGTGTTGCCTTTGTCATGGACAATGGCGAGGTAAAAAAACAAACCTTTTCAGGTGACAACGAGTTTGAATTACTCAAAAGTTGTCAAGGTTTATTAGATCGTTGTGGTAAGTTAGATTTTTGGTTGTGTGGACATAACCTTAAAAACTTTGATATTCCAATGATGGCAAAAAGAATGGTTATTAATGGACTTAAACCACCATCTATACTCCCATCTTACGATACCAAACCTTGGGAAATAAAGGCAATCGACACCAAAGAAGTTTGGCAGTTCGGTGCTTACACACATATTGGATCACTAGATTTACTATGTGCCTGTATGGACGTACCAACGTCAAAAGCAGGTGAAGTCACTGGTGACAAAGTTCACGATTCCTATTGGAATAAAGGAATGTTAAAAGAGATCGGTGAGTACTGTGAACGTGATGTTCAAGTTCTTATTGATGTAATCCAAAAACTAAAAAAACTACAGTAATGAACTTAGATAATGATCCCGAATTTCATGAAGAGTTAAAAAAACTTTTTGAAGAAATCAAAAACTTTAATCCAACAGGGGATAATGAAGCCTTAGAGTCCCTACAAAATGAAATGGGTTTCAATATGAATGATTTTGAAGATTTTTTGGCTAACGGTCTTACAAAAAAAATCATTTCATATAAAAAACTTTCCGTTGATACAATGACACCTCAATACGCATACAACATGGATTCAGGTTTTGATTTATATTCCACTGAGGATATTGTGCTACCACCATTTGGTAGAGCTCTTGTGCCTACAGGTTTGTCATTTGATTTACCTCAGGGTTATGAAATGCAAGTTAGAACAAAGAGTGGCTTGGCAATTAATCAAGGTCTTATGGTTCTTAACAGTCCTGGTACTGTTGATCGTGGTTATCAAGGTGAAATCAAAGTTATAGTTTTAAATGTAAACAATCATGAACTCATTATACCAAAAGGTATGAAAGTTGCTCAAGGTGTTATTTGTCCCGTGTTGTGTGGAAATGATGTTTTGTTTGATGAAGTTAATGAGTTCGAAGCTAAAGAAAGAGGTGATAATGGATTCGGTTCAACAGGAATTTAAAATGGAAAATATTAGTCCAGTTTTACCTGATGGTATAAAAAACTACCTCATAGATATCGATGGTACTATTACCGACGACGTACCCAACGAAGAACCATGGAGAATGGAAACTTGTTTACCCTATATAGGGTCGGTCGATACCATAAATGATTGGTATAATGAAGGTCACATAATTACTTTCTTTACTTCAAGAACTGAAAATCATCGTAAAGTAACTGAGGAATGGCTCCAAAATTATGGGTATTTTTATCACAATTTATTAATGAATAAACCCAGAGGTGGAAACTATCATTGGATCGACAATCATATTGTCAGGGCTACTCGATACGAGGGTAAGTGGAATAAAATGACAAAAAAAACTTTTAAAATAGAAGTCTTCGAATAATGGTTACAATCGCATATTCAACAAAATCACCGAAACCCGATCTTATTGAACATTTTAAAAAAAGTTCAGGATACGAAAAAGGGATTCACGTTATTGAAAAAATAAATAACGGGGAAAAGTCTCTTGCTGAAGTTTATAACGAGATTATAAACGAAAGTCCAAATGATATTATCATCCTGACCCACGATGACATTTATTTCGAAACCAAAGCGTGGTACAATAAAATAACTCGTCACTTTGAAAAAACCGATTTCGGTATTTTGGGAATGGCGGGAACTACACATCTGTCTGAGACAGGGATGTGGTGGGAAACTACAAAAAGAAAAAATATGATTGGTATTGTCAATCATGAAAATGGTGGAAAAAAATGGGAGTCAAAGTATTCTGAGGCATTTGGTAATGATATCCGTCAATCAGTTATTGTTGACGGTGTCTTTATTGCAATTCACAGGGGTCGTATTAAAAAACATTTTAATGAAGACTTCAAAGGGTTCCACTTTTACGACCTACCATTCTGTTTTGAAAACCATTTGGAGGGTGTAAAAGTTGGTGTAATAACTAACATTAGAATCACCCATAAGTCTATTGATATGACTAATGAACAGTGGGAAAAAAATAGAGTACTTTTTGTTGAGAAGTATTTATCAAATCTACCTACTAAAATACCGTTTGACACAAACATCAAAATGAAAGTTTTGATCTCTTGTTTGTTTTTTAGAAACTTTACAGGTTCAGAAGTTTATGTTTATGAACTGGCAAAAAATCTTCAAAAACAAAACTGTCAAGTCACCATTCTATCACAGATAGGTGGACCATTAACCAACTTGGCAAAAAAAGAAGGAATACGATGTGTATCTTTTGAAGAAGCACCAGGATTCAAACTTGGTGATGGAAAATGGACTTATGTTAGCCCTGAGGGTAAAACGGAACTCTCACAACCCAATGTTATGTATAAAGTTGGTGAAGTGGATTTTGATATTATTCACGTTCAACACAAACCAGTTGTAGAACGTGTTATTGGTATGTACCCTACAATAGACAAAATTTGTACGATACATTCTGAAGTTATAAGTTTGGAAGATCCTGTAACACATGAATCCATAAAAAAATACATTGCAATAAGACCCGAAATCAAAGATTACATTGTCGATAAATTTGATATAGATGAAGATCAGGTTGAGGTTGTTTATAATCCGGTTGATAAATCTAAATTTACGTTAAAAAACCCCCAAGATAAAAACTATGTTTTATTCGTGGGAACAATCGATTATTTGCGTCGTGAAACAATCATGGACCTGATTGATTATACCCGTGAAAATGGTAAAGAACTTTGGATAGTTGGAGAAGACAAGTCTGATTACTTGGCGGCGTTATTGGCACATCCTCACGTAAAAAGATTCCCACCATCATGGGACTTGGTGCCCTACCTAAAAGATTGTTCTGAAACTGCTGGTATTCAACTCGGGAGAACAACAATCGAAAGTTGGATGTCAGGGAAAAACGCTTGGATATACAAGGTGGATTCTTACGGGGCAATTTTGTCCAAAGAACTTACAGAACCACCCATGGATATCGATAAGTTTTACGCTGAAAATGTTGCCAAACAAATCAAAAACACATACGTTGAAATCCTCTCGGATAATGGTGTTAATAAAAAACTCTTCTTCAACGGTAGAAAGATAAATCCGAGTTACGCACAAAATTGGGGTGATTTGGTTAGTGGTAGAATCATCAGACACCTCACTAAAAACGAAAACTTTGACATTGAAAAAGTATTCAATGTAAAAAACTCTCAGAAAAAATATCCCATAATATCTACAGGAAGTGTTATGGAATTTACCAATGAGGGTTCAATAGTTTGGGGAACGGGTTGTATCGACAAAAACAAGGTTGGTCTTAAACCTTTGAAGATATTTGCAGTTAGAGGTCCTAAGACTCGAAAAGAACTACTTAGTAAAGGATGGGATTGTCCTGAAGTGTATGGTGATCCGGCGTTGTTGTATCCAAGAATTTACAACCCTAACATTGAAAAAAAATACAAAATCGGATTCATACCTCATTACATTGAATATGAATCAAATAAAGATTTAAGAGTTCTAAAACACATGGAGAACTTGGGTGTACAAATAATCGATGTTTGTGCTGGTGAATACAACTTTATCGACCAAGTATTGGAATGTGATAAAGTCATTTCATCCTCACTACACGGTCTTATAATTTGTGACGCATATGGAATACCCAACGCACGTGTTAATGTATCGAACAAATTATTTGGTGGGGATTTTAAATTTATAGATTATTATAAATCTGTAGACAGAAAAGAAGACCTTGGTTTACAACTTGATCTCACAACAATACTTGAAGAGTTGGAAAACTTACATTATAATGACAGTATTGATATTGATTTGGATTTATTGTTGGAGTCGGCTCCTTGGAATGATGAAAAGTATAAAAGTTTGTTCAGTTAATTTAACCTATGAGTGAAGATTTTTTTTTACAACCCAACCTTTCAATAAAGGAAACCATAGATCTTGTAAAAGAAAAAATTAAATCGGAAACACCATTCACCCTAACTCGTTTTGGGGATGGTGAAATTGCAATATTGAGAAAAACTTGTGGTAATAGTTTCCTTGAAAAAAATTGTGGACTTTGGGGTTATCCCTTTCCCAGTGGTGTTGAAGATTTTTTTCGAGATTCTATAAATGTAATCCAAACGGCATTGGTGAAAACCGATGTCATTGGAATAATGGACAAAAACACAAGTGTATTACCTCAAGGTTTTTATAATCAAAACACATGGTCCCTACAAAAAAGTTATGTTGAAAGTTTGGGCGTTGATTTAGAAAAACAAAAAATTTGTGATCACATGTTATCACGACACAAGGAATTTGGTAGTGTCGAGGGTGTTCGAGATATTCTCCAAGGTAAATCTGTACACATTATTTCCCCACACAAAAACCTTCTTGAAAGTAAAAACTTGAGTGATCGTCTTCAGACTGAAGTAAAAATATCAGAACACCCTTTTTCCATAAATTTCAACAACCGAAACGAGTTTCTTAAAAGTATGGAAAACATCAAAGAACCTGTCGTATTGTTGGGTATTGGACTACAAAAAGATTATGGTGTTTACCTAAAAGAAAACTATGGTAAAATCGCACTAGATATGGGTGCAACTTTGGATGCTTGGGCGGGTCTTTTCACAAGACCTTGGTTTCAACAAGGGGGGATCCAATCGTATTTAACCATATAATCAAAAAAACCTTTTGTTTATTTCCAAAGTTTTTTATTTATCTTGGTTATAAATCAAGAAATATATGGATAACAATACTACTGAAGTTATCACTGATAAGGTATACATTTACGAAAGTCCTGACGGTGGAAAAACTGTGTACCGAAGAGAATTTGGACAACCTCACAACACTCGTGAATTAATATCAAAAACCCAAGAATGAAAAAAAGAACAATACCTACGGCAACACCTACGGCTATGTCGGAAGATACATACAAGTCAAAAAAACAAATCATTTGTTCTATTTTAAAAAGAAAAACAAAAGAAAAGTTTTTAACCGTAAGTCAAAGAGAATATTACGAAAAATTAAACAATGGAGAAATTATAATCTGTTCAGGTCCTGCGGGAGTGGGTAAGAGTTATATCGCAATGAAAGCCGCGGTAGATTTACTTGCCGATCCAAACACACCATATGAAAAAATAATCATTGTAAGACCTGCGGTCGAAGCTGAAGAAAAATTGGGATCACTACCTGGTAATGTTGAAGAGAAACTTGATCCGTATATCTTTCCCTCATACTATCTGTTGAATAAAATTATTGGAAAGGAGACAAGAGAAAGACTCAAAGAAATAGAAGTAATCGAAGTTTTTGCATTGGCTTACATGAGAGGTATGAATATTGATAACTCTATTTTGATTTTTGAAGAAGCTCAAAACTCAACCCCAAACCAAATGAAGTTACTTTTAACTCGTATAGGATTTAACTCAAAGTTTTTCATTTCGGGAGATTTAGAACAAACTGATAGATACAAAGACAAAACACACAGTGGTCTTTGGGATGCGATACATCGATTCAAATCAATGGATAATATCCTTACGCATGAATTTAAAGATTCTGATGTTGTTAGAAACCCGCTTATCACTAAGATACTTCAAAAATATGATGAAAAATGAGGATTGCAATTGATGTTAATGGTGTTCTTAGGGATACAATAAAGAAGATTGAACAGGTATACGAAAAATGGTATATTGAAAACCCTCATTTACCTGAATCCGGATTTACTTATGAAATCCTATCACCAATCACTTCTTTGGACATATCTGCACATCTCAAGTTTGAAAACGAAGATGAGGTCTATGATTTTTTATATACAGAACATTGTATGGAAATATTCGGTCATGCACCATCTGTCGCAATGAACACATTCATCGATTTTGATGAGTTTTATAAAACAAACAGAGAAAAACACGATATTCTAATAATCTCAGATGAGATTGGTCGATCTAAACCAGCAACATTATTCTTTTTATCCAAGTTTGGTTGTCAGGTGGAAAAAGTCGTTTTTTATAGTAAAATGACGGTTGATAAAATATGGGATGAATTTGATGTTTTACTTACGGCAAATCCTGACTTACTTTTGTATCACCCCAAAGATAAAAAAGTTATCAAATTTGAAACAGTGTACAACAGCAATATTGATTTTGAAAATTCTATTGATACTTTAAAATCTTTAAACGATAAAATACTTGAACTCGAATGATAGAAATTTGGAACGAAAATTATTACGTTGATTTAGACGCAATAGAAAAATACGTCGATATCAAAGATATCGATACTAGCAACACAAGTGGTCAAACTGATACAAGAATTAACTTGGTTAGATATGAAATGGTTAAATTAATGTTAGACGTTATTTTTACCGAACATGACATTCAAGATGAAAAACTTGGGTTACATAACTCGGGATTGTCAGTACCATTTAAGTTAGCATTCAACAGTTTACTTAATAAAAAATTGATTAACAAATATTAATATGGATCAAGAACAAATTGAAAAGGTCAAACTTTCAATACAGAAGTTAGAAGAAAAAACTTCAAGAATTTATTTTTTTGTACATGATACAAAAGGTAACGCAAAAGCCTCTATCAAGTACATTTACGACATGGCATTAACCCTTAGAAGAAATGGATACAACTCTATCATTCTACATGAGAAAAAGGATTATGTAGGGGTTTCAAACTGGTTGTCCGAAGAATATATGAATGATATTCCTCACCAAGTTATTGAAGGTGAGAATATCGAAATTTCACCCGAGGATTTCTTGGTAGTACCTGAAATTTTTGGATTTATGATGGACCAAGTTAAAAACTTACCCTGTGGTAAAATCGTACTCACTCAGGCTTACGCTCACATGTTAGAAACATTACAACCAGGTCAAACTTGGAGTCAGTTTGGTTTCTTTAAGTGTATCACAACTTCTGATGTTCAGAAAAAACAAATTGAAAAGATTATGAGAAATAACTCATTCGATATTTGTGAACCATTTATATCTGAGTCATTTAAAAAACAAGAAAAACCACCAATGCCAATCATTGGTGTTCATTCGAGAGAACAAGAAGATACTATCAATCTTATCAAAACATTTTACTTAAGATTCCCTCAATACCGTTGGTTCACATTTAGAGATCTTAGAGGTTTGTCACAAGAACAGTTTGCACAAGCGATTTCAGAATGTATGCTATCTGTTTGGATCGATCCCGAAAGTGGATACGGAACTTTCCCATTGGAGTCAATGAAGAGTGGTGTACCTGTAATGGGTATCGCTCCCGAACTTGTACCATATTGGATGAATGAGGATAATGGTATTTGGGTTAAAGATAAGATACTTCTACCTGAGTTGGTAGGTGATTGGGTTCAAAATTGGTTGGAAGACAATATCGCACCATCTATCTACGAAAATATGGATAAAACAGTTGATCAACTTCCAACTAAAGAAAACTTTGAAACTAAAATTACCGATCTTTTTTCCGAATACCTAACATTACGTGCGAATTCAATGAAAGATCAAATCTCAAAATTTAATGATTAATATGGAAAATATTTTAGACCTTACAGTAGTTCTACCAATCAAATCGGCATTAGCAAAAGATTTCTCTGAATTATTTGGGAATGCTGTTACATCAGTAAAAAACCAAAAAATGGGTGTTAAAGAACTTCTTATTGTAATAACAAAAGAAGAACACTTACAAAATTTTGTAGACTCATATGACTTCGGAGATTTGTCTCACAGAGTTGTGACTTGGGATGGTGAACCAAGTTTTGCGGATCAAGTTAATCACGGTATCAAAAACTCAAACACAGAATGGGTATCTATTTTGGAATTCGATGATGAGTACGCGTCTATTTGGTTTGATAACGTAAATAAGTATTCAAAATACTATTCAGACGTTGATGTATTCTTACCTGTTGTTGTAGATACAAATGAAAAAGGTGTTTTTGCTGGATTCACAAATGAAGCGGTTTTCGCGGCAAACTTCGCACAGGAAATGGGGTATTTAACAAACGATATCCTACAAGACTACCAAAACTTCCAAACTTCAGGTATGGTCTTCCGTAAAAAAGTATACGAAGATTTCGGTGGTTTCAAACCAAGTATCAAACTTACTTTTGTGTATGAACTTTTCCTACGTTGGACTTACAATTCTATCAAAATCATGAGTATTCCAAGAATCGGTTACAAACACGCAAACATGAGAGAAGGTTCTCTGTTTTGGAACTACAAAAATGGTACTGACAAAATGTTAGATGAAGAAGTTAAATTTTGGGTTCAAACGGCAAAAAAAGAACACTTTTTCACCGAGGATAGATCCATAAAGTATGTATCATCCAATGATTAATGTCTGAGACATTCACGGCAATAACAGAAGATGTTACTTCTAAAAAAAGGGGTCGTAAAGCAACACAAACAAATTATTTTGATGTAAAAGAAGAAGAGGCTGTTAGAGAGTATCTGATAGCAACTACTTTTGAAGACAAAAATAGAATTTACAACGAATCTTTGAGAGGTCCCTTAGACAAGATGATTTCTTCGATAATACGTCGATACAAACTTTATCGAAAGGATATGGATTTTCGTGAAATCCATACAGATACACACTCCTTTCTGATGACAAAGGTAGATAAGTTTAAGCCTTCAAAGAATAAGAAGGCTTATTCTTATTTCGGTACTATATGCAAAAACTATCTCATGGGTCAGATTATCAAAGACCAAAAAGATATGAATAGGAAAATTTCATATGAAGATATTTCTTCTTCATTAGAAGAAAGACCTGATATGATGTACACTATCGATAATGATACTGTAGAAACTGAGGTCATAATCGCACAATATCTGGGGGATCTTAAAAACTTTATTGAAAGTGAAAACTTATCTGAAAGTGAAGTAAAATTGGGATATGCCTTAATCGACCTTTTCGAGAACTACGAATCTATTTTTACGGGAACCGACAACAACAAGTTTAACAAAAATATCATTCTCTTATCTCTTAGAGAAATGACTAATCTTTCCACTAAAGAAATACGTAATTCTATGAAAAAGTTCAAGAAATTATACGCGGTGGTTCAAATGAAAATGAAGGATTAACTTTTCATTTTTTTTGAATATTTTATTCTAAAGTATTTATTGGTATGCCACGTCCACAAAGAAAAGAAATCAAATACACAAAAGAGTCAATGTTGGCTCTTATGCAGGAAATCTACAATGAGATTGTAGAACAAAGAAACACAGCTGTTCGCATCCAAAACAAAATGCTTACTATGATGAAGGAACCCGAGGATATGAGACAACTTGGTCCGATCATTGAAAAACAACAAAGAATAATAAATGACTGTGTTGAGAAGAAGTTAACACTTTCCAAACTTCAATCCCATATTTGGGAGAAATCAAACCATACAGAAGAAAGTTTTTCTCTATCTGACATGGATGAAGATCTCATCAATCAACTCTTAGATAAAGATTCGGATGTTGATGACGAGAGCCCAACATACAGAATGAAATAATGCCTTTACCAAATTTTGAACCTACAGATCTGAAAACAGGGTATGAGTCAATCAACTCACAAATATCTGCGCTTCAATCTTACAAAGCGGTATCTGACGGTCAAAAACAAAGTACTAGAAATGCAGGTAATTCTGACGCTCAATATCAAGGGTTGTTTGCAACACAATTGAATCAAATTTCAACACAACAGAAAAGATTTGAACGTAATGTCCCATCTTCCTACAGTGAACTTTTGGGTCTAATACAAAAAACAAAAGGTTCTGGATCACAAACGTCAAAAGATCTTAGAAAAATATTGATTACCTCAGCTCTGAAATTAGAACCCGAAATTAATCAAATTGTTGCTCAACAAGCCATAAAATTTTTAGGGTGTTCACAACAACAAACATATCAAGGGATTTCAGAAAATGAATTAATTTTGAATGGTGTAAACTCTCTCAGTGCCTTAGATCAGAGCAAAGGGGTTTATCTGAGAATTACCGATATCGATTTTTTCAAAGCTTTGACTGTTGAACCCGACAGTTTGATTGGAAGAATATATTACGAACGTGAAAACATAGGGTCACTTCAAACATATAAAAACTACTATGGTTTGAGTGGATTTCCAATGAACTACGAATTGTGGGAAAGAACACAAGATCCAACAAAAACTTACAAAGATCAGTATCAGGTTTTTTATAATGGTGGTAGTTCAAAAGATAGGTTGTTTGATTTTACATTCACCAAAGCAGACGCCTTTGGAAATAGTGGTCAATTTATTAGAATATTTTTTATAGATAGAACAGGTACCCCTGTTGATCCAGGAACCGATAAACTCGCATATTCCGGACAAACCATTGTAAAATCACTCAATGATTACTATAAATCTATTGATATTTTCAGTCCTAAAACTCTGACAGCAAACATACTAAATATTGCTGTTGGTGCGCTTTCCTCGGGTATTAGTATAACTCAAATACAAGAACAAACAAAATTTGCTATAATACTAAATAGAATACTTGGTTTATGTGAATCAGGAGAAAGTGAAATTGATGTAAGTGGTGTTGCCAAGGTTTCAGAACTAGATGTTGTGGATGATGATTTTTTTGAGTTTAATCAAATAGATGAAAACTTTATTCAAGAAACGGTCAATCGAGTTCAAGGTCAATATGTTACCTATGAAGAATGTGGTGATGTACGGTTTCCTGTTAATACAAATTCAATTCTTAATGAACTTGACAGATTTGGTAGAATTTCTGACGGATTAACTGTTGAACAACAAGTGGAAGAGATTGAAAAAATATTAGATTCAATACCAAATACGTGGGAACAAAGTGGAACAACACAAAGTATAGGATTCAGTAGAGACGCTTATCTTTCAAATCTCATAAGTCAAATACCATTAGCATTGGCTTCTTCAATTTTCACACCCAAGGTGTTACTTCCTCTTTTTGCTTTCTACCAATATCTACAAAACGAAACATTAGGATTTGCCAATCAACAAATAGTAAGTGGAAATACGGTAATCAACGTTGTTAATAGTAACATATCCTCAGCCAATACTCTAAACCAACAAGCTAACCTTCAAGTTTCGAGCGCCACTCAGTTTGCCAAAAAGTTTAAAAAATTCGTACTCGGAGTTGTAGGTGGGGTCGCAGCCAGATTTATTGAAATCTTATTTCAGATATTAAAAAGAGAACTTCTTAATCTGATTAAGACCGCCTTAGAAGACATCTACAGAACTTCGAATAATATCTATGCTCTGAAGGTACGAGCATTGATAACCGCTGGTGAGTTTTTGGTGGACGCCTTTGTATCGATACAAAACTACCGAGAGTGTAAATCTTTAGTTGCTCAAATTCAAAAAATATTAAAACTCATAGCGCGAAGTATTCCGAATAGACCAATAATATCAAAAGGTTTAATTGGACTTGCTAACTATCTACCTGGCACATCTCCCGAAAGAGCGGTAATAAATGCAATAGAAATTAGTCAAGGGTTTGGATTACCCACAGGAACTTTAACTGACGGACAACCAAATAAAATGATCTTATATCAATTGGCAACACAACTAGCAATCAAAAAAGAAGATGCTGAGAACGGAGTTGTGGACATTGGGGTAGATCCAATACAAACCGTCGCTACTGGTGGCGTACCAGTTTTTGTTGGAAAAAATAGATAATATGACACAAGAAGAATTTAAAGTTATTGACGAAGTTGTTAAGGATGTAAAAAACATCCCAAACGCGAAACTCGAGGAAACTATGGACAAACTCTTATTAGAGTTTGAATCAACCAAGAATACCATTTTGGGTTTGAGTTTTTATTTAGACAAGCTCGAAGAAATGTATAACAATTTACTTAAAGAACACACCGATAGAAATGGGAGCTAGAATTTGGTACTATGCAAAAGTTTTAGATAACCAAGATCCTTTGAACCTTGGTAGAATTCGTGCGAATTTATTAACTGATGATGAGAGTGCTATAACAGGATCTGAAAAAGATTACAACCCCATAAAAGATCAATGGACAGAAAAAGACCCTTATGTTTTTAACAGTCTTTTACCCGTTTACATTTATGCGGTACCTAAGGTAGATGAGTTAGTTCAAGTTTATTACCACGAGAACCAAACCGCACAGTTCCTTAACGCCTACTACATTTCAGGACCATTATCAAAAATACAAAACATAGTTCAAGAGGATTATAATCAATCGGGAAAATACACGGATATTAGCGGTATACAAATAATAGGTGCCAAGTATCTTCGTAACCCCGACGGAACATATAAAGATCCCGATCCCGAAGGAGTATTTCCAAATCCTGGTGACGTTGCTGTCTTGGGGAGAGGATCAACGGATTTAATCCTCCAAGAAAATACAACCCTATTACGTGCCGGAAAATACAAAGGGGAGTTAATAAGTGATACCCAACCATCTGGTAATCCAAGGAGAGCGTTTTTACAACTTTCAAAGTTCCAACAAAAAACAATAGTTGGTTCAACAAAACAATTTGCCGAAGTAAAAGTACAAAGTCTCCAAGTCAACTTTCTTATTGAATACGACATAACAAATCCTGAGAACTCGTTCAACATGTTTTCTGGAGCAGTAAGACTGTACCGACTGAAACCTGCAGAACAAACATCCTCAAGAAACGTCAAAGTTGATTCGGACTTAGAACCTTTTAAAATACTCACAGCACAAGCAAGTTTTAATCTACTTGGTCTTGATGGTGTTATTGCCTTTATTAATCAGTTTATTCAGGACTGTAATAGTAAGCTAAAAACCTCAACAGGTATTCAACTATTTTCTACAACCGAACAAAGGTTTCCAATATTTTATAGACCAACAAATAGAATTTATAACTTAATGAAAACCTCAACCGATACGACAACAAAGAATAATATTACCACAGTTTATCAGTCAATAAAACTTAACCCTAACACTCAAAAGGGGGGTTATAACTTGATTTATGAACAATCACGTGAAGGTGAACCAGTATCACTTACATTCAAAAACTACAAACCAACTATCACAACAAATCTTCCTGAAACGTATGCTGCTTTAGGAGGAAACTACCTCTACCTTCTTTCTTCACTTTCTCAAGTACCGGGAAAACAAAAAATCAACTTTGAGAATAGTTTGTACGGAATACAAGAGGAACAGTTTGTCAAAGAGATATTCCCAAGAACATCAAGTGCTGTACGTGGTGAGGAATTATTAGAACTTTTAAACCTCATAGTGAGATTCTTAGTTAGTCACGAACACGGATTCCCTGGTGAACCCCCCGTCACAGTAACTCAAGACGGATCCACCGTTTCAGGATTACTTTCTGAGTTAAATGCTGCATATCAAAAGGTGTTAAGTCAATATATTAGACTAAATTGATATTTATTACTAAAAGGTAGTAAATGTCCATTCTAAGATCATATTTTAGTAGAAATAACACACTAATTTCTAACTTATATA
>Ga0164293_10003069_pt1 | contig 14218 bp, 34 predicted proteins | sample GEODES118metaG_FD_111487 | JGI IMG/M metagenome (GOLD analysis project Ga0164293, IMG submission 111487) | Eutrophic lake water microbial communities from Lake Mendota, Wisconsin, USA - GEODES118 metaG | ecosystem: Environmental > Aquatic > Freshwater > Lake | place: USA: Lake Mendota...
TATATATCTTCTGCATTCCATTTGATATCATCCGGATGAATACTACTTTCCATCATAGATAAATTACTTGCTCGAAGTTCAAGTACTTCTCGAAGTGCTAAATCTAGTGTCTTAATTTCTTCTGAAGTTAGACTAATGTTTTTCATTTTATTTCCTCTTTATTTTTAAATACAACAGTTACATTTCCCGTCATAGGATCATAGTCTCCCTCGACATCACAATGTTTACAGAACGTCTTACGCATACCGGTATCTATCCACTTGTGCTGACAGTGTAAAGCTTTTTCCATCTTCCAATCAGTCCACTCTCCATCGTACTGATTCGGCCAGTGAGGAATACTCCAACCATTCTTCTCGTCAACTCCACTCATACTTGAACCTCCCGAAAGTTCCCACCTGTTAGTAATATTATTATACTTGTAAGTATACTGAAGCATATCACTTCTCCCGATAATATACATTAAATCCCGTCAGTCCTTCAATCTCGCAGGGCGCATATTGTAACATTGCCATAGCAACTGCACCGTGGGCCGCCTTCTTATTATATCCATGCTTCTCTGCAATAGCTTCAAGTTGCTTACGGAAATATTGCACAGCTTCTTCCGACATACTGAACTGCGCAATCTCCTCTGCATCCGGTGCCAGTGCCTTGAGCTTCTTGTGTAGCTTACTTACTGGGTCCTTACCCCGCATGTCATTGCGAGTTACCCTGCCTACCAATCGCCATTCATGTTTCTTCCTAGCCATTTCACACTCTCCTGTAGGCAATTGCCTGTGGTTCTTTTGGGGACGAGATTTTCCCATCCTTAATAAATACAAGGCTGGAGTCATCTGGCCGAAGCATTGCATATAGACTTGCAAGCTCCTGCTTTGAATCCTTAGCAAATCCATCCACCAATCTGTCCCAGATATGTTGGACCGCACTTTCATTAACGCCCTGCCTAAGTAACATATTGCCTATAACATTGGCCACTGTAATCCTGTCCATAAGTCTTCCCCGTGAATTGTTAGAATTGAAATTCTACTCCCAATGTATATATATTATCGGAAGGAATGGCTCCGGCCTTTAGCCATAGGTTGTATCCTAAATTATATCCAGCAGTTACACCGTGTGATATTGCTGAACCTGATAGTAAATCCCACTTCGGACGTAGCGTGTATCCTAAAGAATATTTCGGAACTTTATATACAACCACAGTGCCTGATTCTTTCTTTGTTTCTTTTTTCTTTTTGCTCTTATCTTTCTCTTCAGTCTTAGTAGACTCTGTAACTGTACCATCCGGGTACACAGTACGAGTAACAGTCACGATGCGGTCCTTAACTATTGTAACGGTTTCTCCCTTTACTTCTTTCTCAATTACTTGAGTCGTACTACCTAGCTTTATACCCAAGTAGGCACCTAGTAGGAATACAAAAAGAACTCCTAACACTTTGGCCTTAGTTGTTATTGACATTTCTTACCTCCCAATTATTTGTTCTACCTGCTGGCGATATGCCATCGAGGATTGTATCCCATTTAACTACTGCAAGCCTAGCTATTTGTTTAAAATTCTTTTCAATGCGTTTTAGTTTTCTTCGATGCTTTCTTCTTTGATGTGAATTCATTTAGCTTTTCCTTTCATATATAAGACTATAGGAACTACTAACATTATTGCAAGTATAATTAATCCTACCACGTCTGCAGTATTTAATTTAATTTCTGGATAACAATATATTAGGTCCGGGCGGAATGGAACATTAGGACAGTATCTCACTGGTTACCTCCTATGATTTGATCTATTAGATTAATCTCCAAAGCTTCTTCTGCAAATAGCCAACGATCATAAGATTGAAACTTATCTAACTTAGTGTGAGTCCAGCCCATTCTCTTAGCAATTATTTTATCTGCCCGCTCATCCAATCTTTTGTCAAAAGCATCACTGCGTCCGCCTCGATGAATCATTAATACAGAATCCTGCAAAGCCTGTCTGTTGTTACAGCCTTGTAAAACTAACACTGCAGCTGAACAGCATCGTCCTACTACGGTACCAAAGGTTTCATTAGGCAGGCTGCGAATGTAATTCATTATAGCAAATCCTTGTACAGTCTCACCGCCTTCGGAATTAATTACAATCTGTATAGGATCTACATCGGATAGACGAGTCAGGATTGATAGCCCCTTAATTACACGCATGGCAGACTCGTCATCAATCTCACCTTCTAGATAGACACGGCGCTTGGGGATATCTAAACCGAATTCATATAAGTCATCCGGATCAGGTTTCTTTTTTGTGATCGACATTTTGTTTTCTCCCCCGACTATTTTTTCCATTGTATCTAATTTGTGCGGCGCATTCAATAACAACGTATCCAATTTCAACTGCATCAGATTCGTCCCCCTTTATATAAGTATCTCTTACAAGTTTCTTCCAACTGATTGGCATGATTCCTGCATATCCTTCTGGTCCCGGTACTGATAGAATAGCACCTAATGCTTTAAGTAAAGAGGCATGGGCTATAGCATTACCCATACCGTACCGCTGCGCTGGTATGTCTTCATACACGAGGCAGTCTGGGGGATATTCATTATACAACTTGCGGATATGATTAGCCAGTATACGTAATCTGTCAGGTATAGATTTATGTACGGGTATATCGAATGTGCCAGACGTTACATATTGGCCTGCCCGGTAGACCGCCCATCCCGGCATAGAGGATGAGCTACCTATGGATGGATCTATAGATACAACAACCCCATCGAGGATACCCTGCAGGTTATCTTCTATATCCTTATATGCCTTACTTGTCTTTGTCAGACTCATTAGAATTCTCCGGTGTGACATCAATCACTTGGCACTCACGTATATCTATTCGGCAGAACAGCTCTCCAACTTTAACATATTTATTTTTCACTTCCTCTATCGGGGACTTAGCTACTGTATAATCGGGTATTAAAACAGCACGTTCCAAGTCCGCCCGCAGAATAAAGAACTCTATAGGTAAGCCAAGGTTAAGGAACTTCATCTTACGTTCCGGTAATTGAACTGTGCCCCAAGGAAACTGATATTGCTCAGGCTTCCATACTAATTTAACTTCTACTTCTACATAAGATAAGGGCTTAAATCCTTTGTATACAATTAGATCTGGGCCATAGACATCCGGATTATCTCTAACAAAAAGACCCGACCTTCCTATGTAATCTTTAATTGTTTCTCGTGCAGCTATATCATTGGCTTGAAATAATTGTTTATCAAATTGTTTACGTGGCGGGCCCCTCATACGTCACTCTCCAGAGCTACTATAAATTAGTAGCAGTATAATAATAAATAATACATACATGAACCAAAGGAAATCTGTTGAATCCATTATTCCTTCTCCCTATTTATTTCTTCTACAATAAATATTGTTACAAATAATCCACCAAAGAATCCATAAATCCATGCGTTCTTAGGCTCCAAGAATACAAGCCAGCCTAACAGTATGCCGAAATAAAAGGGAACAAGTTTCTGTATAACCTTCCATATCATTCTTGAATCTCCTCCACAATAACTTCTTCCGGAGGTGGAAGCGGTTCTGCAGGGTAAACAATATCTAAGAAAACCAAAGTAGCAAATGCGATTCCAAAAAATTCTAAGCCTAGCATAAATCTTTCTCCTCAGTTATTTGTTGCACGTTTACATATCGCATAATAAGATAGCTTGCCTGTCTTAATAAACCTAACCAAACAAGAGCCCGCCCCGTAATGCCTGATACATCCTTCCTCTGCATTAACTAAATTATCTACATCTTCTGGAACTTCAAACTTAGTATTGTTACGTAGTTCTATATTGGTAGTACAGGCTGCGTCATAGTTTATTCCTTCGGGATTTTTAGGACTAGAAGTACTGCATGATGTGAGAACAATAACTATAACTGCCCATAATATTAATAATAAAATCATACTCTTAAGTACTGACATATTAGAATGTCTCCATTTGTACATTATTATTTTGTAGAAAGTTTAAGTATCTCATTTTAAATTCGAAAGGATGTAGAGTACGCATTAAGGATGCAACGGAATAATCTTGTCCCCAGATTTCAACAGTTCCAAGACTCTCTTCGAACTCTTTGCGGAGCGGTTCGTGCACTCGATTGGTCCTGACTTGTTTCTTTTTTGCTTTTTGTTTATTGACCCGTGGCATATGTCCCCCTAACTAAAGTTACATATATAATCGGTATTACTGTGTTATCACTTTAGGTTATTTAAATTTAATTACTATTTCAACAAGTTATATATGTTAATTATTCTTCTTCTTCATGCTCAGACCAAGTACCTATTGTATAATTATTCAAAGCTATTTCTAACATTGCTTTATGCAACATCTCTCTCATCTTATCTGGATCTCTAGCATTACTTGGAGATAGTAAAATATATAGAGAGTCCGACCGGGCATGTGCATCTGGATATACATATACATTGACACTCATTCCTTATTCCCCTCCTCTTGATTTACTTTAGATTGTTTGGCCCACTCAATAGAATCAATTAACTGCTTCACATCTTCTACATGATCTTCCGGTATAGCATGCTTCATTTCAGATAGAGCAAGTCTTGCTTCGTAAGTTCTCATTTTTTCATTCATTACTTCTAAACATATAATACACATATTATTCCTCCGTCCCCCCATATTTTATATTTACTTCCCCAGTAGGACTAATAGATAACACCGCCCCACTTGGATACTTTATATGTAAAGTACAAAGTAATATCCCATTGGTTGGATTATCTGCAGTACCAAACTCTAACCTCACACAATCTTTCAATTGAATACTCATTCCTCCGGCTCCTTTTTATTTTTAATATGTTCTGGAATTATTAATTGAAAATAAACTAAAGAACTATTAGGCCCAACTTTTCCGATACACTCCTTCTTTATAGGAATAACAGGCCAAGTCCCATTACTATCTTCATACTGTCCAATCAAAGAATAGTCTTGAGGAAAGGTTAGTAGATATTCTACCAGCTCTTTAACTAACATATATTTATTCCTCCGGTTCTTTTACTTCGGCAAGGGTACGTCCAATAACAGGCACACCCTTAAGTTTAATTGTTCCCTGTAAATTGCTATTCAGTTCGTCCATTGCCTTGTTGAATATCTCTTTTGTTTGCTCGCCATATTCCTCCGGAACCTCGATGGTCGTGGCGTCATGGAAGTCTATAACGATAGGTTTGTATGGTATACCCGCCGCCTCAACCATGTCACACAGAATGCGGATATACATAGTGAGTATGTCGTGGCCTGTAGACTGTACGAATCTATTAAGGATATCCTTATTATATCTCTCGGGCACAGCCATAGGTCGGCCCATCCCATTCAGTATGTATCCCTTGTTTCTCTTCCACTCGAAGTATAGGCTACGCTCAAAGTCCTTGACCTGTGCAAACAAGTCCCAGTATCCCGAGTGTACCTTCTCTACCTCGTGGTAATCTAAGAAGATGTTCTGTTCCTCGAGAGTCTGATGTACCTTGCGGGCACCAGCACCGTACTGGCAGGCAAGCACTACGGTCTTACAGATACTTCGCTCATGCTTACATTCCTTCTTGGCCCTGCCCAGTCCATCCTTGGTAGGATTACGTGGGTCGTACCCCACACCACGAATGCGGTCGCCCATGCCCGGGATGTGAGCTCCTACAAATAAGTAGATATCATTGGAGGGTCTGCCGTCCCCGTAGATTAGCATCATGTTCTCATCCTGTGAGAACTCGGTTAGGACTACCGGCTCCAATGCAGAGAAGTCTAAGTCTACCCACACGTGCCCGGGCCGGGATAGAAACTGATTCATCATGGCCTTGGTCTTGGGCATCTGTTGCAGGTTCGGGTCCTTGCCAGACAGGCGGCCCGTCACTGTGCCGGGGGCACGGAAGGATGGATGCATGGTACCTCGTGCTTCTGTCAGCTCGAGATATGCATCGACGTAACTCAATGCCTTAACCCTGTCGGCCCTCTCAACTAGAAGCATGCCGAGGTCGCCCATCTTCTTCATTGCCTTGATAGATACGGCAGGCTGTGGGTTAGTCTCATTGTCTGTGAAAATCTCGGGCACATAACCAAGCTTGTCGTAGAACAACTTGCGTAGCTGATCTCCGGATTGAATATTGAAATTATATTCGGGCATACCGCCCGAGTCTATCAACTCGCAACGAGCCAGCCACTTCTCGTAGTTCTTACTGACCCGGCCCGCCTTGGTGTAGTGCTCGGGTTGCTTGTTGTATACCTCGGCCCGCATATCATTCTCTATCTCGGCAGCTGCCTGCCTAACTCTAGGGTCGGCCATGAACTGGGCAGACAGAGAAGCAATGTCAGACTTAAGGTCTTCCCCGTAGAGTCGCAAGCCTTCCCTATCAGTAAGCATGCCGTGCATCTTCTGATCTATGAGCTGCTGAATTAGATGCATGAAGTCTAGATAGAACCAGTCCTGCAGGGCGGGGAATTTCTTAGCCACAGGTTCCAGTACACGGGTATACAAAAGATAACAAGCCTCTGCATCCAGCTGGCAATACTTACCGAGGATGTCGGCAGGTGCCCGCCACATCTCGCCCTTCTCTGGCTTGAGTTTACCCTGATTGTATAGTTCTAGTAGAGTCTCGGGTGAATTATCTACACGGCGAACGCCCCTGTAGTACCCATTAGATACAAGCCAGCGGTCTAGATCTCCCTCGTTACTGTCGGCCCAGCCCAGTAAGTTTACCTGTGCATCCTTCAGGCCCCACCTAGATTCGGGAGATTCATTATGGAGCTTGGCAAGTAGGGCATAGGTACATGCGTGCCACTCCGCATGGCGTCCCAGTATCTTATGGAATACTCCGCCGTCGAAGTATACGTTGTGTGCAATAAGCCCCGGATGTGTGGCTATCATGTTAAGTAAATCCGTACTGCGGTTCTCCGGGGAAGACCAATCTATATAGCATGCACCTGAATCCCACGCCAAGCCAATGCCTATCACCTCGAGGTCGGCAGAGTAATCTCCGCCCTTGGTCTCGAAGTCTATGGCTACAATGCGGGATGAGTATAGTTCTTTTAACAGACCTGCGTAGTTGGTTACAGGTATGTTTACTTTTAGGGTTCGGCTTGAGTATGGGTACCTCGGCAGATGTGTGCCGGGTGTGAGTAGAATAAATTGTGGGCCGGATAGTTCTTCGACTCTGATATTTTCTGCAGACATGGTAGTACCTCACTTGATAATATTAAGTCTAGCGAACTCACCATACCACTCCTTGGCAATCTTATTATACTCTAATGCAGCTTCCTCTGCAGTATTAAACCACCCTAAATGTAGTCTAACATACTTGCCTTTTACCTTGGCAAGTGACATCTGTGCCTTCCACTTCTTACTTCCACGTTTGGACTTATCATAATAGACTCCCTTATATTCAACCATACCGAAGCCTCCATATCTATTGGCCTGATTCTGCATGGCATTTGCTACCCTGAGATTCTCTCTGCGGTTATCTATTGGGTCAGTATTAATATGATCTACGTGTTCTATTCTTTTTAGGGGCCGACCCAGTATTCTTTCCATCACAATACGATGTATCATTTGTCCAGATATATGGACAGCTTCCATCATCTGGGTTCCTTGTCTCTTATGATTAGATCTAGGCTTTACTCGAACGAATGGGGCGAGGTCCATATCTTCTGGGGATAGTTTATGTTCGGACACGGGGAACCTCCTGTTAGGTATACGAGGCTGGGATTTTACCCAGAACTTTACCGCTTCGGTTTGTTTTTTATTAAGGAGCTACCCTAATAATTGTTCAACACTTAAACTACCTCGTAAGGAACCGGCAATGCAAAATGCTAGTCTCTCCTAGCAGTCACCTCGTCTCGTGAGGTTGCGGCCCGGTCGCTATCCGGGCTTTGGCATCACAGAATTACTTCTGTTGATCCATCTTACCTGCACGAACTTGCAGCTTGAACACTGGATCCTTGTCACCCTTACGGCGATCATTCTCATACAAGTTAATGTATGAACCTGCCGGAATTGTGATAGTCTCACGTACCTTGACTGTACCTACAGCCTTGGAACGCTCGCTGTCTGGGGCAAACAAACCGGTGGAATACAGTGAGGAAGTTGCAGAACTTGCTGCCTTCTCTCCGCTGCCAGCCGACGTGTTGCTGCGAGCCATGTTACCTGATGTGCTACCTGAATTGCGTGGAACATATGCCATAATAATTTCTCCTTATATTGCTGGCATTATCTGTACTGTTGGGACCACCCCTCCAGTTACATATATATTATCGGACTTTCTTATTCTGTTCTTTAATCTTTTTATTTTCTTCAGTAACTTTAAGTACTTGCTCCATCCATTTATCATACCCCTTGGACTGATACTCTTTACATGTAGCTTGAAGCGGGCAGTACTTACATTGAGTATAGTTTAGCTTATCTCCGGAGGCATCTACCGCTGCGGGTAGAGGACCTAAGTTCTTATCTGATTCCATTCGAGAAACAAATTCGAAGTAATCCTCTATTGATTTCTTGGTAATAATAGTAGATGTCCATACTCCCCGGCTGCTTTCATTTCTATACTGCAGTCTGCCGTTGCGGTCCCACTTAAGATCATAAACAACTTCAAACTGCTTGATGTGTTTGATCGTCGGGCCCTTACCTTTCTCCTTCTGTGCTTCTGATACTTCTGTATACTCTATAAATTCTGAACCGGGCTCACCAGATCGGGGGAATTGTTTAGCAATCCAATCATTACCTGCCATCCCCTGACCAAGCTGGCTGTAAGATTTATAAAACAATTTATAATCAGGTAGACCAAGCTTCCACATATAGTGTGCCGCCTGTGCTAAGTTATTTAATTTAGGCTGGCCCTTAAATAAAATATCCCTAGCTACCCATACTGAATGTACTGACTTTAATTCTAAACCAACCTCGGGCTTACCTTCTGTATTAAAGATAACCAAGTCGGGTCGTCCTGTTACTTTAGTTCCATTGCTTGTATTCCACTGAATAGGGATCTCTTCTTCCTTCAGTACTGTGTATCCTTCCGGCAAAGTAGATTCTATTTGCTTTAGGATTACATCTTCATTAGCATATCCTAATTCAAACATGATGTACTTATCAGGAGTAGGGGGATCTACCTCAATCCCCTTGCTGCGAAGTAAAGATACCCGGTGACATGCACCTGCAACTTCCTTCTCATCCGACATGATCCCAGTAGATCCGGCCCGAAGTACTCCATACTTTTCTTTTTCTTTTGCAGAATGCTCATCCCGCTGGGACTGACGTGCCTGCAAAACCATCTTCAGGATATCCATAATTAGATTACTCCCATATATACGTAGTCTCGTACTTCATACTCGGGATCTATATCCTTGAGCGGCAACTTGAAGTTAAGTATTCTGCGAGTCGGCCAGTGCATTGCTATCAGTATCATGGCTGGCCCGTGCTTCGATTCCATTTCCTTTAGGGTCATGAGTTCCGGACTTGGCACGTCGTTCTCCTTCCTCAATTCCCTGTTTGGTTAGTACCTGCACGGCCCGTCTGCAATACTCTTCGACAGTCATGTTACATTGCTTCGCTACTTCCGGAATGATTGCTGCCCATGGATCTTTAAACTTTACATGTACTTTCAGTCTCATTATTCTTCTCCTTTGTCCAATACAGTTTCTACATATCTAGAATAAATATATACTACTGATTCTATACTCAATAAATCTAATACATTTTCTTGTTCTTCTTCTTGAGTTGTAACCCTAGAATTAAGGACCTCAATAAGTCCGGGCACTGCCGCTCGTGCTGTACAAAAGCTAGGAGCTGCGTCACATAAGTTCTTTCCTATGTGTAGGGTCTCGTGATTGAAGTGGTACTGAATAGCTTCTGCAGGTAAGTCTGAATGTAGCGATTGACTAACCGCACGTAGGATATGATCGTCAATAGCTTGAAGATCTTTTGCTAATGCATCTGCAGCTGGGGCAGTAATAACTCCAAACATAACAAAGACTCTGGCCCTATGCCACAGCAAAGCTGACTCCTCTAAAACAATACGCTCATTACATTGAGCAAGAATATGAAATGCCATAGATGCAGCGAGGCCGGGAACATAACATACAATCTTGGTGCCCTTGCTTTGAATAGCTTTCATCTCTGCAATGAAACGAAACCCTGCATAGACTGATCCACCCGGGGAATCAATGACTAGGTTTAATACCTTAGGCGTTCGGCCCGGTTGCATAAGCTCTGCCATCTTCATAGAAACTGGAGCCATTGTCTTACTGGAAATAACTCTATTTAAAACGATGGTATTTTTGGAATCAAAAGATTCCGCACATGCTGCCGTTGTGGTTAAGCATGCTGCCATCATTGTTGCTGTTAATAATTTACGCATTTAATTCTCCTATTAATTTTGTGGAGGACAACCAATGTCCATTCCTATTAGAGTCACATAGTCCAAACAAATAGTCAACTAATTTATTTACATAACTTCATAGCACGCTTTACTTTGAGTACATAATTTGCTGTCTCTGATGCAATCGTCTCGCCCCTATCATACTTCTGCAGTTGTGCATATCCCCCGTTGTATGCAACTAATGCTCGATCCCAATCTCCGGAAGTATCTTCTAGCAGTTTACTTAAATAGCACGTACCGTATCTAACATTTGTATAAGAATCCAACAGGTTATCCATACTCACTGGCCTTAACTTACAATGCTTAACTGCATCCTTAACTGCTATCTCTGTCATCTGCATAAGGCCGTGAGCTTCTGCCTCAGACTTGGCACGCTTATTGAATGCAGATTCTACATATATTACTGCAAGCATGTGCATTAGGAAGTCATTATCTTTACCAATGGAGGCACGGGAATACAGTGCAGGCAGACTTTCGATACCCGGCCCAGTCTTCCCGGCCTCCTTCAACAATCTAATACCACATTCATGAACGGGATCTGGCCCCTCCAATTCCAACTCGGCCCGCCCAATGTTTGCACTGAGAATTAAAATCATTCCAATTAATATCTTACTTATCTTTGTACTTACCCAACTTGTATGCTCTGAGTACTGATTCATTTTGTCTTCTCCTTTCCCGCTCCTTACGTTTCTTGTCTTCTTTTTTCTTGGCGTCTTCGTCGTCGGGAATTTTTAGGTCCTCATAATCTGCAAAGTTTACTACCTTATCCTTCTCATCAACCATTGAATCCCTCCCGGTAATTAATTGAGGTCGCCTGTAAGATCGTCGCCGTCTACTATCAATCCTAATTCTTCAGCTAACTCTAGCACTTCTATAAGTCTATCATATATTTCAAAGTAACGAGAGTCTGCTTCTGTGTGTACACCAATCTCATTTGTTAAGTTGTGCAAACTTCTTAGATGCCTTGCATATTTCATAGCTGAATCTCCTATCAAGTATTGAGTAGTAGTTTAATTACATGATTCAATCCCGCATCGTATGATAAGTATCCCCACGATTCACTGCCATACTTAACTATGTAAACACCCTGCCTGTAATACATTTGTATGTGATTCTTTCCTGACTTGCGAGAATATGATCGGCCCCTAATCATTTGAAATGCGGGGGGTATCATGCTTATGCTCCCTTGCTGAATGTAAACAGCTTACTGCCTACCTGTGTATAAGATTCCTCCCGGCCCGAAGCATTCACAATTGAACCAATGTATTCCTCGCTCCCGTTTGTATACAGTAACCAGCCATGTCCCTGACCAACTTCGAGTACTGATTCTTGCTGGAATACTGTGGCGATTCGTTTTAATTCTTGTATATTGTGATTGTTATTTACAGGTACAATGAATGATGTCTCTTCGGTTCCTCGGTATCTGCCAATGGCTCGCTTGAATTTGTATCCGTAATCCTCGAGGACACCCTCCAATTCTGCGGACCTCTCGAGGTTTGTTCGTGGTGTCTCGGTAGATTTTTCTGCACTTAGAATGATGTATCTGTTGTAGTTACGCATGTACATTTTCTCCTTTAGTTGGTACAGTAATTAGTCCTGCCTGAATCATCTTACTTGCCGCTCTCTGATAATGGCCCTGCAATCCTTGGATTGTTCCGGTATCTACAAGGTGCTGATAGAATTCCACGATCTCATCTGTAGTCATATCGCCCTGTTCATACTTCATAATTAAATCTACTGTGTCCATTTTATTTTCCTATCTTGTTAGTGAATACGATGAATGCAACTGCCCACATTGCTACGCAAATAAATCCAAGGAGCAAGTCGTACATTTTACTCCTCCAGTACAGACTGAATATTCTGTTGCAAATTAATCATGTTCTCGACTTCTTCTGTTAGTCCATGCAAACCTACTACCATTGCTGCAAATACTGCGATTAGAATGATTACCCGGCCCATAAATTACTCCCCTAATTTGTTTACATATTTACATTTTAATTTGTAACCTGTGCGACTAATTACTTTCCTGATTACACGATGAAAGCCCTCAAATTTTTCTGGCCCCTTCAAGGTGACAATATAATTTCCGGGCAGTGCAAAGTGTCTTGCTTCTGATAAGTAATTGAAGTATCCGCATACATCCCGGCCCGCATTGTCGTAGATTGCATAAGTAGTAATCACATTGCCTCCTGTTGGGGGCCCCGAAGGGCCCCGGTTAGTTGTTAAGCTGCCTGAGAATTGAAGTCGAGCAATGCCTCGATGTTCTCTAGTAGCGAGACCTCACGGTCGAATGCCTGCACGGACTTGCTGCGGGTCCTGTTGGACTCGTTCACTACATTATATAGCGACCACAAGTTACGTGGTGCATCTTCCTGACGGGAAGGCATTACCCACCTGAAGATCGCTGTATCTACTACTCCCTGAGGCAGTGGCAGGGACGCCAGCACTTCGATGCCCTGTTGCTCCGTGACTTCACGAGATACCATTGCATCGACCATGCCCTCGATGTCCATAGATGCGGCAGTCTCGAATGCGGCGTCTAGATTCTTCTCGAGGTTACCTAGGAACTCATCGAGAGTCGGGCCGGATCGGTGTATGACTCGCTGAGAATAGAAGTTATCGCCGACGACTAATCCATTCATGCATACAAATCTAAACAGTCCGACTCCAATCATTAGAGCATGGCCCCCGTCATTGATGTTGCGTAGGAATAGCATCGGACTCACTGCCCCTTGCGGGGTATTGATTCGATCCCCGAAGTATGCCTGTAGCATGCCTTTGTATCCCCGTACCCAATTGAGTTGGATGCCCGCCTTAGTTGCCGATGCGTTCGCTTGATTGATAATCATGTCGGTGTCGATTGCTTGAAACATAGAGTTACCTCCTGAATTATATATTTGTGTTATCGGTATTCTGTGCTTAGAACTTTAGTTTATTTTTTATCTAGTTGAATTCATTGGCAAAGTCGAGTATGTAAACCTAACAATTTTTGCCCGTACCCCCCTCTCTGTATCTGAATACACTCGCTCAATTTCGTACCCCGTATCAGGGTGGCAGATAATTCCTACGAATCCATTCCCGGCCCTCTCAATCCTAACAAAATGATTTTCGTCCTGAATTAATTTAAGCTTATCCATGTTATGCCCCCCTGTTTGTTGTAATTCTGGAGAATGTTACGTCAATTAATTCGATTTCGCTCAATTCATGTAATCCTACCCAAGCTATGCCCCCGTAGTTTATCATTGCCACGTTATCCCGGCCCCCAAGAACTAATTCTATAATTTGAACTCGTTCGCCCCTGTAACTTGCATAACCTAACATGATGCCCCCTTTGTTGCTGTAATTAGTCTAATAGTTCTATTTCTTGAATGCTCGGAATTACCTCGTATATACCTACCTCAGGAATTACTGGCAGTGACTTAAATTTCCTGCTATTCCTGTCAAATTTCACTGCCTTATAATTCAATTCGAATACCTGAGCCCTTGTTAGAATCTGAATGTATCGCATAAATTATGCCCCCTTCTGTATGAATTCTAAATTGACCTTCTCGCCCGGTTTAGTAATAGACTTGAGTCGCAAGCCAACAATTACCCCCTTAGTATCTAAGAATCGCAAGTCATGCACGTCCCCGTCAATCACTGGAATATTCCCGACCGTTGCAGGCAGGTCCCCGCCCTTGCGACTCCACAAATCGAATACCATTGCAATATTAATATTATTTGATAACATTATCCCCGTAATTCTGTTAGTGGTATGCTCGTTATGTGAGTAAGTCACATGCACGTTCGGTAATTTGCTCAACTTGATAGCAAGGTCCGGACGTTTAGTGTATTCCCAGAA
>Ga0164293_10003070_pt1 | contig 14217 bp, 13 predicted proteins | sample GEODES118metaG_FD_111487 | JGI IMG/M metagenome (GOLD analysis project Ga0164293, IMG submission 111487) | Eutrophic lake water microbial communities from Lake Mendota, Wisconsin, USA - GEODES118 metaG | ecosystem: Environmental > Aquatic > Freshwater > Lake | place: USA: Lake Mendota...
TAATATTTCGTATAATTTCTCGTAAATTTAATAAATCAGTTTCATCGTGTATAGACCTTAGTCTTTCAATTATTTCTAATTTTATATATCTTTTATCATATTTACAATCTGAAATTTTCCATAAAAAAGTATTAATATTATTACCAATATATTTAATATGTTCAAAAACTTTTATATTTGTTATATTAAAATTATCCAATAAATAACATTCTAATTTATCATTTTGTTGAATTGTAAAAAAAGTAGATTTTGTTTCAGTAATTTTATTAAAAATATAATAATTATAATTATCATCAAGAATAATATGTATATCTGGTGGTAAATCTAACGGTTCAAATATTAATAATGGTATTGCCATTTAATATATAGTTATCTAAATATATATTAAAAGGATTTATTAACATAGACTTTTTACCGCATCTATTTAAAAAAACGCGTAATCCATCCTAAATCATTTTTATTTTTAAGATAAGATATTTGATGAACTAATATACGATTTTCTATTTTTAATTTATCAATGATTTCCATTAAATCTAATTTATCCCTTAATCTTTCAGCAATGTTTTTTTGATAACATTCTATATCTTTTTTTAATGATATTATATTATGGTCACGTTCATGAATTATATTCTTATCTAAAATTAATGATCTACTTAATCTTCGCTCCAATTCAAGTATACGATGTTCCATAATTATTATTTTACGGTCACGTTGATATAGTTGCTCTTCTAGATATTTATTTTGTTTTTTTAAATCATTTTTTTTCATCATATAATTTTTCCACCATAATTGTATTTTTATTGTAGCATTTTTCATTTTCAAATATGTACTAACATTACTATTTTTTTTTAATATTCCTAGTAATTTATATATTTTATTAGTGAATCTAATATATTGATATGCTAAACATTTCCCTTTTACATAATTACATATTATTTGTCCGGCTTGTTTTTTTTGTATTTCTAATTTAGATTGTATGTATTTAAAAAATCTTTGTATTCGAAATGCACTACGATTCATATGATAATCATTTTGTAATAATCTAGACCATAATGTATTTTCTAACTGAAGTAATGCGATTTTAATATGATTATATTTATTTATTTGAATAATACAACGACTATATTTTTGTAAAATCAATAGACTTTCTATTCGTTTTAAATGATATCTATATTTTATTGTTTTATAATATTCTTCCGTTAAAAATATGCGACTTTTACCAATAATATAATCTTTATCACTATCTAAAACATAATCCCCATATTGATTATAAAATGTATCTCTACTAAAATGATAACTATAACCTTGTTTAAATATAGTTATTAATTGAATTACACCATTATATACTAGTTGTTCTTTCACAATACTACTAATAAATTCCATTGGTTTTTCATTATTATTTGGTTTAATACATTTTATAAAATGTAGATTGCTTTTTTTGACATTTTGTAAAAATTCATCTAAATTATTTTTAAACTGATTTGTAATAGAATGTATTTTTAATTTACCAACACCACGTTTTTTTTTATTATTTAACCCTACTTCTAAAAAAAGATTTCCAATAAAATTATCTATATCTAAATTTAATCGGTCCTGATTCGATTGTAAAAATTGACTGACATTATATTCAATTTTACCAGCATAATGTTCAATTTCAAAACATTTTTCAAGGGATACTTTTTGTGTTGAATAAAACGGATTTGTAGTAAATAATAAATTTAATTTTTGAATAAATCCACGACTATTACCTTTAGGTAACATACACTCTTCATCTAATGTTATAAAAATACGTTCAATTAAATCAATTTGCTCATAATTTAAAACAGGTATAATACTTTCAATAGATATTGCTTCCTCTTTATATAATTTCATTTTATCTTCAATTAATATCTTATTTAATAGTCCTTGTAAAATTTCATTAGCATAATTGATACAAAGTTGTTCTAGACTATTTTTTTTTAAATTTTCAAAACCAAAAATATCTAAGATACCAATTTTTAATAGATTAGTGGTTTCTACCGTTTTATAAAATATATTCATTTGTTCGACTAACCATAAAAATAAAAATTCATATAATTTCATAGCTAAATTATCACGTAATTCTTTAAATTCCAATTCATTATATATTTTCTCTATTTGTTCATCTTGTATATTCATATTTTTTTTGGTAAGTAGTTCTTTATATATAGGATTATATGAAGTTCCATATTCTAATTGAATTATTTCGCGAACTAATTCAACTATTTTAATAACAAAATCAATTTGCTGATTACTGAATCCAGCTTTTTCTAATACGAATTTAATTTCTATATTATCTCGATTAAATACATGAAATTTTCCAATACTATCTTTACATAAAACACGAGGTTTTTCAAGTAAATAAACACTTGTAGTCATACCCACACATATTTTATTTTTATAATATAATTCTATAAATTTTCCAAATCTACTACTATTATGATTTTTTTCAGTAGATGCATTACCAAATATTTCTAATACTAAACACGATGCCTCTATTTTTTCTAATAAATTATTAACACTACTATAATTGCTTAAATAATGAATAATTTGTTTGACAGTTTCAGTTTTACCAGAACCACTTTCTCCTGAAACAATTATTGTTTGATTTTCACCATCAATCATTCCATTATATACCTTCTCCATTGTCCTAAAAAGATGAACAGAATCTTTATTTTCTAAACTATATATATTATCTTTTCCAGTAAAATATTCATAGGGATTAATAGAAAGTAAAACAGCTCCTAATCCGGTATATATTTTTTTATTTTTAAATCGCTCATTTAAAATGATAATACATTTATCTATGCTTATTTCATCTATATATATTAAATTATCCATAATGCCTATTGTATATTATAATTTAAACTTAATAATTTTAATATACAATAAAATTATTAAGTTTTAATAGTACAGTTGAATATTTTTTAACTATTACTCATCCAATAATTATTTTGTATCCAATTATCTATACGCCATTGAACATGACCCCACCAAAATTTACTTTGTTCTCCATCTTTTATATGACTTTCATTTGTACTATCTTTAACAATAGTAACTTTAGTTATAAGTCCATCAACATCACGTGATACCATATATGTTATATTTTCAAGTTCAGGAACCTCGGTGTCTTCATCATAATCATCAAGATTCATACGAACTATTTCATGATAAACTTTTCCTACTTTATCCCAAGCATCAAATGGCACACTTAAATCTTGTGATAGTTCAGCTACACGAGTTTCGTTAGCTATATGATCTCCAAATGTAGTTTCTTCATCTACATATTTTGTTTTTAATTCATGAAGATATTTATCTTTTCTATTTTTATCCTTAGTTAAAAACACTGGATAATAATGTCCATTCGCTTTAACATAAACGCACCACAATTTTGATAATTCACCGCCAAATTGTTTGCGCTTTGATACTCTGCGATTTTTTAAATTTTTACGACTTTTTAAAAAAGGCATAATTGTTTTTTTTATATATATAAATAAATATTTTTTATTTTAATCGTAATTTATATTCATCCATATTCATAATACCCATTGATTTATTACAAGTGCTACAAACTGGTCTCAAGTTAGTTAATTCATCAGAACCGCCATTCTTAAAACTTACAATATGACCCGTTTCAAAACAACCTTGATTAATTGGATTCATTTCACAACATGGACATAAAACATCTCCTTCTGGACTTTTTTCGGATTCAGGTATACTAGAATACCAGGCTCGCCAACATTTATGCCGAGTTTGGGCGCCTAGACGATTTTGAACGGTATCTAACCAATAACAACCTAAGTAAAATTTTTTTCCACTACGTGTTTTTGTTCCTACATTTATTGCTTGTATTACTTTCTTAACTGCTTCTAAATTAGAAATAGATTCTAAATATTTATGTTGTTCTGTATTTTCATTTTCAAACCATTCCTCAAAATCATGAATATTTTTAAAATGAGTAAGGGGATATTTTTTAACCATTTCATCTATAAAAACATCTAGATTAATATTTGGACGTTGTGGTTTAGCAGTAGGTTTAACATATGACGGGTAATTTTTACGAATATAATTTTTAATCTCATTTATTAAATCAATAGTAACTTCACTGGCAGTTTTTAAAAATTCCGGAATAGGTTTATTTAGATTAATAATTTTAAACATTTCAATCATTTCTAATTCATTTTGACATTCCGTAATCTCTATATCAATTCTCCAATCAAAAATATTATTATTATATAAATTTTTGATTGCCTGATAACGATGTTGACCATCAATACAATATATATCATTGTTTAATTTACAAAATTGAAGACAATTCGGAAATATATAAGAACCATTTTTATTTTTATATTCATTTTGAAATGTAATAATATCTGATACATGGTCTTCCATCAAATCGCGCTGAATACCGGGAAAAATTATTTTATAACTTAATAATTTACTTACGGGAATATTATATTTACTCTGTTTTCCTAGATGACTAATGATACACGTTTCCATTATAGTTAATACATATATTACTATTATTTTTTAAGTATTTTTTCTAAAATATACTCTTTATTTTTGTTTACATTGATTTTAATAATATCTCCATTTTTCATAGGTTCTATAGTAATACTTGTTAATAATTGAATATATTTACTATTCACATTTTGATGTCCTATTATCAAAATCTTTTTATTTTCTTTCATTACATTTTCTAATAATTGATAAAATGAATGATAAAAACTAAAAGGAGAAAAATTTATTAATTTATTTATAATATTATCCGTTTTATATAAAGCAATATTATCTAATCCTAAACCCGACTCTTTTATCGTATTACTTACACATATTTTAGGCGAACTTTTATGGATTGTTTCTATATAACTTTTTATAATTTGACCACTTTCAATACTACGTTGTAAAGGGCTGCATATTATAATTTCTATATTTTCATTCACTATATTTTTTGCTAAATCTAACATCTGTTTTTTTCCAAGATTTGTTAAGCCTGGGTCTAATACTAGACTATGTAAATAATTAAATGTATTAGCAACTGATTCCCCGTGTCTAATCCAAAAAATTTCAGCTTCCATATATATATTATAATCAATGTAAATATCCAGTTATTTCATTCGTTTCTATATTAATATCTAAAATCTGAATTAATTTATTTCCATAACTTACTTTTTGATGTAATATTGTATTTTGGTCATTATAATTAATATTATATACTAAATTATTTGTTATTACTATAGATTTATATGGAGATAATAAACCTCTACAATTTGAAGTATTAAACTGATAATATCTTGTTAAAGGACCCCCTAATATATCATTAGATGTACCAGATAATACTAATAAATCATTTTTATTTATTGGTACACATATTGATTGTGTGATATATTGATTATTTTTATCTCGTATTATAGATAGTTGACCTTGACTATTATGTTTTAATAATGGAAGATTTATTCTATTACGAACATTCATTATAGATATTCCAGATGTTAATACATCCACAATTTCTCCTGGTTTAGCATCATTTTGAGCTATTCCTAAAAATAAATTAGTTGTTAATGGGTCTGTATGTTTAACACACAATTTACCATTATAAATTAATTTTTCAACAGTATTATACTTTATAATTTCTTCACACGCTAATACTTTACAATAAGTACCATTATACAACGTATTTGTATAGTCAATATTTTTAATACTTGAATTATTAACTGGAATATCATTATGAATAATTTCAATTCTAGTATCTAAATCAATACATTCTAAACTTGGTAATTCTCCACTTTTTACATTAAGATTCATATGTTCTCTTTCTTTTTGGTCTACTCTAGGACTGGTTTGAACCCCTTCATGCGTTTCATCTACTTGAATAGGTGCTTCAGTAGGAACTTCTTCAATGATGTGTTCAGCCCCATTGACTCCTTCGGATTGTTCTACTTCTTCAATGTTGGATTCTGCCCCGTTGTCTCCTTCGTCTTGTTCTACTTCTTCAATGTTAGATTCTGCCCCGTTGTCTACTTCGGCTTGTTCTACTTCTTCAATCTTAGATTCCGCTCCGTTGTCTCCTTCGGCTTGTTCTACTTCTTCAATGGTGGGTTCCGCCCCGTTGACTCCTTCATTAGGGACTGTTTCAATTGGATTTTCTTCACTAGTGTCACCAGATGGTTTGACTTCTTCAGTAGCTGCTACTGATTCATTAACATCTTCTTCAGTCGCTTCCACTGATTCATCTACTTCTTCACTTAGTTCTACCACTGTTTTTTCAATATATTCTAATTCAACATGATTATTATGATTTTTTTCTATAGGACTTTCATTATTATTCATCATTAAAGATAAGTGTTTTTTTTTGCGAGCCATTATATTATTTTTAAGATATAAAAACTTTAAATATAAACAATAATATTACATAATTCATTTTAAATAAAAATTGAAATTTAAATAAAAGTATTTAAAGACTAAAACTATTAAACATAATAAGAAAAGTATGACATCAGCTATGGGTTTTAATAAGTTAGAATTAACCAGTTTGTTATATAGTTTAAAACAAACTAATAAGTTTAATACTATAGAACAAGATGATAGTATAGAAATAGATATTTATGATGAAACGTTTTGTCCAAATTGTGGTTCAGAAGAGGCATTAATTATTGAGGAAGGTTGTTATGAATGTCGTTTTTGCGGTGTAAAACAAGATATAAAGTTAAATATGGAACAGGAATGGCGTTATTATGGTGATAATGATACAAAAGGGTCAGACCCAAACCGTGTAGGAATGCCTACTAATTCATTATTACCCGAGAGTAGTTTAGGTAGTATTATTGGTTCAAAGGGAGGTGATTTTAGTAAATTACGTCAATATCATCAATATAATATTATGCCATACAAAGAACGTAGTCTTTGGAACACTTTTACTTATATTCAAAATCGTTGTTTACAAGCAAATATTCCCGGTATTATTATAGAAGATGCTAAAACAAATTACAAAATGGTGAGTGAGCAGAAAATTAGTCGTGGTAGTAATCGTAAAGGTATTGTAGCGAATTGTGTATATTTTAGTTGTAAAAAAAATAATGTTCCTAGATCGATGAAAGAAATCGCTGAAATATTCGGAATTAATGTAAGCGAGATGACTAAAGGGAAAAAGAAATATGAGGATATTATGTATCAGCAATCTAAATTTACGATGACCCATATAAATAGTACAAACCCATTTGATTATATTGATCGCTTTTGTAGTAATTTAAATATAGATTTAGATATTAAACATATTTGTCAATTTGTTGTTTTTGAAGCGATGCGTCAAGATATATTTGATGATAATACGCCTCCGTCTATCGCAGCAGGAGCTATATTTTTAGTAGCAAGTATTTTAAAGATGCGTATTACAAAAGTTCAAGTTCATCAAGCTACAAAAATTAGTGAAGTAACCATTAGTAAATGTTATAAAAAATTAAATCTTTATAAAGATAAGCTTTTCCCTAAAGGTGCGATTGAAAAATACAATATTACGTTTGATAAAGCGGAAACAAAACAGTATGTTAAAAAGAAAAAATTATTACCTATTAATAATACCGAGCAAAAGTTAGAGTTATAAATCATTTTTTTTATTTATTTGTAATTATATATAATATGTTAAGTGACTATATTATTCAATTTATACATTTTTTTAAATTACAGGATTACGAAATAAATCAGTTATATGGTTCAAAATTAGGTTTAATCCATTGGAATACGGTAATCGATCGAAATATAATGATGTTAAGTGGTATTCATTTGAAAAAATTTAATAATGATATAGAATTTTATGACTACATTCGAATATTGTCAAAAAAACAAGATATTGATTTTTATCCTACTTTTTTAAAAATTATTGATGTAATAAAAGGAGTTCAATTAGATAAACAATTTGAAAAAATATTTTTAGGTAATCCTATTTATAATTGTTCGAACTAATAATCAACATCATCAAGTAAACATTTTTTATTTTCATATTCTTCTGCTTTTAGTTCAAGACGTTTTTTCTTATTTTCAACCGGTTCAAGTAAATCTAATTTATTTATCATTACTTGAATAGGTGTATCATCGGTATCATGTATTATTACTTTATAAATTTCATAATTCTGTTTTTTATAATATTCAAGTCTTTTTTTTGCCTGATTTTTATACACACAAAAATCATCTACTATATCCCATACCGTAGGAATAATATCTCCATGCGTTTTTCGTAAAATTCGTCCACAACTTTGAGTATGAACGCTACCTCCACTATGACTAGTCATTAATATCAATGTATTTAGTGTAGCAACATCTAGGGCCTCACTACTCATTGTATATGTGCTCAACATTATTTTTTTACTCTCAGATTCTTTTAGTTCTTTCTCCTTCATTCCACCGACATAGTAACCAATAGTTGATGTATTACGTTCTTCTAGTGAATCATGTAAATAACGCAAATGTTCTCTTCTATCACTTAAAGCTAATATATGACTTTCCTCGGGTTGAACACATCTACGTAATATTTCTAAAATTAATTCATTTCTTCTATTAAATTCTGTTATATTATTTGTCATACGAGCTATGCACGGTTTTCCATTTGGTAAATATTCCATTCCACTATATAACGCATTATTATTATAGTAATATATCATATTTACTCTCACTTGTTTCGTATTTTGTTGTTGAACAATATATATATATGGACCTAAATACCATTCCATTACACATTCTAAACGATCTTTACGTTTGGGTGTAGCTGATAGTGCTAATGTGTACTTAGAATTTATTTTAGGAAGAGCTCTAGAAAATACTTCACTTGAAATATGATGACATTCATCTACAATAGTCAGTCCAAAATCATCAAAAATCCAGTCTGGATAATCTTTTAGACTTATACTTTGTAACATACCAATAACAATATCTTTTCCGATAACATCCATCTTATTTTGCTGGATTGTTCCGATTTTCGCATTTGGAATAAATTGTTCAATACGTTCTTTCCATTGATTCACTAAAAATTCTTTGTGTACTATGATTAATGTTTTTACTTCTAATTTTACAGCAATATAAAGCGCTATAACGGTTTTACCCCAACCACATGGTAAACTAATTATTCCTCCATAACTATAATGTAATAAGCTCTCAGTTGTATAATCACCTCCAATATTACAACTTTTTAAAAATTTTTCAATAGGTATTAATTGATTTTCACGAACACTACCACAAAATTCAAGTTTTGTTTTTGATGGTTCCTTTGTATGAATACTATAAGGCATACCTATATGTTTAAACGCAAAATGTTTAGGAATATATATTTTTTTTGGACTTTCTAAATAAACTGGAAAACTACGAGCCGGCGCACCGAAATCTTCAGTGGAAAATGGAATTGCCGTGAGCTGCTTTCGCAAATTTTCTAAAAATGGTATATCATATTGTTCTTTAAATATCGCATATCCACGTTTTGTTAAATAACTTGTCTTTTCAACTAATAATTGTTGAATGCCTTCTTTAGTTAATGGTATTCTGGAATGATTATTTGTCTGTTTTTTTGACATTATTTTCCTTTATATACGTTATATCTTTATTATTTCATTATTCTTTAAATCAATTTTATTTAAACTCTAATAATATATATGGCATTTGCTAAGTATATATCTACAGGCATTATTTTCCGTATTACTTTAACTTTAGTAATATTACTTTTACCAATTGATTATCGAATGAAAACAATCGCAATATTTTTAACTGATTTTACGGATTGTTGGACAAGTAAAATTGTAGCTCGAAGAGATAAAATAATGAATTATATTAAAATGTGTAAAAGTTATAAATATCAGTCTACTGACAAAGTGATTGATATACTTACATATATATTATTATATTTTTACTTAGGTCTAAGTCCATTATATATATTGATTATTTTATTACGTATTCTTGGAATTTCATTATTCTTTTTACTTTTACAAACTATTCCATTAATTATTTGTCCGGATTTATTTAAGGAAGTATTATTATATAATTGGTTTATAGGACCAATCAATTACAATAATTTGAGTTTTATTTATGTAACAAAAGTAATATTTGAATATTATTGGCACACCTATCACAATCACAATGATTACACCAATAGTATTGAATAATTATAATTATAAAATAAAATTGATATAATTATAATTAAAATAATAATATATATATAACTATGATTGATATAACTAAATATTTATCACACAATAATAATGTAATCTCTATTCCGGCAGAAGATGTATCTAAAATGAGTAGGGAAGAACTGGTTAAAGCTGTAGCCGAATCTACCATTACTTATCCATTTTTGAAATATTTTTATAATAAGCCATATCATTTGTTTAGAAATGTAATACAATATAAACCAATCATTTCAAATGATTATTTAAATATTGTCGGAATCAGGTGGTTAGACCGGGAACTTAAAACAAATAAATTCAAGAATAGATATATGTCATTTATTCAACAAGAAAATGATTACAACAATATTGACCGTTTAACTGATTTGATGACAGAATATGCGCGTGTTGATGCGAAACGACATGATAAAGAACAAACCCCAATTGAATACTTTAATACACATAAAGCAGAATTAGTAACAGAATGTATTGATAAAACTGGAACGGTAGATAGTTTTCAAATACGTGAGATTCTTTGGGGAAAAAAATATGAAGCAACTAATTTCAAAATAACATGTGCTACAGCCGTTTATATTTATTATAATGCTCGTAGAATACTGGATATTAGCGCTGGTTGGGGTGATCGTCTAATCGCAGCAATTGGACATCATGCTGAAAGATATTTAGCATATGACCCAAATAAAAAATTAGTTCAAGGACATAATGAAATACTTGATACTTTTGCTAAACATATGAAGTCAGGAACTACAAATTTTGAAATCAGATATGAACCTTTTGAGTCAGCCAATTTAGGTAGTGAACTATTTGACCTTATTTTTACGAGTCCGCCTTATTTTAATCTAGAAATCTATGATACAAATGATAAAGAGGCATCCCAATCCATTAGTAAATATCAAGGATTAGAACAATGGATAACAGGATTCCTTTTTCGCAGTCTATTAAATGCTTGGAATCATTTACAAATTGGGGGGAATATGGTTATACATATAACAGACTTTGCTGATAATAGTATTTGTGAACCAATGATATTATTTGTTCTTTGTAAATGTTATGGAGCTCGGTTTGATGGAGTAATTGGTTCAGTTGGTGACAGTAAAAGAGTAATGCCAATGTGGGCTTTCTATAAAGATAAAGTTGAAGATAAACAAATTATTGATAAAGCTGAAAAAAGTTTAATTACAAATTATCGCCAAATTTACGATACTATGATGAGAGATTTAAGAAGTTAAAACCAATAAAGTTGTCCATTGTAATCACAACATTCTCCCATTTCTTTTACATCTTTCTTATATTTTTCTAACATTTTACTATGACACACTGAACACATACTACCACTATTACTTTCAATCCTTGTTAATAATTTTAAGCACTTATAACACTGTTTATTCTCCATTATATTATAATTAGAATAATAATATTTTTTATGTAGTTATAAAAATAGTTTTATTTATCTTGTCTATTTGTCCATAAATTAACAAATTGAACTGCCCATTCTGGTAATTTATCCATACCTTCAAAAAAGCGTGAAATTTCATATTGAGCCTCATTCCATTTTTTTATAATCTGTTCAGGAGCGGTAAAAGAAGCTTGATCTCTTACTTTAATCATATTATTTTTAAATATTTCATGGTCATTATCACACGGAATTAATTTTATTAGTTCATCTAATAGGAATATTAAATTACGCATACTTCTTATTTTTCATATACTATATTTTTAAAATAATTTTCAATTTTTTTAAAAATATAAAATGATTTAGAAATAAGACTCGCAATTAGTATTATAGCCTGATATTATGGAAAACGTCGAAACATTTGCTTTTCAAGCAGAAATTAATCAACTCATGTCTTTAATTATTAATACATTTTATAGTAATAAAGAGATTTTTCTCAGAGAGTTAGTATCTAATGCGTCTGATGCTCTTGATAAAATTAGATATTCTAGCTTAACAGACCAGTCTGTATTAGAAACAAATAAAGAATTATATATTCATCTCGTACCTAATAAAACTGATAAAACATTAAGTATCATTGACAGTGGTGTTGGTATGACCAAAAATGATTTGATTCAACTTTTAGGAACAATTGCTCAATCTGGAACAAAAACATTTATGGAGGCGGTTTCAAGTGGCGCAGACTTATCATGTATAGGTCAGTTTGGAGTTGGATTTTATTCAGCATATCTAGTAGCAGATAAAGTATCTGTAACGTCAAAAAATAATGATGATGAACAATATATTTGGGAATCTACTGCTGGTGGAACATTTACCATCCGAAAAGATACACTTGGTGAACAATTAGGTCGTGGAACAAAAATTACACTACATTTTAAAGAAGATCAACTTCATATTTTAGAGGAACAAAAACTGCGTGATTTAATTAAAACTCATTCTGAATTCATTAATTACCCTATTTCATTGTGGTGTGAAAAAACCGAAGAAAAAGAAGTTACTGATGATGAAGAACCAGAAGGTGAAAAACCTGAAGGGGAAGAACCAACCATTGAAGAAGTAAATGAAGAGACCTCTAAACCTAAAAAAACAAAAAAAGTAAAACAGGTTTCATATGATTGGTCCCTTACTAATAAACAAAAGCCAATATGGACAAGAAATCCAGAAAATGTAACACGTGAAGAATATGATACTTTTTATAAATCTATTTCAAATGACTGGGAAGAACCATTGGCATATAAACATTTTAATGTGGAAGGTCAACTGGAATTTAAAAGTATTATATATGTTCCTAAAAGAGCACCTTTTGATTTATTTGAAAAAAAGAAAAAACAATCAAATCTTAAGTTGTATGTTAGACGTGTATTTATTACGGATAATTGTGAGGAGTTATGTCCTGAGTGGCTATCATTTGTAAAGGGTATCGTTGATTCTGAAGATTTACCACTCAATATTTCTCGTGAAATTTTACAACAAAATAAAATCTTAAAAGTAATGCGAAAAAATGTGATTAAAAAATGTATAGACACTTTTTTTCAAATTGCTGAAAAAGAGGAGGATTACAAAGTATTTTATGAACAATTTAATAAAAATATTAAATTAGGAATTCACGAAGATGAACAAAATAGAACCAAATTAATTGAACTATTGCGATTTCATTCTACCTATTCACAAGAAGGTCTTGGCACATCACTTAAAGACTACATTTCACGAATGCCTGAGACTCAAAAAGATATATACTATATTACGGGTGAATCGATTAAATCAGTTGAAAATGCCCCTTTTTTAGAAAAATTAAAATCAAAGAATTTTGAAGTTTTATATTTAGTTGACCCTATTGATGAATATATGGTTCAACAAGTAAAAGAGTTTGATGGTAAAAAATTAATGTGTGTAACAAAAGATAATCTAACTTTTGAAGAGACTGAAGAAGAACGTCAAACTTTTGAAGATTTAAAAAAGGAGACAGAAGCACTTTGTAAATTATTTAAAGAAACCCTTGGTGATAAAATAGAAAAAGCGGTTTGTTCTGAACGTATTGTAAGTTCCCCATGTTGTTTAGTCACATCAGGATATGGTTGGTCTGCTAATATGGAAAGGATTATGAAGGCTCAGGCACTTTCAAATCATAATATGAGTTTTCAAATGGGTTCTAAGAAAATAATGGAAATCAATCCTAAACATAACCTAATTAAAGGTCTAGTAAAATGTGATAATGAATCGTCAAAACGTGATTTTATATGGTTATTGTATGAATCATCTCTACTTACATCTGGATTTAGTCTCGATGATCCTAATCAGTTTGCTTCAAGAATACATCATATATTAAGTGCAGGATTAGACGTAAATGAAACCCAATGTGTAGAATCAGAACCGATTGAGTCGGTTGCGGAACAATCTACTATGGAAACAATCGATTAAATATTTTTAATATATTTGCCATTTAAAAATAGCATAATATTCTTATGATAATCTATTACTATTTCGATTCTCGCCCCAAATGGCAACATCTCACTGTTTTTAAAATCAGCTTCATTGGGTAGTAATTTAAAATAATAAAAAAGAGGGGCTAACGTGCTATCATGA
>Ga0164293_10003071_pt1 | contig 14216 bp, 7 predicted proteins | sample GEODES118metaG_FD_111487 | JGI IMG/M metagenome (GOLD analysis project Ga0164293, IMG submission 111487) | Eutrophic lake water microbial communities from Lake Mendota, Wisconsin, USA - GEODES118 metaG | ecosystem: Environmental > Aquatic > Freshwater > Lake | place: USA: Lake Mendota, Wisconsin...
AATCCAGGTCTCGCACTTCCATTAATCTCACTTCAATACCATGAAGTTAAAATTATTACCAAATTTCGCAATTTCGATGAATTATGGACATTCGGACCTAATAACAATTACACAGTTTCCAAATCCGGAACAACTGTCACTAAAACACTCGGTATACCATTTAATACAGGAGATGTCGGCAAAATTATTTACTGGGCTGATGGTACAACTGACAAAATATCCGCATACATCAACAGTAGTCAAATTACCGTTTTAACATCCGGTACACAATCATCACAAAATATATACACCAAACCCGATGATCGTCCCATTAAAACTTATTCAATGTTAGATGCTAGAATTTACGCAGATTTCATTTATCTTGACACCATGGAACGTAGTTTCTTCGCCAAAAATAAACATGAATATTTAATTGATCAAATTCAATTTGATGAAGATACAAATTATCAAAAAGGCCAACGCTTTCTCAAGATCCCTCTTGATTTTAACTTACCAATGAAAGAAATTATATGGGTTAGTCAATTGGCTAGATACACAGAAGATAATAATTTATTTAATTTTAGTAATGTGATGGATCCTAATGCAATTAAATCCGACCCAATCGAAAAAGCCGTTCTTCTTTTTAATGGCACAGAAAGATTTGAAGAAAGAATCTCAAAACACTTCCGCTTACTAATCCCATATAATTACCATACAAGATGTCCTACATCATTCATTTATGTATACTCATTCTCACTTGCACCCGAAAAACACCAGCCTTCCGGCGCAGCCAATTTCTCGATGTTGAATACAGTTGATCTTCGGTTAACTTACAATTTGGCCGTCACCGATTCCAACATTCGTGTTTATGGTGTTAACTACAACGTTCTTAAAATTCAGTCTGGTATGGGGGGCTTATTATACGCAAATTAACACTTTTTTCTAAAAAGTGTTGTCAAAAAGTATGGTCAAAAAATGTGGTCAAAAACAAAAATACTTTTTAGGAAAACTTTAAAGTTTAAATATAAGTTCACTTTTTATATGCATATATAGTAAGATATGCCAAAATCAATTGCAAAATATACAAAAGAAAGACAAGATGTCCTTGATAAGATGTTACATATTCTAGGTATTAATAATGACAATCTTATGCTTTCTTTAAAAAAACTAGATGAAGACGAAGAAAAACAAAAAAAAATTCTTGATCTTGTTCCAGATATCAAAAAATATTTCATCTGCTCAAAGTGGACTTTTTTCAGTCATAAAAATCATGATTTAAAACGTGATTATTTATCACTAATTAAAGCCATTATGAAAGAAATGAATATCAAAATGGTCGCATCTTATCTTCATATTCCAATTGAGGATAATAAAGTTAAATGTGAAACTTATTATATTTTTAATTTTTAAGATTTTAATGTACGTAAAAATCGCAAAAAAAAAATATCATTATTATTATAAAGAATAAAAATGTTTTTTGCGAAAAAACCTCCTAATCAAGAAACTGATAATAAACAACTTTTCAGTCTTGATGTCACTTCATATGGTGCCAAAAATTTCATATTCTATACATATGAAGAAATTTACAAGATTATTAAATCAAGTAAAACACCCAATTTCTATGAAGATAATACATATGCAAAAAGTATTAAACTCTTCATTGATTATGATAATAAAATCACATTTACAAATGAATTAGAAAGAGACAAATGTGCCGAAAAGATTATTGAAACCATCATTAATCAAGTTAACTCTAAAATTAAAAGTTTTTTCCAAATAGAAAACCCAACGATTATCATTTTAATGTCAGATACATTGCTCAAAATGTCATTACATATCGTATATCCAGACATTATTTTTAATAATATTTGTGAAATGAAATATTTTATGACCGGTTTCGATCTAATTGACCAAAGTGTATATAAAATTGGATGTTTTAGAATGATTTTTTGTTCAAAAATGGGAAAACAAAACCCTCTATTATATTACAATTCAATTAATTATATAAAACCCAAAAAAGATTTTAATCTATTTCTAGATACATGTATTTGTTATACGGAAAATAAACCAAAAGTCACACTCGATGTCATAACAACACCAAAAGTATACATGAAAATTAAATCATTACAACCATTGTCAAATAATATATCATCTAGAACATACACTTATCAAAATGTCAACTTCGAAATCATTAATTCAGTATTAGATAAATTAAAAGATCATTCAGATAAATATGATGAATGCCTTAAAATCGCTTTTTGTCTTAAAGATCTCTATCTAGGAGTAGATGAAGATGATAGAAAAACAGTTCTCGATTTATTTGATAGTTTTTCCAAAAAGTCTAAAAGTTACAATCAAGACATCAATCATAAGATCTTTTTTAATTTAGAACCCATTCTAGATATCAATTATTTATTCAAATTAGCAGATGATCCAAATTATATACTACCATTCTATAATTATCGCGAAATCATATTTAATCCAAATAATCATAGTAATATTATCATAAAAAACCAACAATATATCGATACGGATATCAATCAATTACTCAAATATCGTTATATATTTATGAAATCACCAACTGGAACAGGAAAAACAACTTTCCTCAAACAAATCATCGAAAAAACAGGGATTCGTAATGTATTATCAATCACCTCACGAGTTAATCTTGCTGGAGAACACATGAAAAGTCTAGATCTATCATTTTACTTAGACATGAAAACACCAGCAGATTTTGAAACATGTGATAAATTGGTTATTCAATTAGAAAGTTTGAAAAAATGCAAATATAAATTATATAAAAATAGTATCATTGTTTTGGATGAAGTCAATTCATTATTATCACATCTTCGATCTCCAACAATGAATAATAAACGTAGAGAAACCTATTTATATTTAATAGAATTGATTAAAAATGCAGCATATGTGATTAGTATGGATTGTGATTTAAGTGATTGGAATATAACTTTTATCCAGGAAATTAAATCAGAAAACAATGATTATATTGTTTATTATAATACAGTTAAAAACAAGATAGGTACAACTGCAACAATTTACAAATATTCCCAACCAATGATTGATATAATGGTACATCAAATACAAACAAACCAATATTTTATTGCTTGCTTTGATAGTTTGAAACAAATGAATCTAATTATAGAATTTTTGGCAAAACACGGAAAGAAAGATGAATGGTTAATTTATTCTTCTGAAATTGATTACCAAATAATTGATACAAAAACATGGATAGATCGCTTTGTTTTCTTTACACCGAGTATTATTTATGGTATTGATTATAGTCATAAAAAAGTAGATGTATTTTCTTTTGTCTACAAAAATCATCTAAATCCGCTGCAAATATATCAAATGATATCACGAGCACGTGATCAAGGCACTGTTCATGTATTTTGTAATGAAAAACAGAATCACCTCAAATATAAGAGTGTTAATGATGTTATTAAAGAAACTGATATGTTTGAAAGTACTTTGTCTTCATTGATTCCATTCCAGATTGATATTGATGATAAACCATACAGAACCATGTTTTACAATTATAAATTCATGGATTCTGTTTTGAAAACCAATATTAAAGGTTACTTAATAGACATTTTAATCAATAAAGGATATGATATAATTTATGATAATACATATAAAACTTATCAAATAAATATTAAACCTGATACAATAGTCAAAAAAATTAAAGAAAGAATTTGTGATCTTTTGTATCTAGATAAAGATAATTTAAATGATCTAGAAAGACGAATTGTAACAGATGATAAAACTTTAGAGAAACATTTCAATTTGAGATTATTATTAAATAATAACATTGATGATAAATTAGTTGAATCAATTACCCAGAATTTATTTATAGAAAGTTTAAAAAATAAACATATTAAAATAAAAATCTGCAAGGAATTGATGAATTTATTAGGTATTCAAAATTTGAACTCATTAGATAAAAGTATAAGTAATAAATTTACTAAAACTATTACGAATGAATGGTTAACTACTAATATAACAACTATTAAAAAAACTTTTGATATTAGAACAGTGAAATATGAAGATTTTAATTATCATAATATCTATCTTTTACTAATAACAATCTTTAAAAATTTATTTGATAATAATTTATTTATTAGAAGAACTATTAAAAAAAAATATATTCAATATATTTGGTATGAAATAGATACTAAAAACTTAAATGACCATTTAAATTTAATAATAAAATTTAATAATAATTGGAATATTGTTGATTTTTTATAAAATTTATAGCATCAATATATATAATTAATTACCTTTGTTAGTATAATAAGTGTGGTGATATTTGCGGTAAGAATTATAACTTATTAAAAAATAGGCGCAAATATCACCACAAACTTTAGTTAAAACACCCAATAACAACTCAGGTTTTTACAATCTTTTAACAAACCAAAAAGAACACTTTCTATTGGACATTAAGTACTCGAGGAGCGAGGGATCAATTAAAAGGTTTTTTAGAAGACATGAAAATACCTTCCGGGGGCTAGTAAGATCTATACCATCCTTACCGACTTCAAAAGATGAGTTGGTCTTGACTACAAACAGATACTATTTTTTATATTTTCAATAAATCAGCAAAAACCTTGCGAATTATACAAAACATGAAAAATATTGAAAATGAATTATTTTTTCTTGGAACTGACTTTCTTTTTTTTATGTGTCTTAACTGATTTTACTTTTTTATGATGCTTGAGGGTTTTTCTGTTTTTGACATTTACTTTTTTAGATCCACCACCATGTAATGGTAATTGTGCTACTCCAGTTGATGGTGCAACCAATGCTCCAATAGTTTTATTTGGATTAGGTCGTCTCCTAAAAAAATACCATGGTGGTTTTTTTGTATTCTCTATTACACCTTTACCCCAATTAGTAAATGTTCTTAGTGAATCTCCTACTTTCTCTGTAAATCTTTTTCTTGGTAATGTTGCTCCTGGTAAGATGTTTAATGTACCTGGTAATTTTGTGGTTGGATACAAAGCTCCAAGAGGAAAAGCCATATTTTCTGTATTATATTGTAAACAAAATATAATACAGAAAATTATTATTCTACTAAAAATACCTTCTGTGGCGATTAAGATCTATACCATCCTTACTGACTTCAAAAGATGAGTTTGTTTAGATACTATTTTTTATATTTTTCAATACAATCATACATCAACCAAAAAATCTCTAAAAATTTATATTTTACCAACAATTGAAAATATGAATTATACCAAAACATGAAAAATATTGAAATGAACTATTTTTTCTTGGAACTGACTTTCTTTTTTTTATGTGTCTTAACTGATTTTTCTTTTTTATGATGCTTGATGGTTTTTCTGTCTTTACGGGTTACTTTTTTAGATCCACCCCATCGTTTTCTAGGAGGTCCTCTGTATCGACGTCGAAATAAAAGTTGGCTTCTTGCAACATCATTCAAGTATTGTTGTGCTTTTTCTGCTGCTTCTAATTCTGCTCTTTTTGCTGCTTCTAATTCTCTTCTCATGAGTGTCACCGTTTGTGCTTTTTCACCGTCAATTATTCTTCTTCATAATGTACCAATTTGTTGTTTTCAGCATCAAGTGCTTTTCTTCCTAATGTAGAAATTTGTGCTTTTTCAGCGTCAATTATTCTTCTTCCTAATGTAGCAATTTGTGTTTTTTCAGCATCAAGTGCTTTTCTTCCTAATGTAGAAATTTGTTGTTTTTCAGCATTAATTGTTCTTCTTCCTAATGTAGCAAATGCCCTTGATAGTGACATGTTTTCTGTATTATATTGTAAAACAAAATATAATACAGAAAACTTTTTAAATTACAAGAAAAAATATCATTATTTTTTGACAATATGTTTTTTTGTTAAAACTTTTTTTTAAAAAAAAGTTTAAAAAAGTTTAAAATATATATAAATATAGTAAATAAAATATAAAAATATGGCTGCCAATCTTACAAATGGTTTATTTACAACCATAAGAGTCTCGAGTATTACTGACGAAATTAATCCAAATACACAAGAAATCAATACTAAAGGCGGTATCATTAGTTTAAATGCAGAAGGTATAATAGAATTAACCGGTCAAAAATTATTCATTGATTTTCGTGATCGAATTGACATTGCAAATCAAGGTGACTTTAATATTGTTTCCGCCACCGGTGATATCAAATTCAATGCCGTTCAAGGATCTATCTCTTTAATATCTGGTGCACCTGGAGCAACTGCAATCAACATCAATACAACTGATCCTACCGGTGGAATGACTGTCAACACTGGAACTGGTGGGTATTCTTTAAATACAACCGGTGAACTTTCATTGATCTCGTCTGATAATATCACAATTATTTCAAAAGGTCAAGATATTAATATTGGTTATTCCGATGGTTTGACTAATTTTAACCCTTTAACTGAAACACAAAATATTAATATTGAAGCCCAACAAACTACTTCAATTCATTCAAATGATGTGCAAATTGTTGCATCTGACACAATTAGTTTAATGGCTCCTAATATTTTCATCGGACCCGATCCAACAAATCCATTTTTACGTATTCTAGATGATTGTTTAATGATCGATTCAACTTCGACGATTGGTCTTAAAAAAGTAACAATTGATGCTGATACATCTAGTTATTCCAAACCAGGATACAATGGTATTCTAGTTAGATCAATCAACGACGAGGTTTCATCCGATATCACTTTAGTTAATAATAATCGAACATCTGGTATCTCCATGGGTGTTGAAGCACCCGACTCGGTTTTTGGTAAAAATGAAAACTTCATGGCTTATAAAATCGGTAATAAAATAGTGCCATTACAATCGGAATATGAATTTAATAAATCATACATTGGTCAAAAGTTCTATTGGACGGTCGATGATATTGATGAAACTATTACTGGTGTTTCGACTTATATTACACCAACCTCATCGTACACTAGTGAAGTTTTAACTACTAGTGGTGTCTATACTGGAACAATTACCAAATACTACAAAGTCGAAATTGACAACAATACACGTGGTATTAATACTTTTAAATGGTCTAATAATGGTGGTAAAACTTACATTGGAGAATTGATTAATACTGATGATGTCAATTCGATTCTTTTAGAAGATGGTATTATGATCACTTTTGCTAAAACATCTGGTTTCGATTTGGGTACATATTGGACTTTTGCGGCTATTCCTGTGGTAACAACTGATGCCTCAGGCAATCTTCAATTACAACCAGCCAGAACTATCAAAGGTGGAATGGGATACGTTACTGTAACTGAAACCCAGGATTTTCAAATTAAAACTAGTGATCAAGAACGGGTTAGAATTACTGATAACGGTCAAGTTGGGGTTGGTATTAGTCGTCCAACCGGGACATTTGAAGTAACAAACAACGTGGGTAAAAGAATGATTCTTAGTACCAATTATATTGACAATCAAATAAACCCATGTGTCATTGGTTTAACTAATGGCGGTTGGGTTGCTGTTTGGGAAAATTATTCAAATACATATAAATACGACATCTATGCTCAGATTTTTTACCCTGATGGTACTCGTAATGGTGGTGGATTTAAAGTAAATGGTAGTATGGATTCTTATGAAAATCAATCTTTTCCTCATATTGCTGCTTCGGCTAAATTAGGGTCTGGTCGATTTATGATTGTTTGGAGTTCGGATGTTGATTCGGTTGGTACCTATAATATTAAAGGTCAACTGTATGATGCAGATTTACCTGAGGCCAACCGAAAGTTGATTAGTTCTGATATCATCATTAATACCACTGTGGCTGGGTCTAATAAATATCCTAGAGTGTGTGGTTTAAATATCCCATCGCAAAGTTATCCTTTTGGTGTTGTTTGGTCAAGTAATTATCCATCGGGTGGTGGTAATAACGATTGTTACTTTCAAATTGTTTCATACACTGGTAACTTAATTGGAACTGAAACGAAGGTTAATTCAACTACGGCTTTGAGTCAAACTTACCCCGATATTACGCCGATTAGTTTAGATGATTCTACATTACCTGGTGGTTTTGCGGTGGCTTTTATGAATGAATATGAACCTAATATCTATGACATTCGTTTTCAACTCTTTAATAGTTCATATATTGCTTATGGAAGTGAAGTATCAGTTGCCAATACGGAATCAAATCCAATTATTTTACCATCTAAGACATTTGGTCGTGTTTCGCTTCAAGGATGTATTGATCAAGGGTTTATTATTGCCTATAATAAAGCATATTATGGTGACAGTTCTAGATTAACAATTGGTGATCTTTTAACTGGATCGATAACAAATTATAAGGGTACATTACTTGCAGTTGATTCTGGATATCCAACTAAAATAAAAGTTGATCTAGATAATGTTGATGAACCATTTTTGATTGGTGAAGAAGTCACAACTGATTTAAGTAAACGTCTTGAAAAAATTGAGAATGTATCTTTTACAGCGACTGTTCCTAGTTTTGGAACTTTAACTGGTAATCAGGCTGAAATTACTATTTCGAGAGATGTTAAAGTAATTCAGGCGGCTCGTTACTCGACATCATCGACTTTACCAGTCTATACTATCGAATCTGTTAATACATCTGTTTACGAGGATGATGAAGAATTACAGAAAGAAAATCCGTCTTCATGGGATAGAGAAAATTCGATCTTTACTTATTACTATAACATACCTTCGATTTTAATAGTTGATGCCAATCGATTTATAATTGCTTGGTCAAGTGGTAGAATACCGAGCATTTATTATCAACAATTCAATTCTAGCGATGGTATTAAAATTGGTGATGAAAATATAATGGATAAAAAAGTTGAAGGAGTTAAACAACGTAATCCATCGCTGGCTGCAATTACAAATAAAAATGCTCAAAGTCTAGGTTTTGTTATAGTGTATGATGCAGAAACATTTGACACTTCTAAACAAGGTGTTTTTGGTGAATTAATTAATGATGATTATCCTCTAGTTAAAATCTGGAATGGTACCAGTTCATTTAATTTAATGAATTATGGTTACATGGGGTTAGGTGTTGATGCACCAGAATCAATGTTACATATTAAAGATAATGTTGCATCGAATGTTATATTACAAAACTCGGATACTGCTTTCGGTACTGGTTTAGGTAGTAGTAGTATTTTATTTCGTAATGCTGATAATACTAACCTTTTAGAAATTAAAGGATGTTATGCATCATCATATGACTATAGAAATCCCCGATTTGAAAGTCTTAATCGTTGGTTTACCTTTGACGAATCTGCTGGACAATTTTCGCTAACCGTTAATGATTATTCCAAAAATAATACACCAGGCACTTTAGTCAACTTTAATCCAAAAGAAGATTGGGTTCAAGGTAAAGTTGGAGGTTCTTTAAGATTTAGAGGTGAAAGTTATGTTGAATGTGGAGTTGATTCTAGCATAACTGATATTCTTAGTGGAGGAATAACTATTTCTGTTTGGACAAAGGTCTTTGATGGTGGATCAACTGGTTTGACTAATACAATTATTTCAACTGGTGGAACTAGTAGTGGACATTATAAATTAGTCATTGATGGCGACAATAAATTAGTTGGGACTATTTATACCGATACATCGGTTGAAATCGTTGGTGGTCTTGGAGGTATCAGCGGGATTGACATCGCGGATGGTGAGTGGCATAATTTAATAATGACCTATGATGCTGAAGCAAGTGTCGATCAAATGAAAATATATATTGATAGTCTTCTAGATAATACTCATACAATTGGTGGAGGGATAAATATTTCAACTCCAGTTGATGTAACACAAGTTTATTTAGGTACACTTGATGGTGGAGCCAACTTTTTTATTGGTTTAATGGATGATTTTCGTATTTATGCAATCTCATTAACTGAAGTTGATGTATTAAAATTATATGAAAATATTACTAAAACCAAAGGTAAAATTGTCTTTAAACTCAATAATGGTGATGGTATCCCGGAGAGTGATTTTATTGGTAATTTCACGATTGATTCCGAAGGTTATATTGAAAATCTTAGAACTAGATCTTTACCAGATAAAACTTTATCAGGAATACTTACGCCTACGGATATTACGATTACTGGTTCGAATGGTACCAAATTTTTATCAGAATTAAATATTGGTGATTCGATTACATTGAATGGATATACCCGTGTTATTACAACAATTGAGAGTGATACTCTTTGTACAGTTAACGACACATATACTTCTTTTGCATCTGGTAATTTTACGAGTGTACAAAAGAGACCTGCTGTATTGACTGGTTTAGATGCAAATTCTAATCTTCGTCTTTTATTAACTGCGGAAGGTCGTTTAGCGATTGGTCGTGCCGATACTGGTGCTAAGTTAGTTATTGCTGGAACCGAAGATATTGAAGATTACCCCAATATTTACTTTAAGAATAACACAAATGGTGGGTCAACTAATATTATTGGTTTCTATGCTAAAGATGATTTTTCTGTCCCTTATGAAATTTCGCGTATTCAATCTGGAACAAAATTATCTAGTGGCACTGTTCATACTGGATTCTTTAAAGTTTATGTTAATAAATCTGGTGCTATTAAAAGAGCAATGGTTCTAGATGGTAATGGATTTATGGGTCTTAGTGGTATCGATGAATTTGAACCATCTGCACATCTTGAAATTCATGATAGTCAAACTAATGATGTGAATGTTTTATTAGAAAGTGGTAGTAATGATTTACTGGTTGGTGGTGCTGGATCGAATATCAAATTTAAGTCGCGAAATGTTGGTAATGAATATGCTGTAATTAGAGGATCATCTGATAGTATTCTTAATAATAGTAAAGGTCGACTTGAATTTATTACTAATAATGGTATTGAAAATACACCTAAATTGACGCTGAAAAATAATAATAGTGCTAGTTTCTTTTTACCAGAACCTGTTAATATTTTCCATGTTAGTCCAAAAGACGAAAGTTTTTATCCAGGTGATGTTACAATGACAGGTGTAACTGTTACTGGTGTAAACACTACATTTAATAGTACATTGGTAGGTAAAATTATTTATTTCAAGGTTGCTAAATTTAGTGCCATTATCAATGCTGTTATTGATTCAGATACTTTAACGGTTATTTCAGGTAGTGAAATATCTACATTGCAATCATATAATATATATAATTCTGGTGTTAATATTGATGCAAATGGTAAATTAGGTATTGGGACTTCATTACAAACATCAACAATGCATCTTGAAGGATCTTTTGCATCTGGTGTAATTAAAATAACATATGCTGATACTGTTGCCGGAGTATATGACTTAACTGGAAAGGAACATCATACATTTTTAATTGATGCAACAGGAGGTCAAATAACGATGAATTTGACTCCATTAAGTAATACAAAAGGTCGTATATATAATTTCAAAAAAATAGATACTTCAACTAATATTGTTATTCTAAATGGCTATAATTCAGAATTGATTGATCAAGTTGCTCAATATAACTTGACAATTGCTTACCAATGTATTATAATACAAAGTAGTGGTGAAACTGGTACTGGTAGATGGTATGTTATTTCAGCGGCAACAGTTAGAACTAATGATTTAGGTAACACTGATTATTTAGATGAAGGTTCATTGAATTTATATTACACAGATCAAAGAGTTTTGGATGCTATTAATCTTAATATAACAACTAATGATATTGCTGAGGGAACTAGTTTACCTGTAAATAATTTGTATTTCACCGATGATCGAGCAAAAGCCGCTGTTAATGATTTATATGTTGCAGTTGATACCTTATCAACGGCTTTTGATCCAATTGGTTCTGCCGCTGCGGTACAAAGCAATGTTACAACAACACTTACTAATTTAACAACTGATGATATCACCGAAGGTGCAACCAATTTATATTGTTCTGATATTAATGTTGCAAATGCGGTTAGCAATCAAGTTATAACACAAACATTAACGGTTTCTGGTGAAACATACAAATCAATTAGCACGGTTTCACAAATTGCCCTTATTACAAATCTTGTTACGATTAATGCAGGTAACGGATTAATTACAACTGTTCAAATCAGTTTAGCACCTGAAGAAGCAGTTGAATTTAGTGTCAGTAATAATAGTGTTTCAGTTGGTGATATGGTCTTTGCAATGATCAATGGTAAATCAGGTTCTCCACAATCTGGATTATTAGTACCTTCAGTAGCCATTTATAATATTATTAATGAGGCTTTCACAGTCATATTAAGAAATCCCAGTAGCACAACAACATGTACAGGTGTATACACTATTGCCTTCCAAATCACTAAACAAACTTTTTTCTAAAAAGTTTTAACAAAACAAACTTTTTAGGAAAAAGTTTTAACAAAACAAACTTTTTAGAAAAAAGTTTTAACAAAACAAACTTTTTAGGAAAAAGTTTTAACAAAAAACATGGGCAAAAACCTATAATCTTTACTTTAATTTACTAATGTTTTTGAATAAGTATTAAACCTCATGCATTTCTTTTTAATTATGTCATGTCTTTTTAGAGTAGTAAGGGTGGGTCAGACGTCATGGCTTCGCCGAGGGGGATTTATCAAATGTCTGCTAGATCTATATAATATTCTTTTTTGTTAAAACTTTTTTCTAAAAAGTTTGTAGCAGATAAAACATATATCGAAGTAGCAAGAATTTGATAGATATTAATGATATTTACTATTTTGTAAGATCAGCAAGATTCGACCCATTGGTCATTATTTGCTTATTTTACAACATAACATAAAAAATTGAATACTATTTTTATTTGAAATAGTAAATATCAGAATCATGAGCATCAGCGGCTTTGTCATATATAAATTTAATAACACTTATTATACATTTTACAATAAATACAATTCCAGTCCGGAGATTCTAGGTAAATTACTCATTGAAAATATCAAACAGATTATTTCTGAAAATAATTATGAATATCTTAAAGATGCAATTTCTAACATTCCTCTAACTAATGATCAGACAAATGGTAAACCTGAAATTGATAATCTACTATCATGTGTTGAAAATTCAGAATATTATTCTTATTACACATCTGATAGCGAACCTTCATGTAACTTATATATTGAATATACATATATTATTGATCTTGATAATAATAAATTACATGTAAAAACTAATGAACTACGTCAATATAAATCAAAAACATTTGACATTTTCAATATACCAAAAAATTATTGTAGCATTTTAGAATACAATTTACCTATGCAATACAAATCATACAATACACCAAAACTTAAAACAAAAATTATGAAAAATAAAATAGACATCACTTTTTAGAATTATTGGATACCTATTAAACGCTGAAATCGTGCTAGATCTTCCAAGTTTTCAGCTCGACCCTTTTGGGGTAGTAATGTCCAATAGAAAAGTATCTATTTACTTTGATAAAAGATTGAGAAAACTTAAAAATAGTTTGAAATTATTAGACCAATTTTTTCTTTTTTCAATATTTTTTTGATAAAACTTTTTCCTAAAAAGTGTTTTTTGACCACACTTTTTCCTAAAAAGTATTTTTTGATAAAACTTTTTCCTAAAAAAGTTTATTTTGGGTTCAGTGCTATTTAAAAATTGAAATTTTTTTTTAACATTAAATAATAATATTTTACCGTCACACTTGGCATGGATTCGTCTGTGCCCTGCGCCTCTGGCGCCGAAAGTGACAACCGCAACAACGCGTTCCTCGACCCCAATCGGTGGGCTCGGTCGCGCCCGATCGGCGCAACATTTGATGATGGGAGGCCTCCGGGTCCGCAGATCGCCGGCGAGAACGTCACCAGCCTCGAGGAGGTTGCTGCTGCGCTCGAGTCTGCCGCGACTCCACAGGATCAGCTCGAAGTCAGCTGTGGCCTCCCGCTCGTGATGGACGCTGCCACCGGACGCTACTCGCTGGCTCCGAGTGCGGCCGCCGTTCTGCGTTTCACCAACGAGAACGCCAACCGCCAGCCGCCCCAGCTCAACATGGGTCCCTCCCGGGTCGTGACCGCCGCGATTGCTACTGCTCGTCCTGTCGCCGGACGATTTCAGCGTAGCATTTCGACCGCTTCGACGGACCCCCTCGTCATCAGCAACGGCTGTGCCAGCATCGTCTACCCTCGTCAACAGGGTGCCGCTGCCGCTACCATGCATGTGGTGCCGACCCCTCAGGCGGGTCGGATTCAACCCATACAGCTGCCTCCGCCGTACGCTACTGCCTCGACTCTCTTTGTCCGTCGTCTTACGGATGCCATGGAAGAGGCTGCCG